>Ga0209346_1000491_pt1 | contig 34095 bp, 32 predicted proteins | sample AutmiccommunBRH9_FD_187381 | JGI IMG/M metagenome (GOLD analysis project Ga0209346, IMG submission 187381) | Deep subsurface microbial communities from Mt. Terri, Switzerland - Autotrophic microbial communities BRH/9 (SPAdes) (version 2) | ecosystem: Environmental > Aquatic > Deep subsurface >...
CTGCTCGGCCCCGGCGAACATTATGCGCTGGAAGTGTCCGGCGACTCGATGATCGACGCCGGCATTCTCGACGGCGACTATGCGCTGATCCAGAAGACCGAAGTGGCGCGCAACGGCGAGATTGTCGTGGCCCTGATCCATGACGAGGAAGCGACGCTGAAATATCTGCGCAAGGAAAATGGCCAGATCCGCCTTGATCCGGCCAATGCCGCTTATGCGCCGCAGGTCTACGGCGAGGGCGAGGTCCGCATCCAGGGCAAGATGGCCGGGCTGCTGCGCCGCTACTAGACGCTGTTTTCCGTCGAGTCGAAGCACTGGCCTGCCCCGCCCCGATGACAGGCTCAGGGCTATGGGTACCCCTTGTTTTGATTTCCCCCCAATCCTCCCCGGCACGGGGAGGGGGACCGCGCGCAGCGTGGTGGAGGGGGCGGGCGTCTGAACGCGGCGCCCGGGGACGACTACCCCTTCTCCAAGACTACGGAGGATGCCACCTTCGACAAGCGGGAAGGATATGTGCGAAATCGGGCCATGCTTTTCCGAGGAGAGAAACCACCCGAACCCCTCCCTTGAAAAGGAGGGGCTTGTCCGAGTTGATGACGTCCTTCCCCATAACGGAAACAGGGGCTAGAAGCCGCGGCCCTCGCCGTCCGTGCGATAGCGGGTCCATTGATGATCGCCGGTCCAGCCGCGTGCGTTGGCAATTTCCTGATTCTCCAGATCGATGGTGATTCCTCCCACCTGCGACAGCAGTTCGCGGTCGATCTTCAGCCAGCGCGGCTGACAGGCGGCGGGAAGCCATCTTTCACTGATCACGATATCCGCCCGGCGGCAGGCCGCCGACAGCGCCAGCACCGGTATATGATGATTGCTGCGGGTCGCCATGATCTGCCAGTCCCGCCCCTCCATTGCTATCGTCACCAGACAGGCATCTTCATTGCAATTCGCATGGGTCCAGTCTTCCAGAGCCTGCACATCCCCGTCCACCCCGGCATTCTCCCGGATCATGTCGCGGATGAAATCACCGCTGCGGGTGCGCAGCATCGCCAGTTCGCCACGCTCGTTGCGAATTCCGACATGGCGGCCATCGCCGGTGACATAGAGATCGGGTGCGCGGCTTGTCGCGACCAGCAGGGTTCCGGCGAGCGCCGGCACCAGCCCCCAATAGCGCCATTTCTCCCGCCACAGGCAGATCCACAGGCCGCCGAGCAGCAACAGGCCGAACGCGGCAACCGGCATGGTCGGCAGCATCGTCACCGCGCCGGGCCGGGTCGACACGAAATGGGCCAGCCCGATCAGGCCGGCCAGCGCCTGCTCGCACAGCCACCAGGCCGGCGCGCCGAGGCCGACGCTGTCGAGCAGCAGGGCCTGCGCCTCGAGCGGCATGATCAGGAAGGTGGTCAGCGGAATGGCGATGATATTGGCCAGCGCGCCATAGAGCCCGGCCTTGTGGAAATGATATAGCGCGATCGGCATCAGCACGATTTCCACCACCAGACCGGTCAGGAACAGCGACAGCAGAAAGCGGCCTGTCCTACGCAGCATATGCTCCTCGCGCAGCATCAGCAGCGCCTTGATCCGCGGGTGGTCGTGCAGGGCGATGATCGCGGTGACCGCGGCAAAACTGAGCTGGAAACTCGGCCCGACCAGCGCCTCCGGCCAGAAGATCAGCACGAACAGCGCGCCCGCCGCCACCATCCGCAAGGTAATCGCGCTGCGCCCCATCATCAGCGCCACCAGCACCAGCAGGGCGGCGACGCAGGCGCGGATCGTCGGCACCTGCGCGCCGGTCAGCAGCGTATAGCCGACCGCCGCCAGCGCCGCGCAGGCCGCCGCCACGACCGGCAGCCGGAAGCGCAGCGCCAGCGACGGCGACAGCGCCAGCAGCTTGAGCACCAGCAGATAGACCGCGCCGACCACCGCGGTGACATGCAGGCCGCTGATCGAGAGCAGATGCGCCAGCCCGCTGCGCCGCATCGCCTCGGCGTCCGCCTCGTCGATCGCGCCGCGGTCGCCGGTGGCCAATGTCGCCCCGATGGCACCGGCCGCGCCGGGCATTTGCGACTGGACATGCACGGACAGCTGCTGGCGGTATCGGGACAGGGCGAACAGGGGATCGGCAGGCCGCAATATTGTGATCTCGCCCAGCGCCTGCCCGGTCGCGCCAAGGCCCTGGAACCAGGCGCGTTCGGAAAAATCATAGGCACCGGGCAGCGCTGGCATCGCGGGCGGCATCAGCCGCGCGCGCAGCTGGATCACGGCCCCCTGCTGCAAGGCGGGACCGACGTGCTCGAGCGGCACATTGACGCGGACCCGGGACGGAAGATAGGGATTGTCGCTGGTGCGCAGGGTCAGTCGCACCATATCGCGCGCCAGCACCGGCTCCACCCCTTCTATCCCGGCATTGAATATCGTCACCAGCGGCCGCTCGAGCACCGGCGCTGCCACGCTCCACGAGCGATACCAGATCAGCGCGCAGCCGATCGCGGCCAGCAGGGCAAAGCAGAACAGCGCCCTTCCCGCTCGCCGATGCCTGGCCATTCCGATCGCAAACAGACAGATGGCAGCGCACAGGCTCATGAAGGCCAGCCACCAGGCGGAATTGGCCAGATTGAACCAAACTGCAATCCCGCAGCCCAGCGCCACGGGTACCCACAAGGGCAGCTGGTCCCGTTCCCGCTCCAGAAGCATTTCCAGCTTTTCGAGGACCTGTTCATCTTGCCAGTAATCAGACAATTGTCGCGGGTGGAACGGCATGCTAAGGGCAACGGCAATCGGTCCGGAACCGGTGCCTCTGGCGCTCTTCGGGCTCACTCTATCCCGCATTTCCAAAAGCTATCACAGGAACAAAGCCAGCGTGAATTCAAATGATGCCGATCAGCCGAAACAGACAAACGGGGTCGTAACCCGCTTTGCGCCCTCCCCCACCGGATTCCTGCATATCGGCGGCGCCCGGACCGCGATGTTCAACTGGCTGTTCGCCCGCCACCACGGCGGCAAGGCGCTGCTCAGGATCGAGGATACCGACAAGGCGCGCTCGACCCAGGAAGCCATCGACGCGATCCTAGAGGGCCTCGACTGGCTCGGTCTCGACTGGGACGGCGAGCCGGTATTCCAGTCGGCGCGCGCCGATCGTCACGCCGAAGTGGCCCACGAACTGCTCGCCTCCGGCAATGCCTATAAATGTTTCGCGTCGCCGAAAGAGCTGACCGCGATGCGCGAGCAGCAGCGGGCCGAGAAAAAGCCGATGCGCTATGACGGCCGCTGGCGCGACCGCGACCCGTCGGAAGCCCCGGAAGGCGCACCCTATGCGATCCGGCTAAAGACCGAGACCGCCGGCAAGGTCACCATCGCCGATGCCGTGCAGGGCGATGTCTCGGTCCAGAACAGCGAGATCGACGACTTCATCCTGCTGCGTTCCGACGGTTCGCCGACCTATATGCTGGCGGTGGTGGTCGATGACCATGACATGGGCGTCACCCATCTGATCCGCGGCGATGACCATCTGAACAACGCCTTCCGCCAGCTGGCGCTGATCCGGGCAATGGGCTGGCCGGAACCGGTCTACGCCCATATCCCGCTGATCCACGGCAATGACGGCGCCAAATTGTCCAAGCGCCACGGCGCGCTGGGGGTCGAGGCCTATCGCGACATGGGCATATTGCCGGATGCGATGTTCAACTATCTGCTGCGCCTCGGCTGGGGCCATGGCGATGACGAAATCATCTCCCGGGAACAGGCGATCGAGTGGTTTGCGCTGGCAGGCGTCGGCAAATCGCCTTCCCGTTTCGATGCCAAGAAGCTGCAAAACATGAACGGCCATTATATGCGCAGTGCCGCAGATGGCGAACTCGTGCGGCTTGCTGCACCCTGGATCGAGCAGGATCTCGGCCGATCCCTGTCCGCTGCGGACAGCATATTGCTCGGCCAGGCCATGCCGGTTTTGAAGAGCCGGGCAAAAAATCTGATCGAACTGGCCGAATCCAGTCTTTTTCTCTTTAAAAAACGCCCACTTGTTCTCGACGAACGGGCAGAAAATCTGCTAGACGATGACGCACGGACGCTGCTTAAATCGATTCACCTTGCCCTGAATGATCTGGATGACTGGACGCTCGAGGCGACGGAAGAAGCCATAAAAGCGATCGCGGAGTCTGCCGAATTGGGGTTGGGAAAGCTCGCACAACCTATGCGCGCGGCACTGACGGGAAGCACCAGTTCACCCGGAATTTTTGACGTCCTGATCCTTCTTGGAAAAGAAGAGTCGCTGGGGCGTCTTGCAGATCAAACAGAAAAAACCTGAGAATCAGGGAGAAGAAAGGATAATATCGTGGGCGATAACGCAAAATTCAGCATCAATGGGGAAAATTACGAATATCCGGTTCTGACGGGCACGGAAGGCCCCGATGTCGTCGATATCCGCAAGCTATACGGCCAGACCGGCGCGTTTACCTATGACCCGGGTTTTACCTCGACCGCCAGCTGCGAGTCCGAGCTGACCTTCATCGACGGCGGCGAAGGCGTGCTGCTGCACCGCGGCTATCCGATCGAGCAACTCGCCGAGCAGAGCAGCTTCATGGAAGTCGCCCATCTTCTGCTGCGCGGCGAATTGCCAACGGCGGATGAATTTGAGGATTTCAACAATACGATCACGCGCCACACGATGGTGCACGAACAGCTGCGCGGCTTTTACCAGGGCTTCCGCCGCGATGCCCACCCGATGGCGATCATGTGCGGCGTCGTCGGCGCGCTGTCGGCCTTTTATCATGACAGTACCGACATCAACGATCCGGCCCAGCGGATGATTGCCAGCCACCGCCTGGTCGCCAAGATGCCGACGATTGCGGCCATGGCCTATAAATATTCGATCGGCCAGCCATTCGTCTATCCGGACAACGAGCTGTCCTATACCGGCAATTTCCTGCGCATGACCTTCGGCGTTCCGGCCGAGGAATATGTAGTGAACCCGGCAATCGAAAAGGCAATGGACCGGATTTTCATACTCCACGCCGATCATGAGCAGAATGCATCGACCTCCACCGTCCGGCTGGCAGGGTCCTCGGGCGCCAATCCGTTTGCCTGCATCGCAGCGGGCATCGCCTGTCTCTGGGGTCCGGCGCATGGCGGTGCCAATGAAGCGGCGCTCAACATGCTGCATGAAATCGGCCATCCCGACCGCATTCCGGAATATATCAAGCGCGCCAAGGACAAGGACGATCCGTTCCGCCTGATGGGTTTCGGCCACCGCGTCTACAAGAATTACGACCCGCGCGCTTCGGTGATGCAGGAAACCGTCCGCGAGGTGTTCGACACGCTGAAGGTCAAGGATCCGGTATTCGAGGTGGCCCTGCAGCTCGAGGAAATGGCGCTCAACGATCCCTATTTCATCGACAAGAAGCTGTTCCCGAACGTCGACTTCTATTCCGGCATCATCCTGTCGGCGATCGGTTTCCCGACGTCGATGTTCACCGTATTGTTCGCTCTCGCCCGCACCGTCGGCTGGGTTGCGCAGTGGAACGAGATGATTTCCGATCCGGGCCAGCGCATCGGCCGCCCGCGGCAGCTGTACACCGGTCCGACCAAGCGCGACTATGTGGCGATCGGCAAGCGCTAGAAGACAGCAATATCGAGAGAAAGGGGAGCCTTTGCGCTCCCTTTTTTCATGGCTTTTTTCGTTCCGGCAGGGACAAGGTGAAGGTCGAGCCTTTGCCGGCCACACTCTCTACCGCCAGACTGCCGCCCATCGCGCGCGCTAGCCGGCGAGAGATAAACAGGCCGAGGCCGCTGCCGCCATCGCCGGACCGGCCCAGGCGCTCGAATTTCTCGAAAATCCTCTCCTGATCTTCTGCCGCAATGCCGTCGCCCTGGTCGCTGACTGTTATGCGCGCAAAGCCCTGATCAGCAGCAACGGCCAGCTTGATCACCGAACCATCCGGCGAATAGCGGATCGCATTGCCGATCAGGTTGACGAGAATTTGCAGGGACCGGCGAAATTCTCCGCAGGCCGGCAGTTTCAATTCCTTGTCCGGAAGCTCAAGGCGGATCTGGTGATCCGCTGCCTTAACGGCGAGCAGGCCTGCGGCGCGATGTGCCAGATCAATTAGGTCGATATCGTCACCGGCAACCGTAAATTCGGGACGCTCGATCGCCTCCAGATCGGAAAGATCATTGACCAGGTCGAGCAGATGCCGCCCGGCCGACGCGATATCCTTGGCATAGCTGGCATAGTCTCCGCGCAGCGGGCCTTCCAGCTTGCTGCTGATCGTTTCCGCATTGGCGATGATCTTGCCAAGCGGCTGCCGCAGGGCTGGACCCAGCTGCATGCCGAACAGGCTGTCGCTGATCAGCTTTCCGCCGACACTCTTGCTATCTGCGTCGCCGACCTCCTGATTCTGGGTCGGGTCATCCGGCGTTGCGGTGAAACGATAGCCGGCGAACAGGCCGGCCTTGTTGATCAGCGGCTGCCCCTGCATCAGGAACAGGGCCTGCTCCCCGCTTTTCTGCCGCACCCGCTGATTGCGGATCGGTTGACGCTCGGCCACGGCTTCCAGCAGTTTCGCGTGGGCCGAGGGCGGGATTACATCATATATGTCGAGCAGGGACCGGCCGATGGCATCGAAATTGCGGGCGACATTGCCGGGCATTTGCTGGGCTATGATCCGCAGCGCCGCGTCCGTCCGGATCGCCCCCCGGCCCTCCAGCCTGTCGAAATCCCGATCCCGCGCCGGATCAATCTTGTCGCTCTCGTCGTGCGAATATTCCTTCCAGTCGATGATCGAAAGGCTCAGCGGCTGATCCCTTTCCGGAGAAGCAAGCCGTGTCTCAACCCACATTTCGATGCGGCAGTCATCGTCCGATGCCTGCACCGGACGCGACAGATTCATCCCCAGCCGCCGGCTGAGCCGGCACAAGGCCGCCAGTTCGGGGACCGCCAGCGGCCCGCCTTCCTTGCCGCCACAGCGCAAATGGAGCCGCATGAGCAGAGGATCGGCCGACAGCAGCAAGCCATCGGCATCCACCAGGCCCAGAACCGGCTCCGCCAGTTTGCGAGCCGTGCTCACCTTTCGTCTTCACCGAGATGGTCGCGGGAAAGAATCCGGTCGGCATTCTGATAGGCCTGAGGCGCGGTCCAGCGGGACACCAGGTCCAGGGACCGGTCCCGGTCCAGTTCGCCATAGGTGGCGGCGGTGAGAATATTGTCGCCGCTGTCGAGCGCCGCATATATCGAAAGCGCATCCTGGACCGGATAACCCGCAGCGCGCAGTACAACAATGAACCGCGCCATGTTTGGCTCGGCCGTGAAGGTAACGATCTGGTCGCTGGTCAAGCCGGATTGCCTGGCCAGCCGTGCGACAAACAATGCGAGACCGTCTTTCATCGGATGCGGCGCGGGATCTTTTTCCGTCTTTGCCTGTTCGAGCAACTGGGCGAGGCGCTCGGCCTTGCGCGCCAGGCCGGCGCTCTCGTCATGTTCGACGAGCAACCGTTCCGCGGCCTGTTGCAGGCGGGAGCCGGGAGTCGCGGACAAGCGGGCCAGCGCGGCCGTCACCGGCCAGGCAATCGCATAGACGATTTCCGGCGGCAAATCGGCAAGGCTGACGGCGACTTCGCCGGCCGGACCGGTGCTTTTGGATTGTGCCACCAGCAATCCCATCGCGGCCTGGGCGACCGGTGGGTCTTCATGATCAAGATGACGGGTCAGCGTGGATTCGAGATCTTCCTGGGAGATTTTCTGCAGCAACCTCGCCGCGAGTTCCATCTGCTGTGTCTTGACGAACAGATGCTGGACGATCTCGGGCTGGTTCAGCAATCCGCCATGCTCGAGCAAGGCAAAGCTCTGGCCGTCGCCTCCCTGCCCGATGGACTGGAGCATTTCGTGGGTCGCGCCGAGATCACGGGTGGCAATCTCGCAGATGCGCTTTTCGATCTGGTTCACGGCGCCATGCAGATATTGCTGGGCATTGGATCGCATGCGGTCATTGAAAACCACGTCGGTTCTGGGAAACAGGACCTGGGCAAAATCATCGGCCACAAAGGAGGCTTTGTCGGCCATCGCACGCGCGCGCCGGATAATATCATTCTGCTTCGTTCGGTCCATCGGAGAAACTCGCTCTACCATGCCTAGGCCGTACTCTAATGTGGTTAACAAGCCGCTAAGTCGAATTTTTAGCCATTTGCCGGGAAGCGCTCAGCTCTGCGCCAAATTCCTTGCAAAAATGCGGTCCAGGACAAGAGAAAGGCCGGAATATAGTATCGCGGCATAGATACCATAGCTTATCGGACCAAAAATGCCTGAGATCAGCAGGATCAGCAGAACCAGCCGCACATCCGGTTTTATCAGCGCCAGACGGATTTCGTCGCCCCCGGTCCGCAAAAGCAGGAGATGCAACAGCAGAACGATGAAAATCACCAGATTTGGCACCAGTGTCATCGCATTGGAGGCTTGCGCCAGCAGGATAGCCACTGCGGAGGCGGCGAGAATATCCAGCGCGGCCGCGGTCCAGTCGCGACTCTTCATGCCACTGGCAAATTGCACCATCGCAGCCCGAGCGAACTGGGCGACGCTGCCGAAAAACAGCAAGCCCAAAGCGGCGACCGAATAGCCCGGAACGGCCAGTCCGATGCCCGCCAGGCCGGCGAGCAGAGTGGATATCTGAAGATATTGCGGCGCAGCTTTCTTGGTCCACAGCATCGGGAGGCTGCGCTTGATCAGCGGCCGCAGCAGAAAGCGGTTGAGGAAATTGTCCTTTTTGGCCGGCATGTCTCGCAGCCTGCGCCGGGTAAATTGCGCAGCGCTGAGTTCGCTCTGAATATGGACGATCGCACCGGCGCCCATCCTGCGGTCCGAGATGATCGCTCGCGGACAATCGGCTTGCACGGCAGTCCGCAGCAAAGCCGACCCGATTTCCCACTCGTCGGGAATATCGATCATCGCCACCAGCCGCGATGCCCTCAGCGAGACGATCCCGAGCCAGCGCTGATTGAGATCGATGCGTTCGAATTCCTGATATTCCTCGGCCTGCAGCACGGTGAACAGCAATTCCTGCGGTGCCCCGCTCAGCTGCGCGACAATCTCGTCATTCGGCAATATGCCGTCGGCAATATAGATGACATGATCCTGGTCCCCGGCATATTGCACGAGATCGCTGGGACTGCGGACATATTCCGCATCGAGGCCCTGCTGCTTCATCGCATCGATCTTCTGCAGTAGCGCCCCGTGGGTAACCGGGCACAGGAAGATATATTTCTCGCATCCGAAGCGTTGGGCGGCCTGGACCTGCAAATCGAGCAGCGTGCCGGCGAACAGCGGCAGCAACGCAATCGGTCCGTTTCCGTCGAGATCGTCTTTTGCGAGGGAAATCAGTGCGAGTTTCACAAATAGGGGGGTCCCGAACGATGAAGAGGAAGAATATTCCTATCCATAGATGGTGGCGTCCGGACATGCCAAGAGATATTCTGGCGATGGGCGCGCGTTCAGCACCCCTGAACCGGCTATCAGTCCCGGTGGGCCTCGACCGCCGACACCGCCCGTTCCAGTTTCCGCAAGATCACCGGATCGCCGGGTGCCGAATGTGCCGCTTCGTCGGCCAACTGCAATATCTTGGTGGCGGAAAAGCTTGCCGCCAGCCCTTTCAGGCGCCATGCGGCATATTCCCAATTGGCATCGCAGCGCGCTCTGCCCAGCAGGTCCACCTGCCGTTTTGCGCTTTCGAGAAACGCCGCGCGCAATTCTGCAATGAGCGACTGGTCGTCCCCTACTGCAGCCGTCAGAGCGGCATCCAAAGCCCCATAATCAAATGACATTTCCACCGCCTACACGCGATATGGTTAACTTATGGTTTCTATGATCTGATAATGTGGTAAATAGTCTTATGGCAGGAGAATCTAAAATAATCGGGATGTGGCGCGACCGCGAGCAAAACTCCGGCGACGACCAGCAGGAATCAACCGCAGGCGAAGCAAGCGAAGCGCCTGCCCCGGGAGCGGACCAGCCCGATTTTCCCGATGAAAATCAAGAAAATAGCAATGTCTCCTCGGATGATGACTGGAACCATTATGCGGACGATATAGGCTCGGGTCCTTCCCGGTCCCGCTTCCTTCCGTTGCTGTTGCTTGGCATCGCGGTTGCCTGCTGGACCGGATTTTTCCTGTGGGCCTACCGCGACATTTTTACAACAACGGCGACGCCCAAGCTGTTTGTCGACCTGCTGGCGCAATGGTGCCTGCCGGTTGCAACGCTCGGCATCGTCTATCTGCTCTACATGCGCAACAGCACCCGCGAAGCCCATCGCTTTGCCGATGTTGCCCTTTCCCTGCGCTCCGAGTCCGAATTGCTCGAAACCCGGTTGAAAACGATCAATAATGAACTGAGTGTCGCTCGTGAATTCCTCGGTCGGGAAAGCAGGGAACTGGAAACGCTCGGCAGCCAGTCATCCGGCAAGCTGACGGCCGCCGCCGGCCTGATCCGCAAATCGCTCGACGATGGACTGGGCAAGATGCAGAAACTGGACGATGTCGGTGGCACCGCCTACCGGAATCTCGAACAGCTGCGCGATCATTTGCCGCTGGTGATCAGTACCGCCAAGGATGTGACCAACCAGATCGGCAATGCCGGACGGACCGCACAGACCGAGATGGTGGCGATGGTGTCGACGCTTGGAAAAATCCGGGACGTGGGAACCGATGCCCGGCAGAGCCTGTCGGAACTGACCGAGCAGTCCACCGTGTCTCTGGAAAATCTGGCGGTCGAGGCCGAGCGGATCAAGATCAGCCTGGCCGAACAACTCCAGGAGGCCGAAGCCGGATCAAGCCAGCTCGCCAGCCTGTTGCAGAAGACGACATCCGAAACCGTCGAGGCGATTCACCAGACCCGGGCACAACTGGCCACGCAGGCGTCGGAATCGGCGCTGGCGATGCGGGCTGATCTGGATGCGCTCGAAACCGCGCTGGCTGGCGTAGGCAGAATTGCCGACGAGGAAGAGGTCCGGTTGCAGGCGCTGGCCGCCACGCTCAACCAGAATATCTCCGACATCGCGGAAAATGTGAAAAATCTGGACAATGAAAGCGGCGAAAAAACCGCAAAGCTGGCTTTCGCCATGTCGGCCATGGAACAGAATAGCGCCGCGTTGCAGGAGTCGCTGGAAAATGGCTATGGCGCAGCGGACGGCATGATCGAGCGGATGGAGAAACTACTTGTCGCGCTCGACAGCAACGCCCGGGAAATGGATGAAACCCTGCCGATCGCTTTCGACCGGGTCTCGGAAAAATCCAAGGAAAGTCTGGCGCTCTACGGCCAGATCGCCAGCCAGGCGCGCAAGGCGCAGGAAGATGCTGGCCGGGTAGCGCAGCAGGTTGCACAAACCGACCATTCGATCACCAAGCAGCAGCAGCATATCCGGCAATTGCGCGAAGAGGGGAACGAGACGAGCAAATCGCTGGTCGATCAGATTGCCGACCTTTCCCGAGCGATCGAGGACGTGCGGGAGCAGAATGAGGCGCTGACCGAAAGCGCTGGCGAAAAGATGATCGGGGCGCTCCTGCAGGTCAAGGAGACCGCGAAACAGGCATCCGAATATTCAAGGCAGGCGCTCGAGAATTCGATCGCCGGTTCGACTGAAGCCTTTGAAAAAACCAGCGAAGAGGCACTCAACCGGATTATCGACGACAAGATTGCCTCGATCGCGCCGAAACTGGAACAGGCGGTTTCCAGCGCGGTCGCGACAACCCAGTCCACCGCGGCCCATCTTACCGATCAGCTGGCCGCAATCGAGGACATGACCATCAAGCTGGAGCAGCGCATCCTGTTCGCCAAGGAAAAGGCCGAGCAAAGCAGCGACGAGAATTTCACCCGGCGGGTGGCACAGCTGACCGAATCGCTCAATTCCATCTCGATCGATGTGGGCAAGATATTGTCCAACGATGTCACCGACATGGAATGGTCCGCCTATCTGAAAGGCGATCGCGGCATTTTCACTCGGCGCGCCGTGCGCTTGCTGGACAATAGGGAAGTCCGCGAGATCCTGGCGCAATATTCGGGCAATGACGAATTCCGCGAGCATGTGAACCGCTATATCCATGATTTCGAAGCGATGCTGCGCGGTGTGCTGGCCACCCGTGACGGCAGCGCCATCTGCGTGACCTTGCTGTCATCCGACATCGGCAAGCTTTATGTGGCTCTGGCCCAAGCCATTGAGCGCTTGCGAAACTAGCTCAGCCGTTCCCGGCTATTGAAGAAATCAATGCTGTCGAGCGTGATCCAGCCGTTGGCATAGTTGAGATAGAATAGCCCGAAAGCCGCCGTTGCCAGCAGCGTCGTCAGCAACAATATCCGCAAGGGGCGGAAATTGACCGGCGCACCGTCCGCCTGCCCCTTGACCATTTCAATCCCGGATTCATGATGGTTGCGGATTCCGATCGGCAGGACGATGAATGCGGCCGTCACCCAGAAAAGCACGTAAATCGCAGCAATCGAGGTGATTTCCATCGCCCGCTACGCCTCTATTATCAGCACCGATATGACCGGCTTCTTGCCCGTCCACTCGGTTGCACTGCGACGCACAAGCAGGCGGATCGCTTCATTGAATTTGTCGATATCACCCACCGGCTTTGCATAATGGGTCATGATCTTGTCAACGACCTCATCGAGAAAATCCTCTTCGTCTTCCTCCAGCGGTACGCCGTGCATTTTCAGGACGGGCTGGCCGAAAATCCTGCCCTTCTCGTCCAGGCCGATCGCTACCGAAATCATCCCGTTATGCGCAGTCTTGCGCCGGTCGTTCAGGGTCTTGCCGTCGGCGGGGATGATCACGTCACCATCCACGACCAGTCGTCCGGTGCGTTCCTGCCCCAATATTTTGGGACCATTGGGCGCCAGTCGCACGACGTCGCCATTTTGCTGGAATATCGCTTTCGGGACGCCCTGTTCCAGACCAAAGCGGACCTGGGTTTTCATGTGCCGGATTTCGCCATGGACCGGTACCAGGATTTCGGGCCTGATCCATTTGTACATTTGCGCCAGTTCCGGTTGCCCGGGGTGACCCGAAACATGGATATGCTCCTGCCGCTCGGTGATCATCACGACGCCCTTGGCCGCGAGCTGGTTCTGGATCCGGCCGATGGCGATTTCATTGCCGGGAATCTGCTTCGAAGAAAACAGCACATGGTCGCCTTCGGACAGCTTGATCTGGTGGCTGTCGCCGGCGATCCGTCCGAGCGCTGCTCTCGCCTCGCCCTGCCCGCCGGTAGCGATGATCATCACCTCGCCGCGCGGCAGGCTCATCGCTTCCTGAAAATCGACCGTCGGCGGGAAATTCTTGAGATAACCGTTTTCCTTGCAATTCTCGATGATCCGGTCGAGCGAGCGGCCGGCGACGCAGAGCTTGCGGCCGGCATGGATGGCGACCTCGCCGAGCGTCTGCAGCCGGGCGGCGTTGGAGGCAAATGTTGTCACGACGATACGGGTGTCGATCTCCTCGACCACGCGCATCAGGTTGCGGCGCACCTCGCCTTCCGATCCGGAAGCCTTGTCGTTGAAGACATTGGTCGAATCGCAGACCATGGCAAGAATGCCTTCGTCACCGATTTTTGCCAGAGTTTCCGGTGGTGTCGGAACACCAAGAACCGGCTCATCATCCAGCTTCCAGTCGCCGGTATGGAAAATCCGGCCATAAGGCGTGTCGATCAGCATCGCATTGCCTTCGGCAATGCTGTGGGCGATCGGCAGATAGCGGAAGCCGAATGGCCCGAGATCAAAACTGCCTTCATTGGGGATGATATTGAGCGTGACTTCGCGCTCGAGGCCGACTTCTTCCAGTTTGCGACGGATCAGGCCGGCGGTAAAAGGCGTCGCGAACAGGGGAACGTCCAGGTCGGCGGCAAAATAGGGAACCGCGCCGATATGGTCCTCATGACCATGGGTCAGCACGATCCCGAGCAGGTCCTTGCGGTGCTTCTCGATAAATTCGAGGTCTGGCAGGATCAGGTCGATGCCCGGATAGCTGGGGTCGGCAAAGGTCATGCCGAGATCGACCATCACCCATTTGCCGTCACAGCCGTACAGGTTGACATTCATGCCGATTTCGCCCGAGCCGCCGAGGGCCAGGAACAGAAGCTCTTTTTTTGGTTTTGTCATGAAGCGTGTGTTGCTCGCTGATAGAGGAAATGCAGGCCCTGGAGAGTCAGGTCCGCTTCCAGATGATCAAATACATCTGTATGTTCGTCAAAAAGTATGGCCAGTCCGCCGGTAGCAATGATTTTGGTGGGCCGACCGATTTGCGCCTTCGTGCGCTCCACTAGACCTTCGATCATTGCAACATAACCCCAGAAAATGCCAATCAGCATCTGGCTTTCGGTGGTCGTGCCGATGACATTGTCGTCTTCGGGCGATTCCAAGGCGATACGGGGTAACTGGGCGGTCTTGCCGACCAGCGCATCGAGTGAAAGATTGATCCCGGGAGCGATAATTCCGCCCTTGTAGGCGCCTTCATAATCGGCGACATCAAAAGTTGTCGCCGTACCGAAATCAATGATCACGATATCCTGCTTATATTTGTGATGCGCCGCGATCACGTTGAGGACACGATCGGCCCCCACGCTGTCGGGCTGCTCGACATCCAGGGCAATGCCCCATTCCGCTGCGCCGCGACCAGCGATCATCGGAGTCACGTCGAAATATTTTTCGGACAGCACGGTCAGATTGTGGAGTGCCCGCGGCACAACGGTACCGATGATCACCGCATCGACCGATCCCAGTTCCAGACCCTCCAGTTGCAGGAGCTGCCGCAGCCAGACGACATATTCGTCCGCCGTCCGCCGCGCATCGGTGGCGATCCGCCAGCGCGCGCGGATGTCGTCACCGTCGAACAGGGCGAAGACGACATTGGTGTTACCAGCGTCAATGGCTAGCAGCATGACTTCGACCTTTCATTCACAGGGCATCTCGCTGGTCCAATTCGACGTCGCCAGCATGCATCACAATAAGCGTTCCATCGGGCTTTCTCAAGCGCAGCGCACCATCATCGGTCAGGCCCAGATATTCACCGCGAATCCTCGTTCCGCCAGGGTCGGAGACATACAGACTGGTACCCGGTTCGTGCGCCACGGCTTGCCAGTCGTGCAAAATCGACGGGAGACCGGATATCCGCCACTGTTCCAGCCGGTTCTCGAATCGAGGGATCAGAAGGTCCAGAATTTGCGATGCATCCTTGTCATTCCGGTCGCTGGCTGCATGCAAAAAGATCGTCTCGCGATCCGGCAGTCGGGGTGCGCTGATAATGTTGATGCCGATGCCGACAACCACTTTTTCCCTTATGCGTTCAAGCAATATTCCGCAGATCTTGGCCTGATTGACCAATATGTCATTGGGCCACTTCAGCATGATCGCTGCATGGGGAGTCATTTGACCCTTGAGCATGTCATAGACCGCCAGCGCCGTGACGAAAGACAGGCTGGACGGCGCCGGATCACCGGGCCTGATGTCGACAACCGTGCTGCAATAGAGATTGCCCGCCGGGCTTTCCCATTTGCGACCCATCCGTCCGACCCCGCCGACCTGCTTTTCAGCGCGCAGCCAGAAGCCCTCGTCGGCATTATCCTGCTCCACCAACAGCTTGACGTCCGCATTGGTCGATGCGGTTTCCGCGACGGTCTTTACGGAAGTGGTCAGAACAGTGCGCCCGCCGCTGCAGCGGTAATCGGTGCGACGAACGGGATCGCCAGATAGCCGAGCGGCGATACGATCAGCGCCAATATGGCAATCAGTATATTCTCGGCCTTGTGCCCGGTGACCACGATCTCGCCCGCAGGATCGTCGAAATAGATGATCTTGACGACCTTGATATAATAGAAGGCCCCGATCACCGACGCGGCGATACCGATTACCGCCAGCGGCAGCATGCCCGCAGCGACCGCTGCATCGAACACCAGGAACTTGCCCCAGAAACCGAACAGCGGCGGAATACCGGCCAGCGAGAACATGAACACCGCGAAGGCGGCGGCCAGACCGGGACGCGTCTGCGACAGCCCGGCGAGGCTCGTCAGGCTTTCCAGCGGCCTGCCGTCCTTGTCACGCATCTCGAGCACGCAGATGAAGCTGCCCAGCGTCATCGCCACATAGATCGCCAGATAGAACAGCATCGCGGAAATACCCTGGGCGGTACCCGTGGCAAGGCCGATCAGCAGGAAGCCGACATTGTTGATCGAACTGTAGGCGAGCAGCCGCTTGATATTCTGCTGCCCGATTGCGGCGACCGCGCCGAGAATGATCGAGGCCAGCGCGACAAAGACGATGATCTGTTGCCAGGCCGATGTCTGGCCTCCAAACGCATCGACGATCACCCGCGCGGTCAGCGCCACGGCGGCAACCTTGGGGGCGCTGGCAAAAAATGCGGTCACCGGTGTCGGTGCACCCTCATAGACGTCCGGCGTCCACATATGGAACGGCACCGCACTAATCTTGAACGCCAGGCCCGATAGCACCAGCACCAGCCCGATCAGGGGCCCGGTCGCCAGATCGCCGGTCAGCGTTTCGCCGATCACTGCAAAGCTGGTCGAACCGGCAAAACCGTAAACCAGCGAAATGCCGAACAGCAGCATCCCGCTCGCCAGCGCGCCGAGCACGAAATATTTGAGGCCGGCTTCGGAAGAGCGGATGTCGGTGCGGATGAAGCTGGCCAGCACATAGGCGGACAGGCTGTTCAGCTCGAGACCGATATAGAGCGTCATCATGTCGGTCGCCGATACCATCATCCCCATGCCGATCGTGGCAAAGAGGATCAGCACCGGATATTCCGAGCGGTATTTTCCGCCCGCCTGGAAGAAGCGGGGCGCCACGATCAGTGAAATGATCGCTGCCAGATAGATCAGGAATTTGGCCGTGCTGCCGAATGTATCCATCCGGTAGAGGCCATCAAACGCGTCTGCGCCGTCCTTGAAATCGGGATTGTGCGACAGCAGCATCAGCAAGGTTGAAGCGCCGAACAGCGCCGCCACCGACAATATCGTGACCAGACGCGCCGCCTTTTCCTGGCTCCACGCGGAGACCAGCAGCAGGATCAGGCTCGAAACCGAGAGAAACAGTTCCGGCGATACCAGCCAGAGAGAAGATGCAAGGTTCATTAGTGCGCCTCCCCATGGGCTTCAGCTTTGAGTGCCGGTTTCGCTTCGCCCATCTTCAGATGCGCGTCGCCTTCCGGCGCGGCCCGGTCGATCCGCGCCACCAGCGCCCCGACATCGCCGCGGATCGGCGCCATGAAGCTTTCCGGATAGACACCCATCCACATCACCGCGGCGGCAATCGGCGCCAGCAGCGCCATTTCCCGCGCCGACAGGTCGGGCATCGCCTTGACATCCTCGTGCACCAGCTCGCCAAAGGCGACCCGGCGATAGAGATAGAGCATATAGCCGGCGCCGAGGATGATGCCCGTGGTTGCGACCAGCGTCACCCAGCTGTTGACCTTGTAAAGGCCGACCAGCGACAGGAATTCGCCGACAAAGCCGCTGGTGCCCGGCAGGCCGATCGAGGCCATGGTGAACAGCATGAACAATATCGCGTATTTCGGCATGTTGATCGACAGACCGCCGTAGCGGTCGATTTCGCGGGTATGCAGCCGGTCGTAGATTACCCCGACGCACAGGAACAATGCGCCGGAGACCAGGCCGTGGCTCAGCATCACGATGATCGCGCCCTCGATACCCTGGCGGTTGAACGCGAACAGGCCGAGCGTCACGATCGCCATATGGGCGACGGACGAATAGGCGATCAGCTTCTTCATGTCCTGCTGCACCAGAGCGACCAGCGAGGTGTAGACCACCGCCACCATCGACAGGCCGAAGATCAGCCAGATGAACTGCTCGGACGCTTCCGGGAACATCGGCAGCGAGAAGCGGAGGAAGCCGTAGCCGCCCATTTTCAGCAGCACGCCGGCCAGGATCACCGAACCCGCGGTTGGTGCCTGCACATGCGCGTCCGGCAGCCAGGTATGCACCGGCCACATCGGCATCTTCACCGCGAAGCTGGCGAAGAAGGCCAGCCACAGCCATGTCTGCGCCTCGGGCGCAAAATCATAGTTGAGCAGGGTCGGGATGTCGCTGGTTCCGGCGTCCTGCACAATCCACAGCATCGCGATCAGCATCACCACCGAGCCGAGCAGGGTGTAGAGGAAAAATTTGTAGCTGGCGTAAATCCGGTTGGCCCCGCCCCAGATGCCAATGATCAGATACATCGGGATCAGGCCGGCCTCGAAGAGAATGTAGAACAGGAAGATGTCCTGCGCCGCGAACACGCCGATCATCAGCACTTCCATGAACAGGAAGGCCGCCATATATTCGCCGACCCGCGTCTGGATCGATTCCCAGCTGGCGCCGATGCAGATCGGCATCAGGAACACCGTCAGCATGATCAGCATCATCGAAATGCCGTCGATCCCCAGCGCCCAGGCAAAATTGCCGAACAATTCGGCCCGCTCGACATATTGCCATTGCGGCCCGCCGATATCGTAATTGGCCCACAGCACCACGCCGAGCACGAATAGCACCAGAGTGGTGACCAGCGCCAGCCAGCGCGCCGCCTGCGCATTGAGGAACAGGCAGAGTATCGCTGCCAGCATCGGCAGACCCATCATCAGCGACAGGATCGGGAAATCAAGCTGGTTCATCAGTTGGCTCCCTGCACGATGATCCAGGTCGCGGCAGCGGCGAGGCCGAGCAGCATGACCAGGGCATAAGTATAGAGATAGCCGCTCTGGAAGCGTTTCATCACGCCGGAGCCGCTGGCGATCACCGAAGCAATGCCATTGGGACCAAAGCGGTCGATCGTGCCTTCATCGCCGCCCTTCCAGAACAGCCGGCCCAGCCAGAAGGCGGGACGGATGAAGATCAGATGGTAGAGCTCGTCGAAATACCATTTGTTGAAGAAGAAATTGTACAGCGGGCTGAAGGTCGCGGCCAGACGCGCCGGACGATCCTTGCCGAAGAAATACATGAAGATCGCGGTGCCAAGCCCGGTCAGCATCGCCACCGTCGACGACAGCTTGACCCAGAGCGGCACTTCATGAATTTCGTGCATCAGATGCTCGTCAAAGGCGAGACTTCCGGCCCAGAAAACGGCCCCCTCGGCCGCTTCAACAAACTGGTTGTGGAACAGGAAGCCGGCAAATATCGCACCGGTTGCCAGCACGCCCAGCGGAATCAGCATGGTCAGCGGGCTTTCGTGCGGATGATAGCCGCCGGTCGGATCGGCACCGGCCTGTTCCGGCGTCTTGTGGACGCTGTGCTGAATATGTTCGGACTGGATCCAGCGCGGCGTGCCCCAGAAGGTCAGGAACATCAGCCGCCAGCTGTAGAAGCTGGTCAGCAATGCAGCGAGCACACCGATGGCAAAGGCAAACTGGCCGACCTCGGTGCCGCTGGCAAAGGCGACCTCGATGATCGCGTCCTTGGAATAGAAACCGGCAAAGCCGCCCAGCCCGACGATACCGACGCCAGTGATCGCCAGCGTTCCGGCCATCATCGCCCAGAAGGTCAACGGGATTTCTTTCCTCAGGCCGCCATAATAGCGCATGTCCTGCTCGTGGTGCATCGCATGGATCACCGAACCGGCACCGAGAAACAGGAGCGCCTTGAAGAAGGCGTGGGTGAACAGGTGGAACATCGCCGCGCTATAGGCGCCGACACCGGCGGCGAAGAACATATAGCCGAGCTGCGAACAGGTCGAATAGGCGATCACCCGTTTGATATCATGCTGGACCAGACCAACAGTGGCCGCGAAGATCGCGGTCGAAGCGCCAACGATGGTCACAACCGTCAGGGCAACCGGGCTAGTTTCAAACATCGGCGACAGGCGGCAGACCATGAACACGCCTGCCGTCACCATGGTCGCGGCGTGGATCAGCGCCGACACCGGGGTCGGGCCTTCCATCGCGTCCGGCAGCCAGGTGTGCAGGCCGAGCTGCGCCGACTTGCCCATCGCGCCGATGAACAATAGCAGGCAGAGAATCGTCATCGTGTCGAGACGCATCCCGGCAAAGGTGATGGTCGATCCCGCCATGCCCGGCGCGGCTTCCAGGATTTCCGGAATCGAGACGGTGCCAAAGACAAGGAACGTGCCGAAAATGCCAAGCATGAAGCCGAGATCGCCAACTCGGTTGACGACAAAGGCCTTGATCGCGGCGGCATTGGCGCTCGGCTTCTTGAACCAGAAACCGATCAGCAGATAGGAGGCAAGGCCGACGCCTTCCCAGCCAAAGAACATCTGCACCAGATTATTGGCGGTCACCAGCATCAACATGGCAAAGGTGAACAGCGACAGATAGGCAAAGAAGCGCGGCTGGTCCGGATCTTCATCCATATAGCCCCAGGAATAGAGATGGACGAGTGCGGACACGGTGGTCACCACCACCAGCATCACCGCGGTCAGCGCGTCAACGCGCAGCGCCCAGTCGAAATTGAGATCGCCGGACACCAGCCAGGTCAGCACCGGCACGACTTCGGCGCTGCGGTTGGATGCCAGATAATCGATGAAAATCGGCCAGCTGAGCGCACAGGAAGCGAACAGCGCGCCGGTGGTAATCAGCTTGGCCGGCACATTGCCGATGATCCGGTTGCCGAAACCCGCGACGATCGCTGCCAGCAGCGGCAGGAAAACGATGAGGATGATGCTGTTCACGAACTAACCCCGTCGCCCCAGCGCAGGCTGGGGCCCCGCCCGCCCGTGGTGGAAGCAAATAAATTGGGTTGGATCCCAGCCTGCGCTGGGATGACGATATTGAAAATCACCGGCGTTACCCCTTCATCCGGTTGACATCATCGACGGCAATCGTACCGCGCTGACGGAAGTAAATCACGAGAATGGCCAGCCCGATCGCGGCCTCGCCTGCGGCCACGGTCAGGATGAACATGGCAAAGACCTGCCCGGTCATGTCACCGAGAAAGGCGCTGAACGCGACAAAATTAAGGTTCACCGCGAGCAGGATCAGTTCGATCGCCATCAGGATGATGATGATATTCTTCCGGTTCAGGAAAATGCCGAGCATGCCCATCACGAACAGGATCGAGCTGACCACGAGATAATGTTCAATGCCGATCATAGCTCGACTCCCTTGCCAACTTCCGGCTGCGTGTTGCGGGTCGCATCCTCCGGCCGGCGAGCGACCTGATCGGCAATATTCTGCTTGCGCACGCCGCCACGGGTCCGGTGCGTCAGCACGATCGCCCCAACCATGGCGACCAGCAGGATCATGCCCGCGGCCTCGAACAGGAAAACATATTTGCTGTAGAGCAAGGCACCAAGCTGCTCGATATTGGACGGCGCTCCGGCCGGCGGCCCGACCGCGGCGGTCGCCTCGCCCATGCCCGACGACTGCCAGGCCCCGACGCCAAAGATGATTTCCACCACCAGCACGAGCGCCAACAGCAGGCCAAGCGGCAGATTCTTCATGAAACCGGCCCTGAGTTCGGCAAAATCGATATCCAGCATCATCACCACAAACAGGAACAGCACCGCGACCGCGCCGACATAGACAATCACCAGCAGCGCCGCGATAAATTCGGCCCCGACCAGGACCATCAGGCCGGCAGCGTTGAAAAACGCCAGGATCAGCCACAGCACGCTGTGCACCGGATTGCGCGCAAAGATGCAGAACGCACCACTGGCGAGCACGATGGCTGCGAAAAGATAGAAAGCGAAGATTTGCATTATACACATCCTCCCTGAAGCAAAGCTTCGGGGAGGTGGCGCGCCGAAGGCGTGACGGAGGGGCCAAAGGAAGTGAGGATGGCGCGGCACCCCTCCACCAACCTTCGGTCGGTCCCTCTCCCCATGCTCCGCACAGGGAGGAAAAGTTCAGCGTGTTTTCGCACATTTACCCCTATTGGAATCATCACAGCGCCCCTTACCGATAGGGCGCATCGGCGGCAAGGTTTGCCGCGATTGCCCGCTCCCATTTGTCGCCATTTTCGAGCAGCTTCGACTTGTCGTAGATTAGCTCTTCGCGGGTTTCCGTTGCATATTCGAAATTCGGCCCCTCGACGATCGCATCGACCGGGCAGGCCTCCTGGCAGAAACCGCAATAGATGCACTTGGTCATGTCAATGTCGTAGCGCGTGGTGCGACGCGAACCATCCTCGCGCGGCTCGGCCTCGATGGTGATCGCCAGCGCCGGGCAGACCGCTTCACACAGCTTGCAGGCGATGCAGCGTTCCTCGCCATTGGGATAGCGGCGCAGCGCATGCTCGCCCCGGAACCGCGGCGAAATCGGGTTCTTTTCATAGGGATAGTTGATCGTCTTCTTCGCCTTGAAGAAATATTTCAGCGTCAGCAAATGCGCGCCGATAAATTCGAACAGGGTGAAGGCCTTGATGGTTTGTGCGATACTCATGCGTTTTTCCCGGTCACGTCATTGCGAGGAGCGCCAGCGACGCGGCAATCCAGAGCTGCGAGAGACACACTGGATTGCTTCGCTGCGCTCGCAACGACGGTGAAGAATTTGATGCTTTGCAAGATGGTCATGCTGAATACCTCGTCAGCATTAGAAAGCCGCTGACCAGGAACACCCAGAACAGCGAGACCGGCAGGAATATCTTCCAGCCCAGGCGCATCAGCTGGTCATAGCGGTAGCGCGGAACCGTCGCCTTGACCCAGCTGAAGATGAAGAAAAAGAAGAATATTTTGGCGAACAGCCAGACGATGCCCGGCACCATGTAGAGCGGTTCCCAGTCGATCGGGGGCAGCCAGCCACCCCAGAACAGGATCGCGTTGAGCGTGCACATCAAGAGCACATTGGCATATTCCCCGAGCCAGAACAGCGCAAAGGCCATCGACGAATATTCGGTCTGGTAACCGGCGACCAGCTCGCTTTCGGCCTCGGTCAGGTCGAACGGGGTGCGCGCGGTCTCGGCGAGCGAGGAGATCAGGAACATGACTGCCATCGGGAACAGCAGCGGATTGACGCCATAGGCGTTGATCCCGAACAGATGGGATTTCTGGCCGATGATGATATCCTGCAGGTTGAAGCTGCCGGCAAACAGCACGACCGAGATGATGATGAAGCCGATCGAGACTTCGTAGCTGATCATCTGCGCCGCTGCGCGCATCGCCGAGAAGAACGGATATTTCGAGTTGCTGGCCCAGCCGGCGATCACCACGCCGTAGACGCCCAGTGAACTGACCGCGAGAATGTAGAGCAGGCCGATATTGATATTGGCCAGCACCATATTCTCGCCGAACGGGATCACCGCCCAGGCAAGCAGGGCCACGGTAAAGGTGATGATCGGCGCGAGCAGGAACAGGCCCTTGTTGGCGCCCGAGGGGATGATGGTTTCCTGCAGGAACACCTTCAGACCATCGGCAAAGCTCTGCAGCAGGCCGAACGGACCGACCACATTGGGACCACGGCGCAGCGCCATCGCTGCCCATATCTTGCGATCGGCGTAAATGATCATCGCCACGGCGAGCATCAGCGGGAAGGCGATCAGCAGCACCAGCGCCAGGGTGCCGACGAACCAGCCGGCTTCATAGCCGAGGACGGATTGGAGATAGGCGGTCATCAGATTCTCCCTGCTTGCGGGGAGGTGGCGCGCGCCGAAGCCTGGGCGCAGGCGGAGATATCGCAAAGGACCGTCTGGAGACGAGCGCTCATCAAATCCTCCCCGTTCACGGGGAGGTGGCGCGCGCGGAGCGCGTGACGGAGGGGGTGCTCGGCCAAACGCAAAGCCAGCGGTTGAGGCGAGCCCCCTCCACCGCTTCGCGGTCCCCCTCCCCACAATTGGGGAGGATAAATGGCAGATACACCGTTCGTGCTGAGCTTGTCGAAGCATGAACGGTGCGCGCCCAAGCGGTCCTTCGACAGGCTCAGGACGAACGGCAGTTTGGTCATCTTCACTCTGCCGCCTCCATCATCTCGTCATCGGCGTGCAGCAATTCTGCGGAACAGCGCTGCATCGTGCCGCTGGCGCGGGCGATGCTGTTGGTCAGGTAGAAATCCTTGATCGGATGGACGCCCTGCCCCTTTGGTGCGCTCGGCAGGCCTTTCGGCGGCGCCCACTCGAACGTCACCAGGCCTTCATTGGCAAGCTCAGGATGATCCTTCGCCATATTGGCGCGCAGTTCCTCGAACGAGTCGAACGGCAGCGTCTTGCCCATCACATCCGACAAGGCCCGCAAGATGCTCCAGTCCTCGCGCGCATCACCCGGCGCAAAGATCGCCTTGTTCGAACGCTGGACCCGGCCCTCGAGATTGACATAGGTACCGTTTTTCTCGGTATAGGCCGCGCCCGGCAGGATAACATCCGCCGCATGGGCACCGGCATCGCCGTGGTGACCGATGAAGACCTTGAAACTGTCCTTGAACGGTCCGTAGTCCATTTCGTCCGCGCCCAACGCGAACAGCAATTTCGGTTTCTTTTCCGCAATCGCTTTGATGCCGCCGTCATGGGCATAGCCGAGCATCAGCCCGCCGGTGCGCGACGCCCCAATATGCAGGACATTGAAGCCGTTCCAGCCGTCCCTGATCAGCTTGTATTTGCTCGCGAATTTGAGAGCGGCGCCGTGAGCGCCATCAATACTCAGCGCACCGCCACCAAGAATGATAGCGGGCTTTTCCGCGCCCTTCAGCGCTTCCGTAAACGCCTTGGGCAGCTTCGCCAGCAGCCCCATGTCATCGCCCAGCCATTCGACCGGATAGGTCTGGTCCGCTTCCGGACCAATGCCAAAGACCTTCGCATGGTTCTGTCGCACCGCTTTGCGGATACGCGTGTTGACCAGCGAAGCTTCCCAGCGCGGGTTGGTCGAGACCAGCAGGATTACATCCGCTTCTTCAATACCGGCGATGGTAGAGTTGAAATTTACCGCAGCGAGACTGGACACGTCATAGGACAGCCCGGTCTGACGGCCTTCCAGCATATCGGAACCCATTGATTTCAGAAGTTTTTTTGCGGCATACATGGTCTCGCAATCGACCAGATCACCGGCAATCGCGGCAACCGAGCTACCGGCGTTCACATCGGCAATCGCCTGAAACGCTTCGTTCCAGGTCGCTGCTTCGAGTTTGCCGTTCCGCCGCACATAAGGCTTGTCGAGACGGCGCTTCATCAGCCCGTCAATCGCATGGCGGGTCTTGTCGGTCGCCCATTCCTCGTTCACATCGTCGTTGACGCGGGGCAGAGCGCGCAGCACTTCGCGGCCACGGCTGTCGATCCGGATATTGGTGCCAACCCCGTCCATCACGTCGATGCCGAGCGTCTTGGTCAGCTCCCACGGACGCGCTTCAAACGCATAAGGCTTGCTGGTCAGCGCGCCGACCGGGCAAAGATCGACAACATTGCCGCTAAGCTCGCTGTGCACCGCGCCTTCGAGATAGGATGTGATTTCCATCCCCTCGCCGCGACCGATCGCGCCGATTTCCTCGACGCCGGCCACTTCCTCGGCAAAGCGCACGCAGCGGGTGCAGTGGATGCAGCGAGTCATCACCGTCTTGATGATCGGCCCCATATATTTCTCGGTGACCGCGCGCTTGTTTTCCTCGTATCGTGAGCCGCCCTTGCCATAGGCCATCGCCTGGTCCTGCAGATCGCATTCGCCGCCCTGGTCGCAGATCGGGCAATCCAGCGGATGATTGATCAGCAGAAATTCCATCACCCCTTCGCGGGCCTTCTTGACCATTTCGCTGTCGGTGCGGATTTCCTGCCCCTCGGTAGCCGGCAGCGCACAGCTCGCCTGCGGCTTCGGCGGCCCCGGTTTTACCTCGACCAGACACATGCGGCAATTGCCGGCGATGCTCAGCCGCTCGTGATAGCAGAAGCGCGGAATTTCCTTGCCGGCAAGCTCGCAGGCCTGCAGCACGGTCGCGCCCTGCGGCACTTCGATTTCGATGCCATCTACGGTGACTTTAGGCATGGATTGACTCCGAACAAATTTCATCATGCTGACGTGAGAGAGGCAAGAATATCATTCCGCAGCCTCCATCATTTGCGCATGCTGGTTCACCGCCCTGTACAGGCCGAATGCCAGCATTGCGCGCAGCGAGGTCTTGTCAAAGGCGATTTCCGCGCCGTCGCGGATGCAGGGACCGAGCAGCGGCACGATCACGCTGATCGCCTCTCCTTCCGCATCCGTATCCGGAACCGTGTTGATCAGCGTAAGGATTTTTTCGCCCCCGGACTGGACAACGCACCGGCCGAACAATTCTTCGGCGTTGCGCGGCTTCATGATGTCCTGCTGCCAGTCCAGATCGGTCAGCGATGCCAGCGATGTGACGTCATCTTCGCCATACTTCCGCAGCAAAAAAAACTCGGCAAAGGCGCCGACCGCCGGGCCCGTCGAAAATCCGTAACGGATATTCTTGGCAATATAGCAGGGATCATCATAATCCACTTTTTTGTAGATATAGTTGAGCGACTTGGTCTGTTCATCGCTCAGATATTTGAAATCCAGCGTTTCCGTTGCCCTGAACCGGTTGTTTTCGGCCTTGCACCGGCCAATCGCGTTGATCCCGGCGCGGGCGGACTGCTGCACCATGGGATCGTGAAAGCCGGTCATGCCTTCCCGGCTCCGGTCGATGTGCGAACCGATTTCCGGCTGGGCAAGCGCGGTTCCCGATATCGTTGCAGCCGCAATCACGGCGCACAGAAAGAGCCTGCTTGTCGTGATCATTTCCCCGTCTCCATCATTTCCCGGCGTTGCGAAACGGCCCGGTAAAGGCTGAACGCCAGAATCGAACGCAGCGAGGTCTTGTCGAAAGAGGCTTCCTGGCCATTGGCCAGACATGGACCCAGCGAAGGCACTATCGCTTGGATCGATTCACGTTCGGAATCCGTATCCGGTATCGTGTTTACCAGATTGAAAACCTGGGCACGATCGGCTCGCACGACACATTGCCCGAACATTTCGTTGCCGTTGCGTGCCTTCATCAGGTCTGATTGCCAGTCGGTCTGGATCATTCCGTCGAGCGACATCATGTCATCCGAGTCATATTTGCGGATCAGGAAATATTCCGCCAGTCCGCCGATCACCGGTACGGACGGTACGTCCGTCTCTACTTGCTTCGTCAGATTGCAGCTGGAATCATAAAAAAATCTCTTGAAGAACCGGTCCAGAGACTTCGCCTGTTCACCGCTCATGAAGCCATGGGAAAGCGTCTTCATCGCCTGCACCGGTCGCTTCTCGGCCATGCAAAGCGACACGACGTTGATCCCGGCCCGTTCGGAATTCTGAAAGAACAGATCGTCGAAATCGGTCATCCGCTTCTTGTTGTGGTCAGCTTGCGCGCCGATTGCAGACTGGGCCGTCGCCACGCCCGGCAGCACCGCCAGGCTGGCGATCGCCGCCGTCGCTATATGGACCAGAAATCTCATTCTGCTGCCTCCAGCACATCGTCACCATGATGCTCGCGAATGCGCCGCTCCATCTCCGGCCGGAAATGCCGGATCAGCCCCTGGATCGGCCAGGCCGCCGCATCGCCGAGCGCGCAGATGGTGTGGCCTTCGACCTGCTTGGTCACTTCGTACAGCGTGTCGATATCCTCGATATCGGCATCGCCATCGCGCATCTTCTCCATCACCCGCCACATCCAGCCGGTGCCTTCGCGGCACGGCGTGCACTGGCCGCAGCTTTCGTGCTTGTAGAAATAGGCGAGCCGCGAAATGGCTCGGACGATGTCGGTCGACTTGTCCATCACGATCACCGCCGCGGTACCAAGACCGGAGCCGAGATCCTTGAGTCCGTCGAAATCCATCGGCGCGTCCATGATCTGCGCCGCCGGCACCAGCGGCACAGAGGAGCCGCCCGGAATCACCGCCAGCAGATTGTCCCAACCGCCGGTGATGCCGCCGCAATGTTTCTCGATCATGTCGCGGAACGGGATCGACATCGCTTCTTCAAACACCGCCGGCTTCTCGACATGGCCGGAGACCTGGAACAGTTTCGTGCCCTTGTTATTCTCGCGGCCAAAGCTGGCAAACCAGCTGGCGCCGCGCCGCATGATCGTCGGCACCACCGCGATGCTCTCGACATTGTTCACCGTCGTCGGGCAACCATAGAGGCCGGCGCCGGCCGGAAATGGCGGCTTCAACCGCGGCTGACCCTTCTTGCCCTCGAGGCTCTCGATCATCGCGGTTTCCTCGCCGCAGATATAGGCCCCGGCGCCGCGGTGGACGAAGACGTCGAAATCATAGCCGGACTTGGCGGCATTCTTGCCGATCAGGCCTGCATCATAGGCTTCCTTGACGGCCGTCTCCATGACCTTGGCTTCCATGATATATTCGCCGCGAATGTAAATATACGCCGCCCGCGCGCGCATCGCGAAACCGGCGATCAATGCGCCCTCGATCAGCTTGTGCGGATCGTTGCGCAGGATTTCGCGGTCCTTGCACGAACCCGGCTCGGATTCATCGGCGTTGATGACCAGAAAACTCGGCCGCGGATTGCCCTGGCTATCCTTTGGCGCTTCCTTGGGCATGAACGACCATTTCAGGCCGGTCGGAAAACCCGCCCCGCCGCGACCGCGCAGGCCGCTGGCCTTCATTTCCTCGATGATCTTGTCATTGCCAAGCTTGATGATATCGGCGGTCTTGTCCCAGTCACCGCGCTTCTGCGACGCCTTCAGGTCCCACGACTGGAAGCCGTAGACATTGGTGAAGATCCGGTCCTTGTCCTGGAGGAAATCAAAACTCATTTCTTGCTCCTGCGGCCCCAGAGGCCGCCGATGATTCCAACCGCCACGACGGCGAGCGCGATCCAGCCTGCATATCCGTCCACGATCAAATCCTCCCCACTTGTGGGGAGGTGGCGCGCGCGCAGCGCGTGACGGAGGGGGCGTCGGTCAAAACGCAAAATTGGCGAGTGAGGCGAGCCCCCTCCACCGCTTCGCGGTCCCCCTCCCCGTAAACGGGGAGGATTGAAAGGGCGCTGGCCATCACCATTCCCCCCGGTAATCATGATTTTCCTCAACCATCGCGTGCAGGTTGGTCGGCCCGCCCTCGGCTTCGCTGGTCCTGCGACCGATTTGCGAGCCGACGGGGATTTCCTTGCCCGCCGCCAGATCCTCGAGGATCCGGGTCATGATGTCATAATCGAGATCTTCGTAATTATCATCGTTGATCTGGACCATCGGCGCGTTCGAGCAATTGCCCATGCACTCGACCTCGGTCAGGGTGAACAGCCCGTCCGGCGTCGTCTTGCCCTTGGCCATGCCCCGGTTCTTGCAGGCGGCCATCACATCATCGCTGCCGCGCAGCATGCACGGCGTGGTACCGCAAACCTGCACATGATAGCGGCCAACCGGCGCGAGATTGTACATGGTGTAGAAGGTCGCGACCTCATAGGCCCGCATATAGGGCATATCGAGATAGGCGGCGACATATTCGATCACCGGAACCGGCAGCCAGCCTTGCGTCTTGGTGTCAGCACCAACCTGCCGCTGGGCGAGGTCGAGCAGCGCCATCACCGCCGATTTCTGGCGGCCAGCCGGATATTTCGCGATCTGCCATTTGGCCAGCTTTTCATTTTCCGGTGTGAAGGCAAAATCGCCCCATTTGGCGCGCGTTTCGATTTCATCGGGGATGTTGGGTGCTTCAGCCATTATTTTACTCCCGTCATTGCGAGCGCAGCGAAGCAATCCAGGGCGTCTGCGCGCGAGGCTCGGGATTGCCGCGTCGCTTCGCTCCTCGCAATGACGTCAATCGGATTGCGTAAACTCACCGGTCACACTCCCCGAACACGATATCAATCGCGCCCAATATGGCGGTCGCATCGGGCAGCATATGGCCCTTGGTCATGAAATCCATCGCCTGCAGATGCGAAAACGCGGTCGGCCGGATCTTGCAGCGATAGGGCTTGTTGGTGCCGTCGCTGACCAGATAGACGCCGAATTCGCCCTTGGGGCTTTCGGTCGCGACATAGACTTCACCGGCGGGGACGTGGAAACCCTCGGTGTAGAGTTTGAAGTGATGAATCAAGGCTTCCATCGACTGCTTCATCTCGGCGCGCTTGGGCGGGACGATCTTGCGGTCGCTGGACGACACCGGGCCATCGGGCATTTCATTCAGGCACTGGCGCATGATCCTGGCGCTCTGCCGGACTTCCTCGACCCGGACCATGAACCGGTCATAGCAGTCACCGCTGGTGCCGACCGGAACGTCGAACTCCATCCGGTCATAGACATCATAAGGCTGCGACTTGCGCAGGTCCCAGGCGACGCCGCTGCCGCGCAGCACCGGACCGGAAAAGCCCCAGCGCACCGCATCATCCTTGGACACAGTGGCGATATTGACATTGCGCTGCTTGAAGATGCGGTTGCCGACCACCAGGCTCATCGCATCCTCGAACAGGACCGGGAATTCGTCGAGCCAGTCGGCGATATCGGTGAGCAGCTTCAGCGGCACATCCTGATGCACGCCGCCGGGCCGGAACCAGGCGCTGTGCATGCGGGCGCCGCTGGCCCGCTCGAAAAACTCCAGGCATTGCTCGCGAATTTCGAACACCCAGATATTCGGCGTCATCGCGCCGACATCCATGACATGCGCGCCGAGATTGAGCATATGGTTGCAGATCCGGGTCAGCTCGGCGAACAGGACGCGCAGATATTGCCCGCGCAGCGGCACTTCGAGATCGAGCAGTTTCTCGATCGCCAGCACGTAGCTATATTCCATCGCCAGTGGCGAGCAATAGTCGAGCCGGTCAAAATAGGGCAGAGCCTGCAAATAGGTCTTGTGCTCGATCAGCTTCTCGGTGCCGCGATGCAGCAGGCCGATATGCGGATCGACCCGCTCGACAATCTCGCCGTCCAGCTCCATCACCATGCGCAGCACGCCGTGCGCCGCGGGATGCTGGGGTCCAAAATTGATGGTGAAATTCTGGATTTCCAGATCGCCGGTCGTCGGATCGGTATCGTCGGCCAGATGGTCCATTTCGTCGATATAGTCAGACACGTTTATCTCCTTCGGAGTGAACGTGCCCCTGCGCAGGGCGCAGCGAGGCGCGTGACTCGCTTTGCGGCCCATCCAGGACCATTGCGTCAAGCGGCACTGGCAGGAGATGGATTCCTGCCTTCGCAGGAAAACAGAGAGAAAATGCCATCACTTGCCCTCGCCCTTCTTCTGGGTACCGGACTTGGTCCGTTTCGGGGCAGGCTTCTTGGCAGCCGACTCCTTGCGCTTCGAGGGCTTGGCCGCCTTCTTGTCGGCTTTCTTGCCGGCGCCCGTATCCTTCGGACTATCGGTGGTTTTCGGGATTGGCGGCGGCGCTTCGCCGCCAACCTTCTCGTCGCCGGGCAGAATATAGTCCGCGCCTTCCCAGGGCGACATGAAATCAAAGCTGCGGAAATCCTGCGCCAGCTTCACCGGTTCGTAGACCACGCGCTTGGCTTCTTCGGAATAGCGCATCTCGACATAGCCGGTCAGCGGGAAATCCTTGCGGAACGGGTGGCCCTGAAAACCATAGTCGGTCAGTATCCGCCGCAGATCGGTATTGCCGTCGAACAACACGCCATACATGTCGAACACTTCGCGCTCGAGCCAGCCGGCAACTTCCCAGATATGGGTGACGCTCGGCACCGGCGTATCCTCGTCGGTGGTGACCTTGACCCGGATGCGATGGTTTTTCGTCAGGCTGAGCAAGTGATAGCAAACCTCGAACCGTTCGGGACGGTCGGGATAGTCGACACCGGCAATCTCGACCAGCTGCTGATATTCATGCTTGTCGCGAAGCTTGTCGAGGACCGTGGCGAGCTTGCTGCGCTCGACGGTAAAGCTGATTTCGCCATAGGCTTCGACTGTGTCGAGCAAGGCAGCGCCGATCGCCTTGCCGAGCTTGGCGGCAACGCCGCTGTTGCTCGAAATGGCTGGTGCACTATGGGCCATCAGATCCCTCCGTTCGTCTCGAGCGAAGTCGAGAGACCGACAGCAGGGAACTTGACCGAGTTGCCGTTAGTGGTGAGCTTGTCCGAGTTGCCGTTAGTCCTGAGCCTGTCGAGCCGCAGGCGACCGCAGGTCAACGACGCCTCAAGACGATAAACGCACTTCGACAAGCTCAGTGCTAACGGTTTGTTTCTGACAATCAACATCCCTAACCGCTTGCCGTTAGTGGTGAGCTTGTCGAACCACGCTTCAAGGCCAGAGGCGTCCTTCGACAAGCTCAGGACTAACGGGTTATATCTAGTCATCCTAATCACCGTTCAAACGTCCCGACCCTGCGGATCTTCCGCTGCAATTGCATCACCCCGTAAAGCAGAGCCTCAGCAGTCGGCGGACATCCGGGCACGTAGATATCGACCGGAACAATCCGGTCACAACCGCGCACCACAGAATAGCTGTAATGATAATAGCCGCCACCATTGGCGCAGCTGCCCATCGAGATCACATATTTCGGATCGGACATCTGGTCATAGACCTTGCGCAGCGCTGGTGCCATCTTGTTGCACAGCGTGCCGGCGACGATCATCACGTCGGACTGGCGCGGGCTGGCGCGCGGAGCAGCGCCAAAGCGCTCCATGTCGTAGCGCGGCATATTGACGTGGATCATCTCGACCGCACAGCAGGCGAGACCGAAGGTCATCCACCACAAAGAACCGGTTCTGGCCCACTGGAACAGCTCCTCGGTCGAGGTGACCAGGAAGCCCTTGTCATTCACTTCCGAATTGAGATCCTTGAAAAAGCCGTCGTCGGGCTCCTGCGCGGCGCGCATCGGCGTGCCGTCGGCATTGAGGATCGCCGATCCGCCATTATTGGGTTCTAGTCCCATTCCAGCGCTCCCACCTTCCAGGCATAGGCGAAACCGATGATCAGTTCCGTCAGAAATATCATCATGGTAGTCCAGCCGACCCAGCCGGTCAGTTCCAGCGAGACCGCCCACGGGAAGAGAAACGCCGCTTCCAGATCGAAGATGATGAACAGGATCGCGACCAGATAGAAACGCACGTCAAACTGGCTGCGCGAATCCTCGAACGCGGGAAAGCCGCATTCATATTCCGAGAGCTTTTCGGCGCTCGGATTATGGGTTCCGGTCAGCCGGGAAACGCCCATCGGCAGAAACACGAAGGCTGTAGACAGAGCTACGGCTACAAACAGGAACAATAATATCGGTGCATATTCGGAAAGATCGACCACAGATGACTCGTTTCGCTAATATTGGGGCCGCTTTTAGGGAGTGGCTCCCGATGCTGCAAGGGTGAAGTCGCTTAAAATCTCGGGCTTTTGCGAGGCATTCGCAGTTACAGCAGCGACTTTGCCAATATCCGGTGCAGCTTGCTGTGCAGCGCTTCGTTCGCGGCCAAAATCTCGCCCTGGCCGATCGGCTGGTCACCGCCGGTATAGTCGGTGACAAAGCCGCCGGCCTCGCGCACCATCAGAATGCCGGCCGCCACGTCCCATACTTTCAGGCCGGCCTCCCAGAAGCCGTCATAGCGACCCGCGGCGAGCCAGGCGAGATCAAGCGCAGCGGACCCGTTGCGCCGGATGCCGGCGACCTGCGGCGCAACCGCACCGAAAATCCGCGCCCATTCGCTGAGATCACCATGGCCCTTGAACGGAATGCCGGTGGCAATCAGCGATTCGGACAGGTCACGGCGCGCCGAAACGCGCAGGCGCCGTTCGCCCAGCCACGCGCCCTTGTCCATTTCCGCCCACCAGGTCTGGTCGTTGAGCGGCTCGTAAATCAGCCCGCTGGTGATCTTGCCCCAGCCGCGACCGTCGAGCGAAGGTTCCTGCACCGCGATCGAAATCGCAAAATGCGGGATGCCGTGGAGAAAATTGGTGGTGCCGTCGAGCGGGTCGATGATCCAGCGCGGCTTGCCTTCCTCGCCCTCGATCATGCCGCCTTCCTCCAGCACGAAACCCCAGCCCGGACGGACCTTCAGCAATTCGTCGTAGAGGATCCGTTCGGCCCGCATGTCGGCCTTGGAGACAAAATCGGCCGGCCCCTTTTTCGAAACCTGCAGATGCTCGACTTCGCCAAAGTCCCGGCGCAGGCGCGATCCGGCCTTGCGCGCAGCGCGTTCCATGACGGTGATAAGGGCGGAATGTGCAGGCATAATTAGCTATCTTTTCAATTTCTTTTGTTTTTTTCTGATTACTCGACGTATCATCGGACTGGCTTGGTTCAACCATTTTTCAATC
>Ga0209346_1000492_pt1 | contig 33997 bp, 31 predicted proteins | sample AutmiccommunBRH9_FD_187381 | JGI IMG/M metagenome (GOLD analysis project Ga0209346, IMG submission 187381) | Deep subsurface microbial communities from Mt. Terri, Switzerland - Autotrophic microbial communities BRH/9 (SPAdes) (version 2) | ecosystem: Environmental > Aquatic > Deep subsurface >...
CAATCCTTCTGCTAAGGTGATGATGTGGTTTCGTGAGCCGCCTTTTTCTCCACCGCCAATAACCAGCATAATTTTCATTTTCCTCACTTACCCCTCTCACTCAGCTTACTTTTCTTAATATTGTTTCGCCAAACAAAGGCGAGCAGCATTCCCATAAAGGCATAGAAGTAAACGGCATTCGCCAACGCCTCAAAAATACTTGCTGTGACGTTTTGGATAGCCATAGTTATCTGAACACCGGCAATTCCCAATAGGTAGGCTTTATCTTTATTACTGGGTGCCTGCTTGATCATTCGATGGTTAAGGATGAATAAAGAGACTAATAATAGCAAAAAGCCGCTTAAGCCAAAAATGCCAATCTCCGCTCCCAGCTTCAGATAATGGTTATCTACCCAAGTACTAAAGGGGATATTATGCCGAAGCGGCACAGAGTCGCCAAACATCCCTAAGCCCATTCCGAAAAGCGGATTCTCTTTAATTTTTTGCAAAGCCTCCAGCCAGAAGGCAATCCGCCCATACTCACTACTCATTTGATAATATGTCGGATCTAATAAATTGGCGAAACGCTGAACAACACTATCCGGCATTACAAATGGTGTTATTGCGACGAACAGCGGAAGTGCCAGCAGCCATTTTTTATTCCAAATCCAAAGAAGATACAGTACCATCACGAAGAAGGCGATCCAGGCTCCTCTAGAGAAGGTCAGCAGCAGGGCGACGAAAATTATTAACGATGCGGCAAAATAGGCGATTTTTTGCCATTTGCCTTGAATATATAGGAACAAGGCGATTGTGAAGGACAAAAGCATATTCAAATAGCCGGCTAAGGCGTTAGGGTTACTAAAAATCGAGACGATTCTAAACTGCTCCAAATCTTTATTATGTACCCAGCGAACACTTTCAATTTTGAAAAGATACTGAATTATTCCGGCAATGGCAATCAGAACTGTACTGACGACCATTAACCTGATAAAAGCGTCGGTGGTTTCTTCTTCGTCCAAAAGGTAAAAGGTTATTATGGCAAAAAGCATTGGTTGAAATACCACTCGCAATACATCGATGCTTACGGCTAACGGAACAACATTAATAATAATTGAGCTTATGGAAAACAGCAAAAAGATCTGGAATGACCATTTGACGGATTTCGGCACGATTAAATACCTCTGTTCCTGCCGCTTTTCGATTAAAAAGGCGATTAAGATTACTAGCAGAAACAGGTCGTCCCAGATACTGCCGATAATTGTTGGTGTGCCTAAACGAATTACGAAATCCAACCAAGGATATATTGCTAAGAGTACTAGCAAGTGCTTTAATTTTACCATTTAATTTTACACTCCCCTACCGTGTAGATGGGTTATAACTATTGTAAACAGTATAGCATTAAACCAGATTTATAACCAAATAATTCCCTAAACTTATTTAGGTTGAATGCCTATTTTTTTGTTTAGCTTAAATCTAAGGCGCAAAGTTGAAAAAACGAGTTTACTCTTCCCAATATTTAACCAGATCATCGTAAAGTTTAGAAACAGTATCTTTATCTCCTAATGATAAGAACTCTTGAACTTTTTCCGGATTGTTTAAATTATGATAAGCAAAAGCTACCCATAAAATTGCCTCGTTCTTCATTTCGATTTTTTCTTCATCCGTAATTTTAGTAGTATTCCTTGTTTTTGCACTAATATATTTATCTGTAGTTATCGGTTTTAGGTATTTAATACCTTCATCATATTTGCCGTCTAACACCAAGGCCCTACCAACCGCCAATTCAATTTCTAAAGGAGGTTGAAAAGCAGGGTATCTTAAAGTAGTAACCAATGAATCCAAATATCTTCTCTTCTCCATTAAATCCTCAAAAGTTTGGTAGATTCTCGCGGTTATCTCCTTAGATTTCTCAATTTCGTTATTTTTTTTATAATATTTAGCTAGATCAAATGAATAAGAAGCGTAGCGTGCGTACAAATCTTCATTCCAAGGATTGTTTTTAATCCCTTCTTCCAATAAATCCAACGAATTGACCACATAGCCAAAATCCGCATAAGCCTGAGCTGTTTTCAACAGAGCTAAGGGATTTTTTTGACGCATACCATTAATTAAGAAGGCCTCGTCTAAGACTATTGTTTTAAAATCCTCTCTCTGAGTTAGATTATATAACTTCTTATAATAGTCTATTTTCCCAAAGCGATAATCCAAGTTATAAGGGTTTAAGGAGATAATATAATCCAATCTGCTTATTATTTGATCAGACTGATTCATGTTTACTAACTTCTTAGCGGAATTTTCTGCTACGAAAAAGCGCGTAGAAATAAAAAGACTTATCAAAGTCAAAACAATAAAGATTATCAGAGAAATTGATTTTATGATCCCTCTTGCTCTAAAGTTCCAACTTAGCGGCTGAGCGATCAGTCCCAAAAATATTAGCACAAGCCCTAAAAAATAGGCAAAAGACATGTTAAAATCAATAAAACTATGGGCTAAGAGAAAAGTCGCTGCTAACCCAATTGACAACAAGATATTATTATGTTCTTCATCCTGGTTTCTTATTTTTGCTAATGACCAAGCGATAAGAAGAAGAAATGAAGCAAAAGCCAATAAGCCAATAACACCAATTTCTACTGGCAGTTTAAAATAAAAATTATGGACCTGCCTAGAGACATATGGATAAGATTGATAGCTTTCGAATTTTTCCTTCCACACTCCGCCCCCATGTCCGAAAAGAGGACGGTCTTTGATCATTTCTACCGCATCTTTATAAAAATTATTTCTTTCAACTAGGCTTTGGGTTTCTAATGAGATACTTTCTATTCTAGTTTTTATCGAGTCAGGCAGCTTATTCAGAACTTGGGGATTAGTTATCTGAGTATAGCCAACTACTAATAAAATAATAGCAAGCACAGGTATTACCCAACGAACTATATTTTTGCTCCTCTTGAATTTAATTTTAGATATCAATAGGGAAAAAACAATATAAAAGCCGGTTATCGCAATAGTTGCTATAAAAATAGTCAGAGACCATCTAGAAAAATCCTTTTCACTAATTGAATAACTGATCGGAGACACTGTAAACAACACTGCACCACCGATCAGGAATAAGTGAACTATGTACAATATTTGCTGACGGAAATTTAAGAAGAAAAGACCTAATATCAAAAATATGGCGAATACCAACCAAGCTCCTCGAGAATAGGAAAATATTAAGGTTACTGTGAACAAGTAAGAGAAGACGGATAATACTGAATACTTCCAATTAGATGAAGTGGTTTTTACTAGGATGCCAATTAATAAAGCAGCAATAATTGCTCCAAAAGTATTCGCATATTGAAAAACAGAAGCAATTCTTCCATTTAAAAAAGCATCCTTGAAGACAGTTAGATTATAAGCCGTAAACCACGCGAGTAGTGACGTCCATACTCCCATCCAAACAGCAGAATAAAAAACATACTTATATATCTTAACGTTTCTTCTCTTAATTAGAAAAACCAGTAGAAATAATTGACTAACCATTAACCAGCGAAATAACTCTTGATAAGCACTTAATTGATTGTCAGCTATAAATGAGTGTACAAAGTAAATAAAAGTTATTAGTGACAATATCCAAAGATAAGGTTGTGAAAAAATATCATGATTTTCTTTTAAATGAGCAAAAAAATAGAGCAAAAATATGATACCCACGATTATTTCAAACAAATATATATCCGTATCAAAAAAAAGTCCGCGATAATAACTTACTGCTAAAGTAAAAAGAATAATTGTAATAAGTGATAAGTGAAAGCTTATCTTCCGTAAATAACTCAAATTAATATCTCCCCTCTTAGTAACTTGCTTATTTGCTAAGCATATATGTTGATATTGGCTATTAATATTTTTTATTCCCATCGCTTACTGCCAGTTCTAGCTTGGCCAACATTATTTCCTGTTTCGCTAGATTCAACGCAAGATTCTGAGTATTAATGACAACCGGTAAATAGTTGTAAGTGGGAACTAATTGTTTCAAATACTGCTTATATTCATCAAATGGAATTACGTCGTCACAGTATACCAGATGCTCTAGCCTTTTTAGCTTAGCTATAAAGCTTTCCCTGTTTAGATCTATTGGATTACCAATGAAAATTCTGTCATGCTTAGTTGCCTTAGTTCCTTCTTCGTCAGTTAAGATCTCTTCATAGAGTTTTTCTCCAGGTCTGATACCGGTATATTGAATCTCAATATCTACATCAGGCTCTAAACCGGACAATTTAATAAGGTCATTAGCTAAATCAGCGATTTTAACCGGTTTACCCATATCTAGGATAAATATTTCCCCGCCCTCAGCAAAAGCACCTGCTTGGATTACTAACTGCACTGCCTCAGGAATAGTCATAAAATAACGTACCATTTCAGGATGAGTAACTGTTACCGGACCACCTCTACTAATCTGTTGCTTGAATATCGGAATAACACTTCCCCTGCTCCCGAGAACATTGCCAAATCGAACTGTTGCAAATTTTGTTTTGCTGGATTTACTTAAATCCTGTACCAGCATCTCCGCTACCCTCTTTGTTGTTCCCATAACACTTGTAGGATTGACTGCTTTATCTGTCGAGATCATTACAAAATGCGAAGCTTCAAATATATGGGCACATTCTGCAACATTTTTCGTACCAAATATATTATTCTTAATAGCCTCACTAGGGTTGCGTTCCATTAGCGGAACATGCTTATGGGCTGCTGCATGGAATACAACATCCGGCCTGAATAAAGTGAATATCTCATCAACCTTATTACGATCCTGGGTATCAGCAATAAGCGTTTCTACTTCTAACTCCGGAAAGTTATTTCGCAGCTCCAACTCAATATCATAGATACTATTTTCTCCATGACCCATTAGGAGCAGCCTACTTGGAACAAAGGGAGCAAGCTGCCTGCAGAGCTCTGAACCGATTGACCCACCTGCTCCTGTTATTAGCACAACCTTGTCCGCTACATAATTAGCAATTCCACTTAAATCTGTTTCTATCTGTTCTCTACCTAGTAAATCTTCAATATTTACATCTCTGATTAGATTAACAGATACTTTGCCATCAACAATATCTGAAACACGAGGTAGGATTTTTACATTGATCATTGTTGTCTTACATATATCAATGATCTTCGCTAATTCTGTCTTTGAAGCAGAGGGCATAGCTATTATTATTTCATCGATATTATATTTTTTCACAGCATCAGGGATTTCATTTCTAGTTCCAACAACTGGTATTCCTAATACCTCTAAAGTCTGAATCTTCGGATCATCATCAATAAAAGCAACTGGATAACTGCTTGAGTTTGGTGAATGTTTAAGCTCCTTAGCAATTAAGACTCCAGCTACTCCTGCACCAATTATTAAAGCCCGATTATGATAAGACTGGATTTTTAAATAACTATCCCGGTACACGCGCCAAGCAATACGCGAGCCACCAACACCCGCTATAATCAGTAATCCTGCAATTAAATAAATTGACCTCGGAACAAGCAAATCGGGATAAGTAGTGAGTGTAACAAAAGTATGAAAGGAGTAAAACAATATCTCAGTAAACATCACGGCTTTAAGAATAGAAATCAATTCACCAACACTGGCAAATTGCCATACTCTGTTGTAAAGCTTATAGTGATAAAAGAAAGGTATTACAATTACGATATGCATAATTAGGACATAAGGCATAAAGCGAAATACTTCTGGTCTGAATCGAAAGTCAAAACGTAAAAAATATGCCAAAACTACAGCTATTAATACAATAACTATATCAATCAATGTTAGAAAAAATTTTCTGTGACGGACTGTCATCTTATACTCACCTTTCCTAAAATCTCTGGTAGATATATTTTCGCCAAAAGACCTTATATTCCTCTAATTTGTGAAAAATGAGTCGATTTTTTAAAAAAGGCTTTTCAATCCATGACTTAAGAGCATTACTACAATTGCGGCAATAGCATTACCAATGAAAATTGCTGGAAAAGCAAGCTTAAAGCGCATATCTAACAGAGCTGCTGCGAGGGTTCCAGTCCACACGCCTGTTCCGGGTAGGGGAATTGCAACAAAAAAAATTAGTCCTAAAAAACCATATTTGCGAATTTTGGCACTTTTTCTTAGAGAGCGGTTAGTGATTCGTTGAATTGTACACTGAAATAGTCTTGTTTTCAGCAAATAATTAAAGATTGGTCTTACACCAAAAAGCAAAATTGGGACAGGTAACATACTTCCAAGAAAGCTTATAGCAGTTGCATGAAAAGTGGACATCCCCAGTGAAATACCCATTGGGATCGCTCCTCTTAGCTCTATTACAGGTAGTGCAGCTGTTAAAAAGACTGTTAATTCAATGCTAATAGAATTAATTAATTCCCTTATTATGTTTTCCATTATTTACTCCTAATGATTGTTGTTTTCATAGCTCCAAGCATCCCGACACATTGCAACAAGATCTCGTTTAGCTGTCCACCCTAATTCCTTAGCTGCTTTTGTCGAGTCTGCATAGCTTATAGCTACATCGCCAGGTCTTCGCCCTACTATTTCATAAGGAACAGTAATTCCGTTAGCTTTAGTAAAAGCTTCTATTAACTCTAGTACACTAGTACCTTTACCAGTACCTAGATTATAGATATGTAAGCCTTTTTGAAGCTTATTAATTGCTTCAACATGGCCTTCAGCAAGATCCATCACATGGATATAATCACGGATTCCTGTACCGTCAGGAGTTGAATAATCGTCGCCAAATACTCGCAATTTATTAAGCTTCCCCTTTGCTACTTGAGTTATATATGGCATAAGATTATTAGGTATTCCATTAGGTCGCTCACCAATTAACCTACTCTCATGGGCTCCCACTGGATTAAAATAACGCAAAAGCGCAACTGAAAAATCAGGATGAGCTTTTACTGTATCTGCAAGTATCCGCTCACTTATTGCTTTAGTCTCTCCATAAGGATTAGTTGTGGGCTTAAGCTCCATTGTCTCGACAAGAGGTGCTTGATTATCTCCATATACTGTAGCTGAGGAGCTAAACACTAGTCGATTAACATGGTATTTAATACAGGCTTTGGCAAGAACCATTGTACTAACTATGTTGTTATAGTAATATTCTAATGGCTTATTAACAGATTCACCCACTGCTTTAAAACCGGCAAAGTGGATGACACCTGTAATATGTTCTTTAGCAAATAAGCTATTAATAGCTTGTTCATCAGTTACATCTATCAGATAAAAAGTAACTGCTTGATTAGTTATCTTCTGTATTTGGTCTATTACTTCGATTTTACTATTGCTAAGGTTATCGGCAACAATTACGTTATAGCTAGCTTCAATTAGTGCAACACAAGTATGTGAGCCGATATAACCTGCCCCACCGGTTACTAAGATATTCATAGAGTCAACCTCTTTTCTTTATCTTCAATGTAGAGATTAAGTAGTAGAAGCTTATGCCTAATAAGGCTCCTGTACTATCAATAATTATATGCTTAAGCTCTCCCGATCTACCGGGTATAAAATGCTAATAAGATGTAGGCTATATTGGCAGCTGCTCTATTCCTTCTGAGAAGCAGCAGTTTCGGCGAAAGTAAGGTTTGATGCTTCTTTTTCAATAATCTCTAAGAGATAATTAAGAAATTCTGCTCGTAAATCCTCTCTATTTAAGGCAAATTCTACAGTGGCTTTTAAAAAGCCTAGCTTGTCTCCAACATCATATCTTTTACCTTTAAAGTTAAAAGCATAAATAACTTCTCTTTGGGCTAACTCTTTAAGAGCATCTGTCAACTGTATTTCTCCACCTTTTCCTGGCTTTGTATGTTCTAATATCTCAAATATAGCAGGATTTATGATGTACCTTCCTAAGATAGCTATATTTGATGGGGTTTCTTCCACAGCTGGCTTTTCAATTAGATCCTTTACCTTGTATATGCCATCCTCTATTAAATTACCCTGAACTATACCGTATTTATTAACATCCTCAAGAGGTATTTCTTGAACACCCAGTATACTAGTTTTATACTGCTCATAAACTTCAATCAATTGTTCTAGGCATGGTTTAGAATTTACAACGATATCATCTCCAAGGAGCACTGCAAAAGGTTCATCACCAATAAAGCTTTTGGCACAGTAGATTGCGTGACCTAATCCCTTAGGCTCTTTTTGACGAATATAGTGGATATTAACCATATCAGAGATCTTACGTACCTCTTCTAGTAAATCATACTTCCCTTTAGTTTCTAGCTCCAATTCAAGTTCAACAGATTTATCAAAATGATCCTCGATACTTTTTTTATTACGACCTGTGATTATGAGGATTTCTTCGATTCCTGACTCTACAGCTTCCTCAATAATGTACTGTAGAGTAGGCTTGTCTACTATAGGAAGCATCTCCTTTGGCTGAGCCTTTGTAGCTGGCAAAAATCTAGTTCCTAAACCTGCTGCTGGTATTATTGCTTTACGAACCTTCATTGATTATTCCTCCTTGGCTTTAATCGCTATGGTTTTGCAGTATACCTATAATTAATCCCTACTAAATAAATCACGTGTGTATACCTTGTCAACTACATCATTGATCTCTTCAGATAATCTATTTGCTACAATGACATCAGATATCTGCTTGAACTCATCAAAATCTTTAATGACTCTTGAGTGGTAGAATTCATCTTCATCAAGGGCTGGCTCATAAACAACAACCTCAATGCCCTTAGCCTTAATTCGCTTCATAACACCTTGAATAGCTGATTGACGAAAATTATCAGAGTCCATTTTCATAGTAAGTCTATAGATTCCGACAATCTTTGGCTGTCTTTTAATGATCATATCAGCGATGTGGTCTTTTCTTGTTCTATTTGCATCAACAATCGCAGACATAATATTCTGAGGAACGTCCGCATAGTTTGCCAATAACTGCTTCGTATCCTTTGGTAAACAATATCCACCATAACCAAAAGAAGGGTTATTGTAGTGCGGTCCGATACGTGGATCCAAGCCTATACCTTCTATGATCTGCTGTGTATTAAGACCTCTAACTTCTGCATAGGAGTCAAGTTCATTGAAATAAGCAACCCTAAGTGCAAGGTATGTGTTTGCAAAGAGTTTAATAGCTTCTGCTTCCGTAGGATCCGTATAAAGAATTGGAATGTCTTTCTTGATGGCTCCTTCAGCTAGTAGTTCAGCAAACACCTTTGCTCTTTCAGACTGTTCTCCAACCACAATTCTTGATGGATAGAGATTGTCATAAAGAGCTTTTCCTTCTCTTAAGAATTCTGGGCTGAATATCACGTTATCAGTCTCGAATATTTCTTTAATTGATTCAATATATCCAACCGGTACGGTAGATTTGATAACCATAATAGCATCTGGATTGATTGAAAGAACATTCGCTATGACCGCTTCAACTGTTCTTGTGTTGAAATAGTTTTTCTCTGGATCATAATTCGTTGGTGTTGAAATGATTACATATTCAGCATCTTTGTAAGCTATATAGTTATCTGTAGTAGCCGAGAGGTTCAAATCCTTTGTTGCAAGATACTCTTCAATTTCAGCATCAATGATTGGCGACTTACGGTTATTGATCATATCAACCTTTTCCTGGATGATGTCCAGTGCTTTAACTTCATTGTTTTGTGCTAATAGTACAGCGTTGGATAATCCGACATAACCAGTTCCGGCAATTGTTATTTTCACGGTATTAATACCCCCTTGTTCAAATCAAATTTCATTTATTTGTGACTACTCTTCAACCTTATAATATTCTTTATACCAGTCTACAAACTTCTTAAGCCCATCTTCAATGCTTGTACTTGGCTTAAAGTCAATGTCTCTTTCAAGATCTGATACATCAGCATAGGTTCTTATAACATCTCCTGGCTGCATGTCCATATACACTTTCTCAGCCTCTTTTCCAAGCGCTGATTCTAAAGCATTGATGAAACGCATGAGCTGTACAGGGTTGTTATTACCAATGTTATAGATTTTATATGGTGCGAAACTTGTACTTAAATCGTCTCTGCTTTCATCCCACTCTTTGTTGGCAATAGGAGCTTTATCGATAAGTTTTACAATGCCTTCAACAATATCATCAATATAAGTGAAATCTCTCTCCATTTTCCCGTGGTTGAAGACCTTGATAGGTTTTCCTGCTAAGATGTTCTTTGTGAAGGAGAAATAAGCCATATCGGGTCTACCGTATGAACCATAGACTGTGAAGAATCTAAGACCAGTTGTTGGGATACCATAAAGATGACTGTATGTATGAGCCATCAGCTCATTTGACTTTTTCGTAGCGGCATATAGAGAAACAGGATGATCCACATTATGATTCGTAGAGAATGGTACTACTTTATTGCCTCCATAGACAGAACTTGAGGAAGCGTAAAGAAGATGCTCCACTGGAAAGTTTCTACAAGCTTCAAGTATGTTCACAAAGCCAATCAGGTTACTATCCACATACGCATAGGGATTCTCAATAGAGTACCGTACTCCGGCTTGGGCCGCTAAGTTAATGACATGAGTGGGTTGATATGTCTCGAAGATATTATCAATTGCTTCTTTACTCTTAATGTCCATTTTATGGAAATTGAAGTTATTGTATTGACCCAAGATTTCAAGCCTAGATTGCTTTAGATTTGGATCATAGTAGTCGTTCAAGTTATCAATCCCAATTACTTGATAGGACTGATTAAGTAATTTATTTGATAAGTGAAAGCCGATAAACCCAGCTGCACCTGTTATTAGGATTTTCATTTTATAACGCCCCTTCGTTTAATCTGATAAGAAAATTCCTATCTCGAACAAAAAGACAACGCTTTTTATTTGACGGTTGCCTTTATTATGGTTATACCTAAGATGATGCAACCTTATCTATTCCTGAATACATCTTATCGTAATAATTAGCGTAATCACCCGATGCAATATTCTCAATCCATTCACTATTATCAAGATACCACTGAATTGTTTCTTTCATACCTTGTTCGAATGTGTACGCTGGTTTCCATCCAAGATGTGTAGTAATCTTTGTATTGTCGATGGCATATCTTCTATCATGGCCTGGACGGTCCTTAACATATTTGATAAGCTCTTCAGATTGTCCAAGAGTATTGATAATTAGCTTTACTATCTCAATGTTGGCTTTCTCATTATTTCCACCAATGTTATATACTTCTCCATCAATACCTTTATGAAGAACTGTATCAATAGCAGAACAATGATCAGAAACATGAAGCCAGTCTCGTACCTGCATACCGTCACCATATACAGGAAGATCTTTCTCTTTGAGACAGTTATTAATCATAAGTGGAATAAGTTTTTCTGGAAACTGATATGGGCCATAATTATTGCTGCATCTTGTAATATTAACAGGCATTCCAAACGTCTCATAATATGCTCTTACTACCATGTCAGCACTTGCTTTTGAAGCAGAGTATGGGCTGTTTGGCATAAGTGGCATTGTTTCAACAAACATACCAGTTTCACCTAAAGCACCATATACTTCATCTGTAGAAACTTGAAGGAATTTAACTTCTGGTTTGTACTCTTTACAGTACTTATCAGTAGGATTGACTTTCCAATGCGTCTTAGCTGCATCTAGTAAAACTTGTGTCCCAATTATATTAGTTGTTAAGAAAACTTCTGGTTCTTCAATGCTTCTATCAACGTGAGATTCAGCTGCAAAGTTAACAACCATTTCAATTTTCTGAGTTTTAAAAAGTGTATCAACAAATTCTTTATCTCTAATATCTGCTTTGACAAAAGTATAGTTTGAAGATGTATCTATGTCTTTTAAATTCTCGAGGTTGCCCGCATATGTTAGGGTATCAATATTTATAATTTTATAATAAGGGTGTTTATCAAGCATCAACTTCACAAAGTTGCTGCCAATGAATCCAGCACCACCTGTAACTAAAATATTTTTCATTAAGAGCGCCTCCTAAGCTTTCATTAGTAATTTTACATTTATAGTTGTAAGAATAATTTAACCTGCATTAATGATTAAGGTTCCAGGTGAGCTTGGTTTCTTTGTTGCAATGGTGTATCAGATCGGACCTTTTTAAGCTGCACCTCTACCAAGTTTTTTCTTAATCACTCCAACAAGCACGTCAACATCCTCAATATTCATAAAGTAGATAATCACAAAATATGATACGGCTCCAACCACAATAGCGAGAAGGAGTGAGAGATTTTGGCTTAATGATAAAGTGAGGTAATTAAAGCTTAACTTAGATAGGATACCCATAAGTAATGAGGCAAATAGGATTTTTAGGAATGAAATGGAAATTCGCTTCATTCCAATTGGACCTATTTTTTTTCGAAGGCTTATGAACATTAATCCTGTTGTGAACAATGCTGCAATGGAGGTAGCTAAAGCAAGTCCGCCAATTCCTAAATAACGAGAAAGAATGATATTGAGAATAATGTTCAAAACCATACCTATTGCTGCGTTAATCATCGGTGTCTTCGTATCCTGAAGTGAGTAAAATGCTCTTGATAAAACTTCACGCAATCCAAATCCTATCATACCTATTGAATAGAAGAATAATGCAGATGACGTAAGTATTATAGCTTGGGTATTAAAAGCGCCTCTACCAAATAAAATTGAAACAATAGGAGTAGCAAATATCATTGAGCCAATCATAGCTGGAAGTACTAATATATTGATTCCGGTTATTGCTTCAGATAAGGAATCTTTCAATCCACTTATGTTTTTTTCAGCTGCCATTTTTGATATTATTGGATATAAAATTGTAACAATAGAAACCACAAATATTCCAAGTATAAATCCTGTAAGCCTATTTGCATAATTGAGTGCTGAAATTCCCCCAACAGATATACGTGACGCCAAAGTTCTATCAACTAAAGCATTAATCTGGTTCACAGATGTCCCTAAAACTAGTGGTAAAATAATGTACCCCATACTTATTATATTTTTATCTCTGACATTGAATATTCTACTATATTTATACCCGATTTTTAGAACAAAAGGCAACATGAGTAATACTTCTGAGGTAACTGCAATTATAAACCCAACTGAAAGTAATATTATATTAGTATTATGACTTATTATTATCGATAAAATCAAAACGAAATTTAATGGTAGTCCAATTAATGCAGGAATAAAATAATTGCCTTTAATCTGAAGAAATCCAGTAAATATTGAAATTAGTCCAGTGAAATATATTGCTAATAAACTTATTTTTGTAAACCTCACAGTTAATGTTAAAGTTTCTCCTTCAAATCCTGAAGCAAATATTCTTACAATTTGTTCAGTATAAAAAAAACCAAAAAAAACGATAATTGAACATACAACAAACAAGATGTTTATAAGATTATTTGTAAATGCATTTGCTTCAGATTCTCCATCACGTTGTATTATATTACTATACATAGGAATATAACCTGCTGTTAAGCCTATAGCTACAAATCCAAATATTACACTAGGAATTGTTATAGAAATTAGGTAAGCATCACTGATGCTTGATGCCCCATATATATATGATAATGTTATTTCTCTTCCAAATCCTATTATTTTCGACAATATTGTTATAGCCATTAGAATAAATGTAGCTCTTTTCATTAACAAACTCCCTCATATTATTATAATAATCAAAATGAAATTTGATCGGTATATCACAAATAAAATTAATCATTCATTATTGCATGATTCTAAAACTACTGCCAGAAAAATTTATAATTATCAATAATTAAAGTGCCTTCAGGAGTACTAATTATAAATTGAATAAGTGGCAATAATATTGCAGCATACACTGCAATTAGTTTTAGTCCCTTATCTCTTATTCCTTCTATTATATTTGGAATTAAAACCATACTGAATGGTATTAAGTAAAATGTCATCCTAGCAATCATACTTGAATTTAGTGCCATGATATTTACAATAACATTTACAATACTGATCAAAATTAATAGCGACATCAGTTTAAATTCTTTTTCACTCGATTTTTCATTAATGTTCCAAAAAATCAAAGAAACAAATGGAATCAATACCGCTATTACAACTAACAATGGATTAATAGGATTTGCTTCACTAACTATGCCATATTTTAAGTATCTCATTGGTACAATATATTGAAAGAGCTTTGATACTGGGATTCGAACTAATAATATCGCAATTGTACTAAAAAGAAAAACCAGTCCTATTTTTTTTGTAATCTTAATATTCCTTAATAAATATATTGGAAGAAAAAATATTGCAGATGTATGGAATAAACTTGCAATTAACACTAAAATCGTAAACCTAAAAAACTTTTGGTTTATTATCGCATCAAAGGCAAATAAAATGATACTAATAGCTATTGTTTGCCTAGTTGCAGACATAGTTACACTAAATAATCCAATTGTTACATGAAGAAAAAAACTTAAAAAGATGTTTTTTGAATATTTATAATAAAAATAAGAAAATGATACACTTATAATTAATGCAATAAATGCAAGGTATGCTTGATAGCCAATTCCTAGATTCTTAAGCATTGTACTTAGTGCATAGAATAAAGTTTCTTCACCCATGAAAGTACCTAATGTAAAATCAACTGGAAAATTATTATATCTATACATATACTGTACTGTGTCACTTCCAACAGAATAATGTCTTAAACCCATTAATAGAGCGAGTGTTATCCCTGTAATAAATGCATATGCTTTTTTCCAACGTATACCATCATCTTTCTTGCCTCTCCCAACAACTCGTATCCCAAAATATGAAACAAACCAAAATAAAAGCATAAAATAGTATATTTCCAAATATTCTCCCTCCACCCTGTTCCCAACAAAAATTTACTCTCAATTCTTGTAAATAATATCATTAATTATTTCTATCAATCTTTCATATTGTTTAGATTTTGAACATAATTCCATTCCTAGTTGCCTACAGTTACTAGACATAATATTCCATTCCTTTTCATTCATAGTCAGTTTTTTATATAATCCATTAGCTAAATCCTGACTATCATTTAATCGCGCCTTATAGCCCGTATAATCATTATGAACTAAATCAGTAGCAACACCCATATCAAAAGACACAACAGGAGTACCTGCTACTATCGATAGATTGATCATCATAGGACCTGCATCTTCTACAGATGGGCACACAAAAACATCTGCTGATTGATAGGCTTGAGCTAATAATTCTTGTGTTTTTAAGTATCCAACATAACTATGATTAAATGGTAATTTAACATTTTCTAATTTATTTCCAGCTATTAACAAGTGAATCTCGTCACGAAGTGGATCTCCCTCAATTCTTTCTTTCAAAATATTTAATGCATCAATTAAATATTTGACTCCCTTTCTCGGCTCATCTAGATGAACTGCGCCAAAAAAAATAATCTTCTTTTTTTCATCTAAGCCCATTTCTTTTCTAACTGATTTTTTATCTCTCGGTTTAAAAATTTCTTCATCTACAGATCCTAACATCGTATAAATTTTCTTGCCTTTATATAAACTACTCTCATTAGCTTGTGCTAACAGTGACGCTGATCCCGCTAGTAAATATGCATTCGTTTTATCTATATACTTTTTTTTGTATTTCCAGGTGATCCTAGATATGTCTATATCAATATTAGAATTCAGTGCTGGACATTTTCCACATTGATGTTTATATTTATCACAACCAAATGAATAATGGCAACCTCCAGTCAGATGTGCCATATCATATAACACAAGTAATACTGGCGCATTAAATCTCTTACTTAGTCTATATATCATCTTCTGATTAAATGAATACTTTGTCCAATAAGCAATAATTAAGTCAGGTTGATTATCTAATTTATCAATTATATTTCTTTCATTGATAAAATTAACATTCCACTCAGGATAGTAGTGTATATGTTTATTCCGTGGCAATATCTCAAAAAGGAGTTTTCTAGTAATTATTCCTAGACTTAAATAAGGATGTAGTTTCTTTTTCTTTAATATCTTAATTTCTAGCTCATTAACATTCCCTTCTGTAACTACTAATGTAGAATTATGTCCGTTTTCTAATAATAACTTATGAAATTGATAATGCGGAAAACTTAAATTATTACTATTAACATGTGAATTTAAATGAAGTATATTCATCTGAATCCTCCTATCAAACTTCATTAGATACAATAATTATTATCACTCATAATACCTAGAAATGGTAGTCACTATATAATCAACATCTTCTTCGCTTAACCCATAATACATTGGCAATCTCAGCAATCTTTCACTCTCTTTTGTCGTATATTTATCTTCTCCATGAAATCTACCATACTTTAACCCAGCTTCTGAACTGTGTAAAGGAACATAATGAAATACAGATATAATATCATTCTCTTTTAAATAACTAATAAGTTCTGTTCTTTCTTCTAGATTTTTACATTTAATATAGAACATGTGAGCGTTATGTTGGCAATGTACTGGTATTGCTGGCAAATCCATTAGACCCTTATCTTCAAAGGGTTTTAATCCTTCATAATATCTCTTCCATGTATTCAACCGATCAGCATTGATCGCGTCTGCTTCTTCAAGCTGTGCATATAGATAAGCTGCATTTAATTCACTTGGAAGATATGAGCTTCCTAAATCAACCCATGAATACTTGGCCACTTGACCTCTAAAAAACTTACTTCTATTTGTCCCTTTCTCTCTAATAATTTCAGCTCTCTCAATAAAATCTTTGTTTTGAATTAATAATGCTCCGCCTTCACCCATGGTATAATTTTTGGTTTCATGAAAACTGTAAGCGCCAAAATCTCCTATAGTACCTAATGCTTTCCCTTTATAAGTTGACATGACCCCTTGCGCTGCATCTTCAATTACATTAAGATTATACCTTTTAGCAATCTCCATAATCTTATCCATTTCACAAGATACTCCTGCATAATGAACTGGCACAATTGCCTTAGTCTTTTCCGTAATAGCATCTTCAATTAAATATTCATCAATGTTTAGTGTATCTGGTCTAATATCGACAAAGACAATAGTTGCTCCTCGTAGAACAAAAGCATTCACTGTAGATACAAATGTAAATGATGGTGCTATTACTTCATCACCTGGCTTAATATCTGCCAAAATCGCTGCCATTTCTAGTGCATGTGTACATGATGTTGTTAATAAAGTCTTTGGAGTATTGAATTTTTCTTCAAACCAACTATTACATTTTTTAGTATATGGTCCGTCACCACATAACTTAAGATTATTTTCAATGGCATCTTTTAAATATTCTTGTTCTTTTCCAACGAATAGTGGCACGTTAAAATTGATCATATCATACTCCTCCATTCATATATGACGTTACTTAGGTGGCATTACTGTTGCTTCACCTTGAATAACTATTTCACCGTGGTGATTCATGCAAACAGTATCAAATATAACAATGTTTTTTTCTGTAATAATCACTTTTGCTTTTATGCTAGCCTTGATTGTATCATTAATATATACAGGTTTTAAGAACTTCAAATTTTGAGAAAGATAAATTGTCCCTACCCCTGGCAGTATCGTTCCCAGTACTGTTGATATTAATCCAGATGTTAATATACCATGCACAACTCTCCCTTTAAATACAGACTTACTTGCTTCAATACTATTTATATGAACAGGATTGAAGTCGCCTGTTACGCCTGCAAATAAATAAACATCTGTTTCAGTTATTGTTTTTTCAAACTCTGCAAAATCACCAATATTTATATCAGATATTTTTTTCCCAATCATAATTCATCTCCTTAATGTGCTTAAACTTCATTACTAATCTCTTTCAAATATCTTTCCTCATATTCAAGAATATCTTTTCTTCTTTCTTTTATCGGTTTGGCTGGTATTCCTGAATATATTTTCCAAGGTTGAGTGCTTCTCGTTACCATTGACATTGCTCCGACAGAACATCCCTCTTCAAGAACCACTCCTGGAAACACCATGCTCCCCGCACCAATAATGACATGCCTTTTGATTAGAATTGCTTTCTTGGTTTCTTTTTTATATTCATCAGGTACAGTTGGGTTGGTCAATGTAAGGCCAGTGTAATCATCTGATTGCGTAAATACATTGACACCATATGCAAGTCCTGAAAAATCTTCCATTACAATCCCTTTTTCCCCACCTGCCATATTTGAAAATACTGCTATATGCACATTTTTACCTATAGTAATATTGCCTGACAAAACGCAGAAATCATCAACCCTAGAATTATCATCAATTGAAATCATTTCATGATTATATATACTAGCCTTATCACTAATCTTGACATCATTACCCAAATGTTTAAAGCCCATTTTTTTTAATTCTTCTCTTTTATAAAAAGCCATCGAAATACCTCCTATTTTGAATTGAGTATTATTTTATATCTTCTTTCAATTTCTCTGCAAATAACTTTTCTTTCATAAGCTATTATGTTCCTGAAGTTCTAACTAAATATTGACCATATTCAATTTTAAGTAATGGTTCCGCCAATTTAAGCAATTGATCTTTACTGATGAATCCCATTCTAAAGGCAATCTCTTCAATACAGGCTACATAAAGTCCTTGTCTACTTTGAATTGCTTCAACAAAATTTGAAGCATCCAGTAAGCCTTTATGAGTCCCAGTATCTAACCAAGCGGTTCCTCTACCAAATATCTCAACATTTAATTTTTTTCTGTTTAGGTATTCATTATTTACTGAAGTTATCTCTAATTCACCTCGGTGTGATGGTTTAACACCCTTTGCTATTTCAATTACAGAATTATCGTAAAAATACAAGCCAGGAACAGCATAGTTTGACTTGGGATTCTGAGGTTTTTCTTCAATTGATATAACTTTTCTATCTTGACCAAACTCAATAACTCCAAATTCTGAAGGGTTGCTTACATAATATCCAAAAATTGTTGCTCCCTCTTTTTGATCTTTAGCTTTTTTTAAGGCATCAATAAGTCCTGTACCATAAAAAATATTATCACCTAAGACTAAGCACACGTTTTTATCTCCAATAAAATCCTCTCCAATAATAAAAGCCTCCGCTAATCCTCTTGGCTCCTTTTGAACTTTATATTCAAAATTCAAACCTAGGTGGCTACCATCTCCAAATAAGACTTCATAAAAAGGAAGATCTTTTTCTGTTGAAATAATGAGGACTTCTCTAATTCCTGCCAGCATCAAGACTGATAATGGATAGTAGATCATGGGCTTATCATATATTGGAAGAATTTGTTTAGATATTGTTTTTGTAACTGGATATAACCTTGTCCCTGCACCACCTGCTAAAATAATTCCTTTCATATAACATCACCTTTTTCTGTGGTTTTCCCCCAAACAACTCTATTTACATAACCTGTATAAGACAAGATAATTCTTAATACCTTATCCGATACATTAGGCATACTGTAGTCGTCAACTAATCGCAACGTATCTTTTTCTTGGGTTTCCAGCACCTCAAGTCCTTGAAGAATTCTTTCTTTCTTAAGTCCTACCATCATTACAGCTGCTTCTTCCATTGCTTCTGGTCTTTCATGAGCTTGTCTAATGTTAAGTGCTCTAAAACCAAGAATAGAGGATTCTTCACTGATAGTTCCACTGTCACTGAGAACAGCTTTAGCGTTCTTTTGAAGCTTCACGTAATCATTAAACCCTAATGGCTTTATTACCTTAACCAAAGAATTAAACTCAATGCCTTTAGCTTCTATCATATTTCTAGTTCTTGGATGAGTACTAACAATTAATGGCATATTGTACTTATCAGCAATTGCATTAAAACTGTCACCTAGATCAAAAAAGTTAGTTTCAGAGTTAATGTTCTCCTCTCTATGTGCAGACACAACAAAGTACTTTCCTTCTTCAAGTTCTAATCTTTCAAGTACATCTGACTTCTCAATATCATCTTTTCTAGAATTCAACACTTCAAACATTGGGCTTCCAGTTTTAATTATTCTATCCGCTGACATTCCTTCTCTTAATAGATACTCTCTAGCAATATCGCTATAGGTTAAATTTATATCTGCAGTATGATCTACAATTTTTCTATTTGTCTCTTCAGGCACTCTCTGATCAAAGCATCTATTTCCGGCTTCCATGTGGAATATTGGAATGTGTCTTTTCTTAGCTGCAATGGCACATAGACAACTATTTGTATCCCCTAGAACGAGGAATGCATCAGGTTTAACCTCTTCAAGAATTGGATCAATCTTCACCAATATATTTCCTATAGTTTCAACTGCAGTTCCAGTAGCAGCATTAAGAAAATAGTCGGGTTTCTTTAAATTGAAATCCTCGAAAAAAACCTCATTAAGCTCGTAATCATAGTTCTGGCCTGTGTGAACTAGTACATGCTCTATCGCTTCTGATTCATCTAATTTATTTATTACAGCTGACAGTCTAATGATCTCAGGTCTAGTCCCTACAACTGTCATGACTTTTAATTTCTTCATAAATTATACCTCCAAAAAATAAGTATCCGGTTTTTCTGGATTAAATGATTCATTGGCCCACATAATGGTCACCATATCCGTATCACCAAGGTTCTCAATATTATGTGTATAACCTGTTGGAATATCTACAACTTCCATCTTGTCTCCACTCACGAAATACTCTAATACTTCTTCAGAATCTATTTTTCTAAACCGAATAACACCTTTACCACTTACAACAAGAAATTTCTCGTTTTTCGTATGGTGCCAGTGGTTCCCTTTTGTAATTCCAGGTTTTGATATATTCACAGATACCTGGCCTCTGTCAGGAGTTTTAATGAACTCTGTAAAGGAACCTCTCTGATCAACATTCATTTTTAAGTCATAACTGAATTGACCTTCAGGAAGATAGCTAATGTAAGTACTGTAAAGCTTTTTAGTAAACCCATCAGACATATCTGGAACAAATCGTTCTTCTCTGCTTTTCTTGAATGAGTAAATTAAGTCCGCTATTTCGCCCAGTGTTATAGTGTGTTCTACTGGAACTTCACAGAATGTATCTACTCTATTCTCACGACATTCTAGAGCATTAATAAGCTCATTTACCACATCATCTATATATAAAAGATTCATAACTACACTTGGATCATTCACTTGAATTGGTAAATCGTGTGCTGCGTTATGGCAGAATGTTGCTACAGCGCTGTTGTAATTTGGTCTGCACCATTTCCCAAATACATTAGGGAACCTATAAACAAGGACCTTAGCTCCGGTTTCCTTGCTATAGTTAAACAGAAGGTCTTCTCCCGCCTTTTTACTTTCACCATAAGGATTGTCTAGTTCTGCTTGAATGGAAGATGAAATCATCACTGGGCAGGTATTTTTATACTTCTTGAGATTATCTAACAGTGTTGAAGTGAACCTAAAATTTCCTTCCATGAACTCTGATTGTTCCTTTGGGCGGTTGACTCCTGCTAAATGAAATACAAAGTCTGCTTCTTTACAGTAATCATCAAGCAATCCTGGATCAGTCTCCTTGTCATACTCAAGAATGTCATTATATTTCCTGTTTCTTAATTCTACTATTAAGTTTTTACCAATAAATCCTTTCGCCCCAGCGACTAATATCTTCAATATCCAACCCAACTTTCCAATTGTTCTCTTACATAATCAAGCTGCAATATTTTCTCTTTAATTTGTTCAATATTAAGCCTTTCAGTGTTATGTGAATTATACTCATCTTCTGAAGAGAGCTTTTGATCGCCCTCTACAAAGTACTTATCATAGTTAAGATCTCTATTATCAGCTGGCACTCTATAAAATCCACCCATGTCTCTCGCTACCACATGTTCTTCTTTTGTAAGAAGTGTTTCGTAGAGCTTCTCTCCATGACGTGTACCAATAATTTTAATCTCATTAACTGCATTAAAGAGCTCTTTTACCGCTTGAGCCAAATCACCTATAGTTGATGCCGGTGACTTTTGAACCATGATATCTCCTGCTTCAGCATTCTGAAAAGCAAAGACGACGAGTTCTACTGCTTCCTCAAGGCTCATCAAGAAACGCGTCATGTTAGGATCCGTTACTGTTAATTGCTGGCCGTTCTTAATCTGGTCAATAAATAGTGGAATAACAGATCCTCTTGAAGCCATTACGTTCCCATATCTCGTTCCACATATAAGAGTTTTTTCTGAATCGACTGTCTTTGCTTTTGCCACAAATACTTTCTCCATCATAGCTTTTGAAATACCCATGGCATTTATCGGATAAGCAGCCTTATCAGTTGAGAGACAAACCACTTTCTTAACACCCATTTCAATAGCGCCAGTAAGAACATTGTCTGTACCCAATACATTTGTCTTTACAGCTTCAAGTGGGAAGAACTCACATGAAGGTACTTGTTTAAGTGCCGCAGCATGAAATATATAATCCACACCATGCATCGCATTCTTTACACTTGATAAATCTCTCACATCCCCGATGTAAAACTTAAGTTTACCGTTTTTGTAGAATTTTCTCATGTCATCCTGTTTCTTCTCATCACGAGAAAAAATTCGAATTTCCTTTATATCAGTATCAAGGAATCTTTTCATTACTGCATTTCCAAAAGAACCTGTTCCACCTGTGATTAATAAAGTTTTTTCTTTAAACATAGCTTCATCTCCATCCGATATCTATTAAAAAATCTTTTCCATAAACTCGCTAAATATTTTTTCGAAGTTTTTATAATGAAACACTCGCCTATCAATGATACCGTTATTTTTTATAGCTTTTATATTTTTAGGGTCAATAACCAAAAGATTATTTAATAAATTCTTTGTTTCATAAGATAAATTTTCATCAATGATATATCCATTAACTCCTTCATTGAGATATTTTCGTAGATCGCTTGTATTAGTAGTTATTACAGGAATTCCACAACTGATGCTTTCTACAAACTTAGTAGGGAAACCAGCTTTTGTTGTACGATTATCTTCTCTTACAAACATACAAGCATCCGCAGCTTTAAGAATTTCTAAACTCTTAGTATGATTAATCCTACCATTGAATATGAGATTCGCATCTAATATTTTTACTTTTTCACTATGATTTGGAAATTCACGGATATATTCTTCTTTAGTGATACCTACAACCTCTAAAACATAGCTGTTACTTTTTCTAAATTCATAAAGAATGTTTATTACGTGATTGATTTTATCTTTATTTCTACCTGGAGAACCTGAATATACTAATTTAACTTTATCACAATCATTTTTATCTGTAGATAATTCCCATTTTTTTTCTTCTAAATCTACTAAAGGAGGAACAGTGATAACTATATCATGTTCTTTGTAGTATTTTTCCAAATAACTACTAATTACAATTAATCCATCTAATTTTTTTTGTATAATTCGCATTCTTAAAAATGAGTCCATTCCTTTAACTATTTTATAAATCAAACCAGTACCCTTGGTGCTATACCATTCTGTACAATCAGCAATTATTTTGCAATTGCGTTTCTTACAAAAGCTTTTAATTCTATTTAGAGCAATAGCTTGATAATTATAAGCAACCACTAAACAAATATTATCATACATATTAAATACAGATTTTAGTGCATTGATATCTATTAAATATTTTGTCCATTCAGATATCTTTTCTGGATATGGTAGTGACCAAGTCTCAAACCCTTGTATAATCTCTCTTGTTCCTATTATGTTAGAATTAGCTTTTAATGACTTATCAATCCCAACGAATACAACATTATATCCCAAATCTCTAAAGATTTTTCCATTATTTATAACTCTATGAGCTGCAGCATTTTTATCTGGAAGTTCAAACCCTCCAATATAGATTATCGTACCTTTATCAGCCATCTAATATGATACTCCTTTATATTCATAATTAAACTTTACTAATCTCAGCTAAATATCTATTGATGACAATCTGCCTATCAAAGTCTTTCTCAACCTTAGATCTTCCAGCTAAACCCATCTTCTTTTTATCTTCATGACTCAACCTTATAAAGCTTTTAACTTTATAAGTCAAGTCTTCTGCGCTTCCCGCTTCAAATAGGTAACCAGTTACTCCATCATCAATAACATCTTTAGATCCATTAATCTTTGAAGCAATACATACTCTTCCCATAGCAGCTGATTCAAGCAACACATTAGGAACTCCTTCCCCGCCATGAGATGGAAGTATTGTGCAATGGCATTTCTCAATCCAAGATTTAATTTCTTTCTGGAATCCTATATATTTTATAATTCCTTTTGAATCATACTCTTCAATAAGTGGTTTGAATTTATCTTCTTCAATAAATCCGGCAATATAAAAATTCGTATTTGGATACTCTTCCTTTACTACTCTAGCGGTTTCCAAATACTGATCAATTCCTTTTAGCTCCATTACTCTTCCAATAAAAATGAAATTAATCTCGTCATATGAGGGTAATTCACTAAATTGAAACTGTTCAAGATTAACTCCGGAACCTGGGACCATTGCATAGTTATCTTTTATCATTCCGTTTTCAATAAATAAGTCTTTGTCTCCACTATTTTGAAAAAACACTTTGTATGATCTTTTAACTGATAGCTTATATAAGATTTTTGCTACCTCGCTTACAAAGTTTCTTTTCAGAAAAGTAGCTCCTGTGCCAGTAATATTATTGACCTGCTTGTTCTTAGTAATATTTGAAGCGATGGAACCGTAAATATTGGGTTTAATCGTGTAAGAGAAAATGATATCTGGTTTAACTTCTTTCATAATCTTTATATAATTTAAAATCAACCCAAAGTCTCTAACCGGATTAATTCCTCTACGATCTACAGGTGTCTCGATAATTTCGCATCCCATATCACTGAAGAATTTGTTATCATCTGCTTTTGGCATTGAAATATAAACTTCATGCCCTTCATCATTTAATCTTTGAATTAATTCTTTTCTAAAGTTATATAAAGTAATGAAATGATTCGATAGAATCAAGATTTTCTTCTTCATTATGTCACACCTATTTATCTTCCAAGATATTCTTTTACTTCTCTTGCAATACCATTTTCAAAAGACTCTAATTGATAGCCAAAATCAATTACCGCTTCCTCATTCGAGAAACTTCTGTCTTCACTCATTCGTTGCACTCTTTCGATATAATCAACCTTACTAAGGGTTAAGATCTTTAGAATTCTTGCCCAGAACACTCCAAATCCAAGTGGAAAGCTGATAAATACAGTTTTCTTCCCCCAATTATTACTTATCAGCTTAAATGCTTCAAGCATTGTGATAGGCTGTTCTCCTGATAGGATATATTCTGGTTTAGCTTTTTCCGCAGGCATCATTAAAACATCGTAATAAGCCTTACCAAGATCCCTTGCGTTAACAGGCTGAATTAAACTCTTTCCATAATTAAAAACTGGGGAAAATCTAAATCGATCGACCATCTTAATAAATTTACTCATGTTTCTATCGCAGACATCACCATAAATCATGGTTGGTCTTAAAATAGTCATCTTGATATCATTTTTCGAAAGTTTAACCTTAATCTCTTTTTCGATAGTTACATATTCTTCAGAAGCAATTCTAAATTATGAGTAGATACCTGTTGTGTGTACACTTATAATTCGTGTCACACCATTATTTATTGCCGCCTTCAAGATTCTCAGGGTATGGCTAATATTCACAATATGCACGATTAAATCTACATCTTTCATCACTTCATCAAGAAAGACTTCATCGTGAATGTCTCCTACTACTATCTCTATATTTAATCCGCTGTTATCCAACATAGAAGCGTCAGATGTCTCTCTTACAATGCAGCGGATTGAACCTTCGTATATATGATTTATAAGTTCTTGCAAGAAATATCTTCCTGTATGCCCTGTGATTCCTGTAACTAATAACATCTGTCCACCCCTATTGATTCACTGATTCTTTATTTTCATATACTTTCTTCGGCAATACACCAGCCCCTCCTTCAACAACCCCGTCACTTTTTAAAACACTAATAACAGTACCAAAGAAGCACCTAACATCCATAACAAATCCAATCTTCTCTACATACTTCCCATCCAGTTTAGCCTTTAATTCGATAGGAAGCTCATCTCTACCATTAATCTGTGCCCATCCAGTGAGACCAACTGGAACGTCATTAGCACCATAATTTTCCCTTTCCTCGATAAGATCATACTGATTCCAAAGCGCTGGCCTTGGACCGATGATACTCATCTCCCCCTTAAAGATATTGATAATCTGAGGAAGCTCGTCAAGGCTTGTCTTTCTCAAAAACTTACCAACCTTTGTAATCCACTGTTCTGGATTCTCTAATAGATGGGTAGGTGTGTCCTCTGGGGTATCAATACGCATAGTTCGGAATTTTAATATAAGAAAATGACTCTTACGGATACCCACTCTTTTCTGTTTGAAAAGCACGGGGCCCTTCGAGTCAAGCTTAATGGCTATAATAAGAATTAAGAACACAGGAGATAGGATAATAAGACCTAATGTTGATAGTATGATATCTATTAGTCGCTTAATTTTCATGTACATTTCAATTGCACTCCTTCAATTAACAATAGCTGAGCGATTGTTGAACCATTGTTTAACTACGGGTTCACCTCTTAATTGATGGAAATCGCACCATCTACCTTAACCTGCTCACCAGACTTCTTCCAATAATCCATAGCAAATACAATAAATACTCCTAACATCAATCCTAATACTGTAGCAATTGCTAGATTAAGAGCCTTTCTCGGAGCTATTGGATTTACAGGTTCTACTACTTCCCTAGCTACGGTTGCCTTTAGCCCAGAATCCTTAGCCAGCTGCTCTAAGCTATTCTCTGCCTTGACCAACTCGTTATATTGGCTTTCTAGGTTATTTAGGCTTAGTCTGTTACTTGTTATATCATCTAACACCCTAAGATAGGCTGGATTAGGCGATTCACTCTCTACTGAAAGATTACTAATATTAATCACACTGGTATTGCCTAATGCTGCTGCAAGCTGCTGTAAATATGGATCCTCTACAATTGATTTCTTATATACTAACACCTTATCTAATTCTGCTAGCTGTGCCTCGTTTCGATTAATCCTTTCTTGGTACAGGGCAATGTCTGACTCCATCTGAAACTTAGCTGTCTGCAGTTTAGTTGATAAATAATCATAATTCTGCTCTTGAATGAACTCTCTAAAGCGATTAGTTACTAAATTAGCTAAAGCTACTACATCTTGTGGTGAGCTAGCCTTTGTCGTTATATTAACATTAGTGGTCTTCTCTACTAATTGAATACTGATAAGATCCTTTAAGCTATCAGAATCTATTTCTTCCCAATCAGGTGAGATCTTCCTTACCTCCGCTAAAAGCTTAGGCCCTGTAATAATATTATTAAAGGCACTTAATAGGGTGTCAAGAGATATTGCCTGGTCTTCAATCAATGAGGCTACAAAGGAGGCACTACCAGTACCAGATGAATTTTTAACAATTAATGAGGATTGAACCTCATAGGTCGGTGAAACTATCAGAAAGCTAAATACCAAGCTAGCAACCATTGCAAATATTGTTATACCTATAATTAACCTTTTGCCCTTCCAAAGTGCTTCTATTAGCTCTCTTAGGGAAATCTCTTCTTCTATGTGTTGGTATTGTTGCTTATTGCTATTATTCATTTGGATACCTGCCTTAATCTATATTTACTCACATTCTTTACTTATTCTCCATAAAAAACAATAATCCTGCTAAAATCGACAAAAAAAATTCACTAAAATATTGGTTAGCTTTTTATAATGATTAAAGTGTTTTGAACTATATTTTCTTTTTCAGTGAATAAAACTATGAATGGCGTTAATAATTGTAACATCAAGATATAAGTGAGGTTAGCTGATGAAGGTTTTAAAGGCATGGGGGCCAGTAATATTATGGATGATGATTATTTTTATTCTCTCATCATTAAACATATAATAGGTAGGTGTATTTTATGGATATGTACTATTTATTACGGAAGTTAGCACACGTGACAGTTTACTTTATTCTCACTTTGTTAGTAATTAGAGCTATACAAATAAAAAATCAATCAAGATTAGAAGCTAAAGATTTCGTGATTACCTTAATTATTGTATTGTTATATGCAATGTCGGACGAGTATCACCAATCCTTAACGGGGTTCAGGGATGGCAGATGGTCAGACGTCGGGATTGACAGTATTGGAATAGTTGGGGCGCTAACTTATTCTTCAATAAAAAACCTGTCTCGTAAGACAATTATCAATAAATCATCTTCGAGACAGCCGTCTTAGTTTCATTGTTAAATCTATTAAATACTCCGTTCCGTCATTCTTTCTTAAAGATAACTTTTCCTACTCTATCAATATGTTCTATTCTAAGTCCATTATTTAGATTGTTCTTTTATATTCTAATTTCATGTTTCTTTTTATATTTTTTCGACTATACTCGAATAATTATTGATATTATTTCTTTTTTTGGTTATACTCTTAATTAAGAGGTGATTTTATGAAAAATCGAGATCTTTATCTTACACAGCTTATCGGTTTCAAAGATAAGCCGTTAATAAAAGTTATAACAGGGATACGTCGTTGTGGTAAATCAACACTTCTTTCTTTATTTGAAAATCATTTAATAGCAAGTGGTGTTGATAAGGATCATATCCTCCGTATGAACTTTGAATCCTTCGAATTTGATGAAATCTCTAGTTACAAGGAACTTCACACCTATATAAAAGAACGACTAAAAAATAAAAATGAAAGGCATTATATACTTCTTGACGAAGTCCAGCAGGTATCCTCATGGGAAAAGGTTATAAATTCTTTTCTTGTAGATGCTAATGTAGACATCTACATTACAGGATCCAACGCATATCTATTATCTTCTGAGCTTTCCACATTACTATCCGGTCGCTATGTTGAAATTAAAATGCAGCCATTATCATTTAAAGAGTATCTGGATTTTACCGAAACTGACGAGAACGTCAATCTTCAAGAGAAGTTTAATCAATACCTTAAGTTTGGTGGTCTTCCTATTGTAGTTGAACTATTTGATAACCCGGATACAATCGGTCCTTTCCTTGAAGGAATCTACAATACTGTACTTATGAAGGATGTTATTGAACGAAACGGTGTAAGGGACGCTACGCTTCTCGAAAGTATCTTAAAGTTTATTGCTGCTAATATTGGCAGTATTGTTTCAACGAAGAAAATCAGTGATTATCTAACCAGCAGTGGCAGAAAAACGACTAGTGACACCATTGATAATTATCTTAAAATGTTGGAAAATGCTTTTATCATCTACAAAGCAAACCGCTACGATTTAAAAGGAAAGATGTTTCTCAAGACTCTTGAAAAATACTATATCGTAGACATGGGAATTCGTAATCAACTAACAGGATTGCGTAATACAGATTACGGCCATGTTTTAGAAAACCTCGTTTATCTAGAACTATTAAGACGTGGTTATGAGGTCACTATTGGAAAAATTGGCCCATTAGAAGTCGATTTCGTTGCTACTAAAACAGATGAAAAAGTCTACTATCAGGTCTCAGCTACAATTTTAGACGAGAAGACAAGAGAGCGAGAGTTACGCCCTCTTGAGTCCATATCGGATAATTACCCGAAGTATATTCTTACTATGGATCAATCCATCTTTAATGATTACTCAGGTATCAAAGTTAAAAACATAATAGATTTTTTACTTGAGTAACTTAGCCTCTTCATGGGGCTTTTCTTACAAAAGCAACCGCAGGGACTGTCCCCTTGGTTGCCCTTGCTTGGTTGCTTTGTTAAAAAAAATTCTAATTACAAAGGGTTTTTACATTAAATAAAGAAATATAATTAATAGAAAAGAATCATAAGGAGTGGTTAGATGAAACGCATTTTTATTTTGATGCTTGTATTGTCTTTAATGTTTTTATTACTGCCAGCCTCTATTTCTGCAGCAACTGATGTAAATGTCTATCTCGATAATGTATTAATAGACGCAAAAGGCATAATTCTAAGCGGCTCGACCTTAGTTCCGCTAAAAGCCATCTTTGAAGAACTCGGGGCTTCAGTTGCATGGGATAATGAAACCAAAACGGTAACTTCGAAAAAGGGTTTTACTACAATTGAGTTAACAGTCGGAAAGGATACTGCCAAAATAAATGGAGCCGATGTTCAGTTAGCGGCACCTGGGCAAGTTATTAATGGTTCAATAATGGTGCCATTACGTTTCGTTGTGGAAGCATTTGGCGGAACTCTTAAATGGGATGGAGAGACTAAAAGTGCCTATATAAATACAGGTAGAATTGAACTGGTCTTTTCCGATTACAAAAAAATTAATACTTATCCAACCCACGTTTTGAAAGTAGACAGAGAAATACTGCCCGGCTCAATAAAAAATTTCAAATATGTTTTATCAAGCGGCATTTCAGAACCTGTTGGTGAAATTGGGGAATATCTGGTGAAAAAGCAGCTTTTAGAAGAAGGTATCGAAAATGATATTGACAGAATAAAAAATGATCCGAGTGTTGTACCGTATGATGACGTAAACGGAATTAGAGTGAGTTCATATGGGTATAATAGTCTAACTTTTTATGATGATCAGTCTAACTTATTAGGTTATGTTATTATTAAAGGTGTAATGACTGGAGCGGTTAAGACACAGTTGTATAGTGAGACTAAAATAGAAGATGTTAAGAAGCCCGAGAACTTTGACCAACTATATAATCATTATTTGAATTTACCATCATTGACTGAAGGGTTGACTGTAACGGTGCTGGATAAAATAGGCATAATGGAGTTTGATCCATCAATGCTGCCAGATAATTTACAACATGCCAGCTCAATAGAAATGGGCACTACAAGTGTTAATGCTTATGAAGAGCTAATAGCAACTGATATTATAACTGGGATTATAAATCATAATGGCGCTCCTGTTGGTGATGAAATAATCAGGATTGGAACATTAATTAGCACTGGTAAAAATGCTCTTGTTAGATTATTTGACGGGAATGGAGACCAAATTGCTGTTACCATAGTTAAGCCAAATCAATTCATTACTTCAGATCCACGGTATGTCTACTTTGAAGGAGAAGTTTATACTGATGATGGGAGAATCAGTGAAGAGGACTTTATTGTCGAACGCTATATTAACGGTGTTCTTGATGTAAGTTCTAAACGTGATGGATTTAATTATTTGTTTAATTATGGGGGTAGCTTTGGTACAAATTCTGGTATAAGGAATGATGAGGAAGGTGTGGAAGATAAGATAACAAGTATTTTTCATTTAGGACCACTATTCAGGGAAAGTGATGCAGTCGAATACAAATTCACTTCTTTAAATGAAGATTTAAGAAATATCGTAATGAAACATTATTAAAACCACTTAAACTTAAGAAACCAAAGGGACTGTCCCTTTGGTTTCTTTATTAATCTAATTATAGATTGTGTATTTCAATTGGTTGGAGTTAGTTGGAATTGGACATTCAGGTATTTCATTATCCCGATTGACTATAAAGAAATTGTTGCTCAACTTAATAGTATTAAAGGCGTTGTTACCTGTTATTCTCTGGATGGCAATAATTATTTAATATTTTTCTTTTACGCCCTCTTGAGTCCATATCGGACAATTATCCAAAGTATATTCTTACCATGGACCACTCCATCTTTAATGATTATTCAGGTATCAAAGTTAAATACATCATAGATTTTTTACTTGATTGACACAGTAATACGTACAAAAAAGACAGCAATACACCTGCTGAATAGATTAGTTCTCTTTCTCGAGTTTTAAAACTTGATTGTAAATATTTTTTGAAATTCTAAATCCCTTAGACATAAGCAAATCGATTAAAGGCTTGATTTGTGTTATTTTACCTTTTCTTTTTGCAATTCTGTTGCTAATTAATTTACTCATTAAAGTTTCCTTCTTCTTTAAAATACTTTCTTATAGCCAAATTATCATCTCTTAGATGTTCTTCTGTATACTCCATCCAAGATATACCTTTTGATATTAAGATATCAATAAAACTTGATAATGATTTATTAGCTAACTCTGCAGCTTTTTCTAAAGTTACTGATTTTTCAACAAAAAGTCCAATTGCTAAAGAAACTCTCAATTTTTCATCCAGAGACCTTCCGTATCCCATTTTATCTATCACGCGAAGAAATTCATCGGGTACTTTTACAACAGACTCATTATTATCAGATAACATCAATACCACCTCTTTCTGCCATTATATCATTTTTTTCTATCTATAACCAGCTATGTTTGCTATACACATAAAATGACGGTAAGGACTGCCGTCTATGTAAAATATTTAAATAATGTTTGTTATGCCACTGTTATAACGATGCTTTCTAATACTGATTCAGGGAGTAAAAAACTCAGCAATTTTAGACGAGAAGACAAGAGAGCGAGAGTTACGCCCTCTTAAGTCCATATCGGATAATTACCCGAAAATTACCCGAAGTATATTCTTACTATGGATCAATCCATCTTTAATGATTACTCAGGTATAAAAGTTAAAAACATAATAGATTTTTTACTTGAGTAACTTAGCCCCTTCATCGGGGCTTTTCTTATTCATATTTCAGTAATAAAAAGGTAGTGATTACAATGTTTAATCACTACCTTTTTTCGTCAAAAATTTTCCCCTAGTTATCCGTTCTTTTATCCACGTTACTTCACTAGTCTTCAGCCGCAACACCAAATAGATATAGAGGCCTGCGCCTAAACTTAAGCTAATTAAGGTTCGCAGCCACAACTCTAATCCAGTCGGGTTCTGCCAAATCAAATAGAGCAACTGGTAACTCCCCCAAGAAACTATTGTAAACAGTATAGCATTAAACCAGATTTTTAACCAAATAATTCCCTCGGCTTTTTTGGACTGAATAGCCAATTTCTTGTTCAGCTTAGATCTCAGCCGCCAATAGCCGAAGATAGAAGAGATAGAAGTAGAGCCGGCAATGGCAATCATTCCAAATCGGGGAACAAAGATCAGCATTAGTATCACGTTGACGGCAACCAGCAGGATGCTGTTAACAACCGGTGTCCATGTATCCTGCAGGGAATAGAGTGCTCTCGTCATTACATCCCGCATCGCAAAGGGTAGAATGGTAAAGGCATAGAATGCTAAGGCCAGACTGGTTGTCTGCGTAGCTTGGACATCGAATTCTCCCCGTTGAAAAACCATTGTTATTAGTGGTTCACCTAACCCAACGAAAAGACCAATTACCGGCAAAAGCAAAATCCCTAACAGACGATGACTTTTTGAGAGCAACTGGACTGTTCCCGCCAGATCTTTGGCGGCTATTTTCTCAGCGATTGCCGGTAACAACGGCAGAACCATTGAGCCAACAAAGATACTTATAGGCAGCTGAGTTATCCTATTAGCATAGTTGAGTGCTGCCAAGCTACCCTCAACCAAAGTAGAAGCCATCATCTGATCGACGATAGTGTTAACCTGAAAAGCACCAACACCGATTAGGATCGGCAAAATAAGCTTGCCAACCTGCTTAATATCTTCGTCGATGCCGAGCAGGGGTTTAATAACAACTCCCTGTTTAATTACTTGTGCAAGGATAACCAGCAATTGCAGAAGAAAACCGATTACCATCCCAATAACTAAGCTCTTGACACCATATCTGGCTGAGAAAAAGATGGTAGCGATGATTACACCGGCGCTGTAAAATAGCGGCCCCAAGCTGGGAACGAAAAAATGATGATGGGCATTAAGAACAGCCGCAAACAAACTTATTAGACCAATCGCCACTATTGCCGGAAGGATTATTCTAATCAGCTGAACCGTCAAGGCTTTAGCTTCATCATTAAAGCCAAGGACATATACATCAACAAATTGCTTAGCAAAGAAACCCAACAAGAGGGCAAAGCCCAGCATTAATAAACCTGTAAGTGTAAACATCCGGCCGGTTAGCTTATTTAAACGGCTTTCATCATGCTCTGTCCGTAATTTAATCAGCAGCGGCACCAAAGCAGCTGCTAGTGCGCCTCCGGAAATGGTCAAAACTAAAGTAGGTATTTTCGATACAGTTACAAAAATATCTGCCTGTTGACTGATACCAAATTGGGCGGCGATAAAAACCTCGCGGACAAAGCCGATAATTTTACTTAAAAAGGCAACTCCCATTAATAAAATAGTTGCCCCGATTATTCTATTGTTTTGTGACATCTAATTCTTCCTTCTCCCT
>Ga0209346_1000494_pt1 | contig 33903 bp, 29 predicted proteins | sample AutmiccommunBRH9_FD_187381 | JGI IMG/M metagenome (GOLD analysis project Ga0209346, IMG submission 187381) | Deep subsurface microbial communities from Mt. Terri, Switzerland - Autotrophic microbial communities BRH/9 (SPAdes) (version 2) | ecosystem: Environmental > Aquatic > Deep subsurface >...
GCGGATCAGATCCAAATCTCATTAGCGAGCTGCAACGCTCAGAGTCCTGAACTGGTTTTTCTGATCCAGATCTGTTCGATCATTTTGCCCATTCGGGTCATCGCCTTCTCACACCTCCTTTATCCGACGACAGGCAGTTTTTGTGGCATGATCTTCATGCGACTGCCACCTGTGCCGGAACTCGGTAATAAGAGCATTTTTGGTAACACACTTTTGAGTTCTCCTTGAAGTGTTTAGCAGATCATTCTGTATGACCCCTTGATCGGAGAATTTGTCGGACAAGTTGGTATAGAGAATGCCATAGATATTTCCTAAAATAACTCATTAATTCAGTGCATTAGAAACATAATCGGAAAGAGGCGGCTCCTGTTCAAATTGGTCAATGTCTTGGTTGATATTTTTGGTAGCGGAGGAGTGAATCGAACCCCCGACACATGGATTATGGTTTCACCACGCTTGATACCGAAACAAGCCTCGACGCATTCAGTAAAATCTGAATCTCGTCCAGGTGGGCTTCAAGATCGCCTATTAGTCGAGAAATTAACAGTTGATCGGCTTTGACAGACTGGCCGCTAGCGGCAATTTCATGGGCATGTTCGAGCCGTGCTGTAATGAGCGCAAACAGGGCGCCTCGCACTTTGATCGCATCAAATTTATCATCACTTTCCATACGCCCAACAACGCTCGTTTCCTCCCGCAAGTCCAGTAGTAGCTTTTCAATTATTGCCGATAAACCACTGGACTACAGCGCATATTCGAGCATTGTCGTTGGTGTCGCAAGGCTGTGATTGCGAAATGCTGCTGGATCATGATGCGATCGGTGGCTTGGGTCAGTGGAAGCGCTGGATCCTCCAGCGCCATACTGGAGACCCCAATATGCCAACCACAAAGATAAAGCCGCAAACCAAATCCGCCAAAGTTATCGCCTTGCTAGGCCGAGCCAAGGGTGCTTCGCTGGAAGAGATATGCAAGGCGACCAACTGGCAACCACATAGTGCCCGCGCCTTTCTGACCGGCCTGCGCAAGAAGGGTCTTGTTCTCGCTCGAGAACAGGGATCGGACGGAGGGACAGTCTATCGTATGATATCTCATCCATGCGGTGAGGATGCATCCTCATGAACGATCTCGAACATCGGTTGTCAGAACTGGGCAGCATGCCGCCAACCCAGCTTAGATCCTTTTGGCGTGATATCTTCCGCAAACCCGCACCGGAAATAGCTCCCGATCTGCTGCGTCGGTCTATCGCATGGCGGTTGCAGGAGCGCGTGCATGGCGGACTGACGCCTTCTGTAAAAATGCGGATATCGAAACTGCAAAAGAAGCTGGCCAAATCGAGCCTGGCCGGGATGCCTCCTGAAATCGCACTCAAGCCCGGGACAAGACTGGTTCGGACTTGGAACGGCAAAAGCTATCATGTGCTGGTCGGCGATGAGGGTTTTGAATATGACGGCAGGCAGTTTGGCAGCCTCAGCCATATTGCTGAGGAAATCACCGGCGCCCACTGGTCCGGTCCCCGGTTTTTTGGATTGAGGAAACGTAGCGGATTCAAGCCCAAGGCTTTGATCGATGCCTGAGGCAAAGAGAAAAGCCCGCTGCGCTATCTACACACGCAAATCGACTGAAGATGGACTGGAGCAGGATTTTAATAGCCTCGATGCCCAGCGCGAGGCATGTGCGGCCTACATCTTGAGTCAGACGCACGAGGGATGGGAAGGAACATCGGAACTATACGATGATGGCGGCTTCAGCGGCGGTTCCATGGACCGGCCTGGCCTCAAGCAACTTCTGCAGGATGTGATCGCCGGCAAGATCGATGTTATCGTTGTCTACAAGGTTGATCGGTTAACCAGGTCATTGGCTGACTTTGCCAAGATCGTGGATATCCTCGACGGGCATGATGCCAGCTTCGTCAGCGTCACCCAGTCCTTCAACACGACCACCAGCATGGGGAGGCTCACGCTCAATGTTCTGCTGTCCTTTGCCCAGTTTGAACGCGAGGTTACCGGCGAGCGTATCCGCGATAAGATCGCCGCCTCCAAGAAAAAGGGCATGTGGATGGGTGGTCCGGTTCCACTGGGATATGAACTTGGTGACCGCAAGTTGATTGTTAACGCCCGCGAAGCGGAAACCGTCCGTCACTTGTTCCGGCGATATACTGAACTTCAGTCCGTCCCTCAGTTGGTCGATGAACTTGCGGCAAAGGGATATCGCACAAAAATCCGTCCCTACAAAGATGGTCGGCAGATTGGCGGCGTCCCTTTCCGCACCGGTGCACTGAGCCAGTTGCTCAAGAATCCGATTTACACTGGCATGGTCCGACACAAGGATAAAATATATGAAGGTGAGCATGAAGCCATCATCAATCAGTCATTGTTCGATGAGGTGCAGCGTACCTTCGCCATCAACCGCAGCGACAATGCCCTGGGCAAGAAGTCCAGCAATCCCAGCCTGCTCGCAGGCTTGATCACGGATCCTGATGGAAGGCCGATGACGCCAACACATGCCTCAACAGGATCGAAGCGATTTCGGTATTATGTAACGAGGTTTGAGCCGGGCGATGACAAGAACGGGGTTTGGAGATTGCCATCGGGAGAAATTGAAAGACTGGTGATAGAAGCACTTGCGAAGGCAATTGCTGATACTGCGCCAGCTGCAGGCGAAGCCAATATCATCCAGGATCAAATGGCTGCGAATAGCGAGATCGCTAATCGCCTTCAGAACACGGCCGTTTACGAGAAGCGCAAGATATTGCTGGATCACCGGGTCAGGGTGCAGGTCCTGAAAGAGCAGGTCATGCTCAGCTTCAAGCCTGGAGACGAAGCGGAACGAGCAGAAGTCTGCATTGATGCAAAACTGGCAAAGCAGGGCAGCGAACTGAAATTTACCATCCCGCCTACCAACGTAAATATCAAGCCTGCTCCCAATGTCACATTGCAAAAGCTTGTCGCGCAAGCCTTTGCGGCCCAAGACCTAGCGCTTACAGGCAAATCGAATCCGGCGCTTTCAGATTACAGCCGCCGGTATCTGGGACAACTTGTTCGTATCTCATGGCTCGCACCGGATATCATTGCAGCCATCATGGATGGAACGCAGCCCGTTGATCTGACCGGTCGCAAACTCACCCGCGCCAATGCTATCCCGCTTGACTGGCCGAGTCAGAGGAAAATGTTCGGGTTCGCCTGACCGCGCAACCCAAAATCTCAATGTGCATCTGACAGCCACGAAATGGCCCTCTGAGACGATGGGCCATATTGGCACCGTTCCCCCACCGACAAAGCGTCTCTGGTCGCAAAGGTGATAGGCGACCCTCACGTAAGCTACCGAAAAATAGGCATTAATTATACGATATCGAAGCAGATCCAGAGACGCTCGGAAATGGGAAACTGGGTGGTGCAACTTACAGGATTCGCGCTTCTGACCCGATGGCAGAATTCCGCCAATTTCTACAAATTCGGCCGCAAATGTCAGAGTGCATCTGACAGCCACGAAATCGGCCTGTGAGACACGCGCGATATTTCGGCCCATCTCGCCACCGACAAATGGTCTCTAGCCACCGTTTTGTATCCCGCAGTTTACCTAACCCTCGGAAGCTTGGGGACAATTTTCGCTAACTTACCTATGGCTAAGTTATTGATATAAAAGGGAAAAATCGGTGGTGCCGCTTAGAGGATTCGAACCTCTGACCCCCGCATTACGAATGCGATGCTCTACCAACTGAGCTAAAGCGGCATCGATGAAATGGATGAACGAAGGTGCCACGCATTTTCATTGATCGCGGGCCATTACCAGCAGAGCCTTGCCGTGACAAGTCCGCGTGATCGTTATTTCATGTGGTTTCGGCAGGCAAACCGGCCTTCCCCGGCAAACCGGCCATGCTGTCTGATTCGGAAAATTTACCAGATATTTACCATGAGCGGTGCAGACCAGTGGGGAATAGCAGCAACCGCAATGGGGCACCATGGAAAACCTACAGAATTACGGCGAAATTGGCGACCAGGATCTGAATTCGGTCCCCGACTATATCGCCTATCCCGAGGATGACGGTGCCGTCGAAGCACCTCCGACCATCGGTCAGGATGAGCGGCGCATGCATGTGCGAGCCTATAATTTCTGGGCGGGCTTGCTGGGGGACCGGCTGTTTCCCAGCGTCGAGGACCTTTCCCCCGAATCTGACGATGATTTCGGCCCGAACAGCGTATTGCTGGATTTCACCAACGGCATTGAAAATCCGACGATTCAGTTCCTCGGCCGGTCGCTGCGGGATGAGTGCGGGATCGATAGCTCGATTACCGCGGTTGCCGATGTGCCTGCGCGCTCCCTGCTTTCCCGGATCACCGACCATTATCTGCAGATCATCGCCAATCAATCGCCGATCGGTTTTGAAGCCGAATTCATCAACCAGCGCGGTGTCACGATCATGTATCGCGGCATCCTTCTGCCTTTCTCCACCGATGATGAAACCATTGATTTCATCTATGGCGTGATCAACTGGAAAGAAATCGCAACCGATGTGGTCCAGCGGGAAATCGAGGACGAGGTGTCGGGCGCGATGCTGTCGGCCCCGGTCCGGAAACTGGCGGGACCGGTGTGGGAAGATGGACCGCACTCGGCGGACCTCGAGGACGAGGACAAAATTTTGCAACTGGAGCTTACCGCTGCCCTGCAAATCATGCCGGATGATGACGACATCGGCCTTTCCGATCAACCGGCCGAGGATGCCAGCCTGGCGGACTGGCTCGCCGTGGCCCGCTGCAGTGCCGACACGGCAGCGCATTGCGACCAACGCAGCCGCGCAGCTCTATATGCCGCGATCGGCAATGCCTATGATTTCTATCTGATGACCGAGCAGTATCCGGACGATTACCGGGCGCTGCTGGCAGATTCCGGCCTGAAGGTTCAGGAACGCGCGCCCATGACACCGATTGTCAAGCTCGTGTTTGGTGCCCGCTATGACAAGACGCGCCTGACCGAATATGCGGCAGCACTGAAATATGCAGCGCGCAACGCGATCGATAAAGGCGCTTTTGCCGGGGTTCTCGGTCAGCAGGACGGCGGGCTGAAGGCCATTGTCTCGGCGGAACGCAAGGCGGCGCGCTCGACCGCTGTGCAGGCCAGGACCCGGGTGCTTGACGAGAAGCTGATTGCCAAATTGCGTTCGGCGCCGTCGCTGCAGTTGCAGGACATCGACGCGGGCGACTCGGAATTTGTCGTTCTGGTCGCACGCAGGGACAAGGACGGGGGACTGGCCATTGTCGGCCCGGTCTGCGGCAATGAAAAGCTGACCAGCCAGGCGCTCAAGCACACCCAGTTCTGACGCCCCCCTGTTTATCGCTTTCGCGCGATGCGCTTGCTATAGTTGCATATGTAACGAAAATATCACTATCGACAATAATCACCGGCACGGATCTGAAAACGACCGGCTAGCCCCTTGAGCGAGTGCCGGAATAAGCGCATAGCAGCGGGATGCTGGCGAGCGTCTGACTCGCCTTGATCCACCTGGGGGCAAAATGGCGGCCAACCGCGAAGAAAAATCTACGCAATCAGTTGATGTCGAAAATCTCGAAAAGGAGCTGGTAGCGGCTTTTCGCGAAAGCGCATTGCCCGGCGAGAATATCGGTTTTGACCAGGCTGCATGCGAAGAAGCTGTGCGTTTCACCTTGCGATGCGCGCTGGAACGCCAAGAAGGCAAAGCGAAACTGTCGCTGGAAAGCGTCAACAGTGATCACGATCACCGGCATTTGCGTCTAGCGATAGTCAATGACGACATGCCGTTTCTGGTCGATTCGGTTTGCGCGACGATCGCCGGTTTCGGCTTGACCATCGAACGACTGATCCATCCGGTTGTCGCGGTGCGACGCGACGCCAAAGGGCATCTCGTTCAGATCAACGAGCAAGCCAGCGGTGACGCAAAACGCGAATCAGTAATCTATATCGAGCTGGAGCGGACGGACGCTCGCGTTCGCCGTGAACTGGTCAAGACGCTGCGTGCCAATCTCAAGGATGTCGCGGCCGCCGTGACGGACTGGCTGGAGTTGCAGAATGTGCTGGCGGAACAGGCGGCGGCATTGCCGGAAGGAGAGGGGGCGCTGCTGTTGCGCTGGTTCCTCGATCGCAATCTCACCTTGCTTGGCCACGAAATCGTCAATCCAGAGGGTGAGCGAAGCCGGCAACTTGGAATTGCCCGGATGCGGCCGCAGCCGATCCTTTCCGAAGAAAGCCGGAGACGCGCGTTCCAATGGTTCGAAAAGGGCGGAAAGGCACCGCTGATCATCAAATCCAATCAGCTTTCCACCGTGCATCGCCACGTCCTGATGGATTTGATCATCGTGCCGATAGAGGACAAGGGCAAAATCACCGCCTTGTCGATCACGTCCGGCATGTGGACCAGCGCCGCGCTCGCCGCTTCTCCGGAATCCATACCGGTATTGCGCACCCAGCATTCCCGGCTGCTGGACAAGTTTGAATTTTCCGTTGCCGGCCATGCGGGCAAAAGCCTTACCCATGCGCTGACCTCGCTGCCGCACGACCTCCTGATCACCTTCGTCCGGGACGATCTCGAAAAGCTCGCTCTGATCTCGATGTCCCTGATCGACCGTCCGCGTCCGAAATTGCATAGCGTGATCTCGCCACTGGCTCGTCACCTGTTCGTCTTCGTGTGGCTTCCGCGCGAGCAGCTTTCCACCGAGCGGCGGCAGAATGTCGAGAAAATGCTGACCGAGGCCACCGGGGCAAAAATATTGAGCTGGTCCAATACGCTGGAGGAGGGCGGCGTATCCTCCCTGCGCTACACGCTCGACATGGGGACCGATGGCAGAATTCCGGACCCTGACATGCTCGACCAGGAACTGGAGAATATGGTCCGGGGGTGGAAGCCGGAAATCGAACGCAATCTGCGCGCAGCCGGTCAGGAAAACCGGGCAGCGGTGCTGGCGCAACGCTACGCCGACTGTTTCCCGGGAACCTATCAGGCGACCTATGGGGCGATGGAAGCGGCCAAGGACATCCTGCGCTTGTTCCGTCTCGAGCGGGGCGGCCAGCGCTCGACCCGGCTCTACCGGCTTGCCAGTGATGCCGATCATCTGCTGCGGTTGAAGATCTATCATCTGGGCGGCGCATTGCCGCTGTCCGATGCGGTCCCGACGCTGGAGAATTTCGGTTTTACCGTGCTCGAATCCGTCCCCACTCCGCTTGATGACGGCCGGTTGGGATATATTCACGATTTCCTGCTCGAACTGCGCTCCGAGGAAAAATGCGAAAGCCTGATCGCCCGGTCGGAAGAGATCGAAGCGGCGATCACCAGCGTGCTGGATGGCGAGGCCGAAAATGATGCCTTCAACCAGCTGATCATTTCTGCCGGTATCGACGCCCGCTCAACGGTCTGGATGCGGGCCTGGTTCCGCTATCTGCGCCAGACCGGCCTGAGCTATGGCCTGGTTACCGTGGTCGAAGCGCTGGCAGAGGCACCTGAGGTATCGGCGGCAATGATCAAGCTATTCCGTACCCTGCATGATCCAGATTTTGGCGGCAATCGCTCCGAGGGCGCGCTTGCCGCAACGCACGATATTGATGCAGGCCTGGTCAGCGTCCATGCGATCGATGACGACCGCATATTGCGCCTGTTCCGGGCGGTCATCGAGTCGATATTGCGGACCAATGCCTTTGCCTATCAGGCGGGGGAGGCGCTCGCGTTCAAGATCGAGAGCGCGAAGATTCCCGAACTGCCGGCGCCGCTGCCCTGGCGGGAAATATTCGTCTACAGCCCGCGGGTCGAGGGCATCCATCTGCGGGCCGGTCCGGTGGCACGCGGAGGTCTGCGCTGGTCGGATCGTCGGGATGATTTCCGAACGGAAATATTGGGCTTGATGAAGGCCCAGCGAGTCAAGAATGCGGTGATCGTTCCGACCGGTGCCAAGGGAGGCTTTTTTGCCAAGCAACTGCCGTCCGGCGAAGACCGGGACGCGTTTCTGGCCGAAGGCATCAATGCCTATAAAATCTTCATTTCCGCCTTGCTGTCGGTAACCGACAATATCGTTGAGGGCAAAGTCGTCCCGCCGGCCCGGGTCGAACGTCTCGACGATGACGATCCCTATTTCGTGGTGGCGGCAGACAAGGGAACGGCAAGCTTCTCCGATATCGCCAACAAGATCGCCATCGATCGCGGTTTCTGGCTGGGCGACGCTTTCGCCAGCGGCGGCAGCAACGGCTATGACCACAAGGCGATGGGGATCACGGCGCGCGGCGCATGGGTCTCCGTGCAGCGTCATTTTGCCGAATCCGGCGTCGATGTGCAGACGGATACGGTCCGAGTGGTCGGCGTCGGCGACATGTCCGGCGATGTGTTCGGCAACGGCATGCTGCTGTCGAAGAGCCTGAAGGTGGTCGCCGCCTTTGACCATCGCCATATTTTTCTCGACCCGAATCCTGACCCGGCGAAGAGTTGGGTCGAACGCAAAAGACTGTTCGAACTGCCTCGCTCCAGCTGGGATGATTATGACAAGAAATTGATATCCAAGGGCGGCGGAGTTTTTTCGCGCAGTTCCAAGACAATCAAAATATCGAAGCAGGCCGCCACTATGCTGGGCTTGCCGGACGATGCGGAGACGACACCGGCGAAACTGATGACCGCGATATTGGCGTGCAAGGCGGATCTGCTGTGGTTTGGCGGGATCGGCACCTATGTGAAGGCTGGTTCTGAAAATCATATCGAGGTGGGGGATCCCGCCAATGACAAGATTCGCCTGAATGCCGAACAGCTGCGCGTGAAGGTCATAGGAGAGGGCGCCAATCTGGGCATCACCCAGGCCGGACGCATCGCCTTTGCTGCCAGGGGCGGCAGGATCAACACCGATTTTATCGACAATAGTGCCGGGGTCGATTGCTCGGACAATGAGGTCAATATCAAGATCGCGCTGAACGCGGAACTGGCGAGCGGCAGGTTGCAGCCGGACGAACGAAACACGCTGCTGGAATCGATGACCGATGATGTCGGTGCGCTGGTTCTCGAAGACAACCGTCTGCAGGCGCTGGGCCTTTCGATCGCCGAAAAGGGGGGTGCAAAGTCGCTGCCATCCTATGTCCGCCTGATCGATCAGTTTGAAGACCAGGGCCAACTGAACCGGACCGTCGAGGGGCTCGCCAGCAACGAAGACCTGATCCGGCGCGGTCAGGAAAACAAGGGGTTATATCGTCCCGAACTGGCCGTTCTGATCTCGACCGCCAAGCTGGTGCTGCAGGACGCGATTGAAAACAGCGATCTGGGGGACGACCCGGGACTGAATAGCGAGTTGCTTGCGGCATTCCCAGCGGCAATGCAGCAAGGTCATGAATCGGCCATTCTCAACCATCAATTGCGGCGCGAGATCATCGCCACGAAATTGGCCAACCGGATGATCAACCGGCTGGGTCTGATCGACCCGTTCGAGTTGGCCGAGGAAGAAGGCTGCTCCCTGGGAGAGGTGGCGCGCGCTTTCGTGATGGCTGAGCGCCTGTTCAACGCCGACGCGATATGGCGTGAACTGGAAGTGGCCGATATTTCAGAAGATATCAGGATTACCCTGTTTGATCGTCTTGCCTATGTGCTGCGCTCGCACATGGCGGACCTGATGCGGATCGGGGTTTCCGATGACCGGATCCGGGATACGGTCGATATGCTGGCACCAGGCGTGAACCTGCTCAACGCGAATGTCCAAAAGCTGATTACTGCCGAAGGTCGGCTGCAGGCGGCGAAGCAGGTGAAGGATCTGGTTGGGGCAGGTGCAACGCGTGAAATTGCAGAGAAAATTGCCAATATATACATGAATGACGGGGCCGCAGGCATCGCTTTCCTTGCCCATAGCCGGGATATTGACGCGCTGGATGTGGCGCTTGCCTTTACCAATCTGGGCAGCCAGCTCGGCCTTGACTGGGCGCAAATGACCGCGACCCGAATCAATCCCTCCGATCCCTGGGATCGCCTGCTGGTCGCCGGGCTGGCGCGCGATTTTCAGCAGATGCGGCTGGATTTCCTGCGCCGCACCCGCGGTAAGGACATGCAGCATTTTGTCGAAAGCTGGGCCGAGCGCAATATTGATCGCGTGGCCCAGTTCAGAAAGATCATGGACCGGGCCCAACAGACTGCAAAGCCGTCTATTGCCATGCTGGCGCAGATTGCCGGGCAAGCGCGGTTGTTGCTGTCGCGCTAGATCCAGTAGCCGAGCAAATGCAGGAGCACGCCCACCAGTCCGCCGACCAGGGTGCCGTTCACCCGAATGAACTGCAGGTCGCGCCCAACCGCATTTTCGACCCGGTCGGTGATCGTCTGGGTATCCCAGCTGCGGATCGTCTCTGACACCAGCTTGACGATATTGTCGCCATAGCTGTCGACCACGCCGATCACGGCCCGCCGACCGAAGCGGTTGATCTGGCGATTGAGTTGCTCGTCCTGCTGCAGGCTGTTGCCGAGCTGGACCAGAGCATCGCCGAACTGGCCGGCCAGTGCGGCGTCGGGATCGCGGGCTGCCCGCAATAGCGCCTCGCGGCCCTGTTCCCAGATACCATCAAGCCAGGAGGCAATTGCCGGATTCTCGATCAACTCGAGTTTCCACTCGTTCACCTTTTCACGAAGCTCGGGATCATGGCGTAATTCGGTCGCCAGTTGCATCAGGCTCTCTTCGGTTTTGGCACGCACCGGGTGGTGGGGGTCGGCGGCCATGTCCGCGAGCAGTTTGTAGAGACCGTCGAGCACCTCGTTGGCGACCCGATCGTCAAGGCCGGTCCAGCGCATCACGGCATTGGCGCGGTCGCTCACGATGTTTCGAATCACCATCTCATTGGTATCCAGCGTCCGATAGGCCCAGCGAATAGTGGAATCGATCAACGGGCCATGACGATTTTCAGCCATCACGACTTCGAGAATCTGTCCCATGGGTGTTGCGATATCGAGCTTGACCGCCTGTTTTTTAACGGCACCCTTGAACATGGTTCCGAGACGGTCCTTGTCCAGCGAGGCAATGGCATCCCCGAACAGCCGCGATGCACCAAATTTCAGCCGTCGTTCACCGCCACTCGGTGATTGCAGGAAGCGGCCTATGCCACTGGCCAGATCGACATTGCGCATGCGCTGGGCAACGAGGCGCGAAATCAGGAAATTGTCCTTGAGAAAATTCGCCAGCGTGTCGCCAATCCGGTCCTTGTTGCGGGGGATGATCGCGGTATGCGGGATTGGCAGACCCATGGGGTGCCGGAACAGGGCGGTTACCGCAAACCAGTCGGCCAGACCACCAACCATCGCTGCCTCGGCAAAGGCGCGCACAAATCCGATCGCAGGATGCACCGCTTCATAGCTTTTCGAAATGAAATATATGACCGCCATGACCACCAGCATGCCGGTAGCGATGATCTTCATGTCCTGACCGGCATTGCTGGATTTGGCAGCGGAGCTTGCCCCGCCGCCATTGACTATCTGTGACGATATTGGCTTCACTCGGCGGGTTGGACCTCGGCATCGGGCCGATCATGACGATCGTCGCCAGCCTTGTAGGTGAGCAGCCTACTGCGCAACCACGGTCCCGCCCTGCGTTCGAATCCGTCCGCCAGACTGAAGCCCGCAGGAACAATCACGAGAGTGAGCAAGGTCGAGACAATCAGGCCGCCGATCACCACGATGCCCATCGGTGCGCGCCAGGCGCCATCACCGGAGAGGGACAGGGCTGTCGGTACCATGCCGGCCGTCATGGCCACGGTGGTCATGACAATCGGCTGGGCGCGCTTGTGCCCGGCATCCATGATGGCTTCGAATTTCGGCACGCCCTTCTGCATTTCCTCGATGGCGAAGTCGATAAGCAGAATAGAGTTCTTGCTGACAATGCCGAGAAGCATGAGGACACCGATCAGAACCGGCATGGAGAGGGATTGGCCCCAGACCCAAACCAGAAATATGCCGCCAAGTGGCGCCAGAGCCAGCGAACCCATGTTGACCAGAGGCGACATTACCCGCTTGTACAGCAAGACCAGTGTCGCAAAGACGAGCAAAATGCCGGCAATCAAGGCGATCACGAAATTGACTGCCAGTTCCTGTTGCCACTCATCTTCACCGAAGGCCTCGTTCGATACGCCCGAAGGCAGGTTTTTCATGATCGGCAGCGCGTAGATTTTCTCCATCGCCTCACCCTTGATGACACCCGGTGCCAGATCCGCGCCGACAAAGGTCCGCCGGTTCTGGTTATAGCGCTGAATCGAGGTTGGTCCGGAACCGAAGCTCACCGATGCCACCCGGCTGAGCGGAACGGTGCCGCCACTGGCAATCGGAATCGGCAGGTTTTCAATCGTCGTCAGATCTGTTCGGGATTCCAGTGGCAACATCACCCGGATCGGAATTTGTCGATCGGACAGAGAGAATTTGGCGGCATTCTGATCAATTTCGCCAAGCGTGGCGATCCGGATCGTTTGGCTGAGAGACGCCGTGGTGACGCCCAGCTGCGATGCCAGATTCATGTGAGGCGTGATGATGATTTCGGGACGGCTCAGATCTGCGGCAATCCGTGGCGCGCGCACCAGATCAATGCCTTTCATCTGTTCAACGAGCTGAGCTGCGGTTTTCTCGAGCAAATCGGGGTCGGATCCGGTCAGCATGATGGATATGTCGCGTCCGGTTCCACCGCCGCCGCTTTGCGACTGGAACGAAATCCGCGCATCCGGAATTTTCTGAAGTTCGGGCAGAAGAGCGCGTTCAAACTCGACCGATGTTTTTTCGCGGTCCTCTTTCAGTGACACGAAAACCGTCGCATTGGTTTCCCGGACACGGGTCAAGGCCCGCTCAACCTCCGGTTGCTCATACATCAATGCGGATACGCGATCCGCGACTTTTTCTGTCTGTTCCAGGGTCGTGCCCGGCACGACCTCGATCTGGACGCGGCTGTTGTCCTCGTTGATGGTCGGCTGGAACTGGGCCGGTGTGATCGCAAATAATATCACGGTGAGGCCAAAGGCAATCAGGCCTACGCCCATCATCCAAATGCGGTGGTCGTAGCCCCGGGCCCGGAAGCGACCCGAACGATAGGCGTACCAGAGCGCGAAGCGACCGCCAAACCAACCCACCACCCATTTTATAAGCTCTGCGAGCAATCGCGCGGCGAAACCGCCGGCAATGATACCGGCAACAAGGCTCAAAATCGCCCGCAGAAAGTCACTGGGGATCAAGGCGACAAGCAGGCCGTTGATCGTGAAACCGGTGGCCGAAGCGACCCCGACGAATGCCGCGAAAATTGAAGTGAACAGGACGAAGCCGATCAGATATTGCCACCAGGCGACCTTGGCGGGAACAAGGGTTTCCCGGATGCGATCAGCCTGCGAACGGTCCAGGACCCAATGCAGCAATCGCATATACCGATCCATCCAGACTCCTTCGCCATGCTCTTCATGGCCTTTGGCCTTCAGGAAATAGGCAGCGATCATCGGCGTTATCATCCGCGCGACCGCGAGACTCATCAGCACCGACACCACAACCGTGATACCGAAATTCTTGAAAAACTGGCCGGAAATGCCTGGCATCAGTCCAACCGGCAGGAAAACGGCGACGATGCAGAAGGATGTTGCGACAACCGCGAGGCCGATTTCATCCGCAGCATCAATCGAAGCCTGATAGGCGGTTTTCCCCATGCGCATGTGGCGCACGATATTCTCGATCTCGACAATGGCATCATCGACAAGGACACCGGCCACCAGACCCAGTGCAAGCAGGGACAGAAAGTTGAGATTGAACCCGAGCAGATCCATGAACCAGAAGGTCGGTATGGCCGAAAGCGGGATGGCAATGGCCGAAATGACCGTGGCACGCCAGTCACGGAGAAAGATGAAAACCACAACCACGGCCAATATGGCTCCTTCGATCATGGCAAGCATCGAGCTCTTATATTGCGATCGCGTATATTCCACGCTGGTGCCGAGAGGAATGAACTCGACCCCCGGATTTTCCGCCTCGATCTTGTCCATGATTTCCCGCGCTTCGTCATAGACCGTTACATCGGAAGCTCCGCGCGCCCTTGTCATGGCGAAATTGACAACTTCGACGCCCTTCACCTTGGAAATCGAACTGCGTTCGCCAAAGGAATCATTCACATCGGCAACATCGCTCAACTTTATGGTTTGCCCGTTGCGCAGGGATATTTGAGTCTGGGACAGGGCATATGCATCCTCGGCATTGCCCAAAACACGGACCGATTGCCGGGTGCCTCCGACTTCGGCCCGTCCGCCAGCCGCATTGATGTTCACCTGGCGCAGGGTGCTGTTGATCTGATTGGCAGTGACGCCCAGCGCCTGCATCCGGTCCGGCTTCAGGATGACGCGGATTTCGCGGTCTACTCCACCAAATCTGTCGACTTCCGCCATCCCGTTCACGGTCAGCAATCGCTTGGCCACTGTGTCATCGACAAACCAGCTGAGCTGCTCAACGGTCATGTCGTCTGCCTTGACAGCGAAATAGCCGATCGGGCCGCCCACCGCATCGACTTTGGACACTTGCGGTTCCAGAATACCTTCCGGCAATGACCCGCGGATCTGATCGACGGCATTTTTTACTTCATTGACGCTGTCGTTGACGTCCTCGCCAATTTCAAACTCGACAAATGTACGGCTGCTGCCTTCGCTTGCTGTCGAGCTGATATTCTTCACGCCGCTGATCGACCGCACAGCGGCCTCGACCCGTTGCGTGATCTGGTTTTCAATTTCCGTCGGCGCCGCGCCCGGCTGCGCGATATCTACGGAGACGGCCGGAAACTCGACATCCGGATTGTTTACCACGTCCATGCGGTTGAAGCTCAGCAAACCGGCGAAAAGCAGTGCGGCAAACAGCACCAGCGGCACAACCGGATTGCGCGTGCTCCAAGCGGAAATATTACGAAGATTCATCTATCAGGCCTCAAATTTCCGCACGATTCAGGCGCCGCCGACTTTTTTCTGAACTTCCGGTCGAACGGTCTCGCCCGGATTCAGGAAGCCGCCGGCGCGGAGCACTACCTTTTCGTTTCCGGTCAGGCCCGAGGTGATCGAGAGTCCGGCACTGGACACCGATCCTATGACGACATCGCGCCGGATCACCTTGTTGTCTGGCCCGACAATATAGACAAAGCTTCCTTTGCTGTCATTCAACACTGCGGATTCCGGCAGGACCGAAGCCTGCGAAGTGCCGCTCTCGATGCGTGCATTGGCGAAGCCCCCTGGACGCAGGGAACTGTCATAGCCAAGCGCGATTCGGGCGATACCCTGGCGGGTTTGCGGATCAATCACGGGGGAGATTTGCCACATCTGGCCTGTCAGCGTCTTGTTGGCGCCAACCGGTGTAACCTGGGTGGTGGTACCGACCGATATATTGGCCAGATCACTTTCACCAAGCTGCGCCTGCAATTCCATTTCTCCGTTCTGGGCCAGCAGGAACAAGGTCCCGCTGCCCTGGGTCACCGTTTGCCCGGGCTCGACATTGCGTTCCAGAACAAAGCCAGCCTTGGGCGCGACAATGTTCAGCCGATTGTTGCGCGCGCGCGCCTCGTTTAGCTGAGCCTGCGCCACCCGGAGACGGGCGGCCGCAGAGTCGCGCGTGGCAGTCAGCCGGTCGACATCGGCCTTGGAAATGAATCCCCGATCGATCAGCTTGACGGCACGATCAAGATTTGCCTGCGCCAGATTGAGATCGGCGCGCGCAACGCCGACCGATGCTTCAAGGCTTGCGGCTTGCTGTGATTGCACCGACCGGTCGATACTGGCCATGATCTGGCCTTGCTTGACCCAATCGCCGGCGTCGACATAGACATTGGTAACCCGGCCGCCTTCACCGACCACGCTGACCGCAATTTCGCGACGTGCCGCCAGCGTTCCCGTCGCATTGATGGTTCGTATGACCTGTTCCTTGCCCGGAGCCATGACCGTCACGGTCGGTGCCTGGCTTGCTGCATCCTCATCAGCCGCACCGGCTCCTCCGGCGAAATAGTTATAGCCGATATAGGCCAGCAACAACGCCACGACCACCGCCGCCGCGATGATCAATCGCCGCCGGTTTGTCGCGCGCGCTTCGGCATCGTCCAGAATTTCGACATCTTCGCTGGGGATGGTGGATTCATAGTTCATTATTATTACTCTTCGGTCGGTCTCTTATCGTATTTTCACATTGCAATACACAAAAGAATCGCTGATTTCCCGTTCAGTTCGGATTTTCCACCAACTGTGTTACATAAATATGGCACCTGCGGCAAGCGGGAACAGGATTGGCTCGCTCTTTCAAGCCCCGGTTCGATCAACGACCGACCTCATCGTACGAAAGGGCCGATTGCAACCGAACCGGCCCTTCCTGTCGATATATTGTCTGCTGAAAAGCGGGTGTTAGCGCACTCTGCCGCGCTGAACGAGATTCAGGATCAGCAACAGGACAACCGCACCGACAAATGCGGTAAACAAGCCGATGATTGAAAATTCCTGTATGCTGCCACCAAAACCAAAATAGCCACCGACAAAATTGCCAATGACCGAACCGATGATGCCGACGATGATGTTCAAGAAGACGCCCATCGAAGCATCACGGCCCATTACCATGCTGGCAAGCCAACCCGCGACACCGCCAACGATCAATGCAACTATCCAACCCATATATTCCTCCTGCATTATGCGAAGGTGAAATCCCCTTCGCTTGAGAATACAGCTACATACAGGATTATTGCCTTTACTAGAAGGAATAAAAAGGGCCGCTGGAACTGGTCCGGCGGCCCTCTTGAAATGTGGAAGTCGGACTGTTGTCCGTCAATATTTCTGCTGCCGTTCGTACAGGTCACGATAATGCTGGATCCGCGTGACCCGCAGTCCGGGCATTCCGGACCGGTCGACAGCCCGTTGCCAGGACGCAAATTCTTCCAGGGAAAGATCATAGCGATCACAAACTTCATCCACGGACAGCAAGCCGCCGTTGACCGCCGCGACGACTTCAGCCTTTCGACGCACGACCCAGCGAGTCGTACCGGGTTTTGGCAAATCATCGATGGTTAGCGGTTCACCCAGGGGGCCGACAACTTGCGCTGGTTTTATTTTTTGGTTTTCAATCATACTACCCTCAATTTTGCCTTTCGGCATTTTACCCCATTTCCCGATACGTCTGGCCCTCGTAGCGGCAGAGTTTTTCGATTACCTGAACTGCCAAGGTAAACGTCGCGTTTATATATTCGATTATCTATGCATTTTATCCAATTCCTGCTGCACCAAGTCCGGCCGGAAACAACCGGTTCTGAACAATGTCGAGCGCCTGCGGTCGGCCAAGTCTGGACCCAATCTGCCCGCGAAAAAAGCCATCCGATCATCCATGAAGGAAGAGCGAGCCGCTTCCTTGAGACCTTCGTTTTCCAGACGGGCTGCCCCAAAATATTTTGCCGACTGGCTGGAGGCCTGGCGGGCAATGGCACGGGTCAGCAAGGATTGATGATCCGCGCCCTTGCTGCTGCCAGCAGCGGCTTCATTGTTCGCAATCTCTTCACGGTGCCTGTGTGGAAAATTCATGTCCATAGCGGCTGGTCTAGCAGCGAAGGTATAAGCTAGTGTAAAAGGGGTGTTCACACAGCCTTAGGAGAAGTTAAGCAAACCTTCCCGGAATCGAACCAACGCGTATCAAAATGGATCACATCGGAGCCAGTTGAGCGAGATGTTCGCTGGGCTGGCGCTCGCGGCGGGATGTCTTTAAGGACGACAATTGAGATGACGGATAGAATCAACGGAAATTTCCAGCTGGGCGACGACCTGAGCGGCAAGCGTATCGTGGTGGCGATGTCGGGTGGTGTGGACTCGAGCGTCGTGGCGGCTCTGGCGGCGCGAACCGGTGCGGAAACCATCGGTATTACCTTGCAGCTTTACGACCATGGCGAAGCCGTAGGCCGCGTCGGGAGCTGCTGTGCCGGACAGGATATCCGTGACGCGCGTGCTGTGGCCGACCGGCTCGGGATCGCCCATTATGTTTTCGATCATGCCAGCCGGTTCAAGGATTCGGTCATGGATGTCTTTGCGGACGAATATATGGCTGGCCGGACACCGATTCCCTGCGTGCAGTGCAATATGGGGGTCAAATTTACCGATCTGCTGCAACTGTCCCGCGAACTGGGTGCGGATTGCCTGGCAACCGGCCATTATGTCCGGCGGGTCGCGACCCCGGAGGGTGCCCAATTGCACCGGGCCCTCGATCCCGCTCGCGACCAGAGCTATTTCCTGTTTGCGACCACTCAGGATCAGCTGGACTATCTGCGTTTTCCGCTGGGCGACATGCCCAAGACCCAGGTGCGCGAAATTGCCGAGGAAATGGGACTGGCAGTGGCATTCAAGCCGGATAGCCAGGACATCTGTTTCGTTCCCAACGGTGACTATGCCAGCGTCGTCCGCAAATTGCGGCCGGAAGCGGATGATGATGGCGAGATTGTCCATATCGACGGCCGGTCCATGGGTCGGCACAAGGGTCTCATCCATTATACGGTTGGCCAGCGAAAGGGACTGGAAATCGGCGGTCAGGCGGAGCCGCTATACGTGATCCGGCTGGAACCGGAAACGAAGCGCGTCATGGTCGGCCCGAAGGCGGCGTTGGCGGTTGCTTCGGCATCGCTGCGAGACATTAACTGGATCGGCGGCGACTATGTCGGGCCTGTCGAGGTCAAGGTCCGTTCCATGGCCAAGCCCACGCTTGCCCGGCTGGAAGGACAGGAGCTGCAATTCCACAATCCCGAATTTGGAGTCTCTCCCGGCCAGGCGGCAGTTTTCTATCACAAGGAACGGGTGCTGGGTGGTGGCTGGATCGACCGTACGGCAGCGGTTGAACAGCGATGGCTGGCCGGTATCGAGGCACAGTGATTTTCTCGAAAAACGATTGAGGGGTGCGGCGGCCTCCTACGTGGGACGCCTTGTGGGGTTAAAGAGACGGTGCGGTCGGTGATCTCCAGCCGCACCTCGCTGTGAATCGCGAATTACCTACTGATCGGCTTGTCCATCCAGCATCGGTTTTTCTTCCGGTGCCATCGTCTCGTCTTTCATGCCGTCTTGTGCGGTGCCATCCGGATCCGACCCGTCACCGGCCGCGTCAGCATCAGGCAGAGGCGCTTCTGGCACCGGATCGGTCAGAGCGGGTTGTTCGGGCATGACATCGCTGGTCACGGTGCCGTCGACCATGCCTTCAGATTCAAGCGTTGCATCGTCCGCTTGCTCTGAGCATGCGGCGACTGCGAACGCCGCGAGAATAGGCAATAGAATGAGCGTTTTCATAATCAGTTCCTTTCCTTGCGAGCCCTTGTAAGCTCAGGGCCAACCATCATCAACGAACAGCCCGCCAGCCGGTTCCTGCAACCATCCAGCAAATATACTGGGCTGGTTTTCATGATTGTTGCCAATGCCTGGCTCCAGGTCATTCGCCCACGAGGCCGTTAAATCACACGTATCAGGGCTCGCCGGAACCCGAAAGGATCGTGCAGCGTATAATATATCGTGGAAACAGGAAAACCCTGTTTGCTGTCGGGTTATCAGGAGGTCGTCAGATTGATTGAGATGGACAAGAACGAACGAGAAAGAAAGCCCGGACAGGACAGAAATCTGAAACGCCTGCGCGTTGCTGAAAAATATTCGGCAGCGCTCGCCCCGTGAACGCGCCAAGCCTGATCATATTGGCAGCAACGGGCGGCACTGCCGCTTCTGACCCGGTGATGCAGAACGAAGTCGGCCGGGACATCGTTTCGCTATACAGTCCCTTGCTGCTCGGGCTGGGATTGCTGATTTTATTGGTAGCATGGCTGCCACTGATCCTGCGCAGACTGCCGTTGAGCCTGCCCATCGTATGTCTCGGCCTGGGCATGGTGATATTTTCATGGCCCCCCTTTTCCGACTATTCTCCGCATCCCACGGAAACCCCCGTAATCATCGAAAAAGCCACGGAACTGATCGTGATTATTTCCCTGATGGGGGCGGGATTGAAGATATCGCGACCGTTCACTCGCGACGGATGGGCCCTGCCAGCGCGGCTGCTCGCGCTGACCATGCCGCTGACGATCTTGGTTCTGGCATTTCTCGGCGGCTGGCTATTGGGACTTCCTGTTGCCACGGCATTGCTCCTGGGGGCCTGTCTGGCGCCGACCGACCCGGTGCTTGCATCCGATGTTCAGATCGAACGCCCGGCCAACGCGGACGAGGATGAGGTGCGATTCGCATTGACGGCGGAAGCCGGCCTGAACGACGCGCTGGCATTTCCGTTCGTCCATCTCGCCATAGCCGCCAGCATCGCCGGTTTTGGGCTGGATATATGGAAGGAATGGGCGATCAGCGATATCGCCGTGCGCGGGCTGGTCGGCATGATTGTCGGTATCATTCTGGGGAAATTGTTGGGCAAGGCTATCTACAAGCTGCCTTCCGGCACACGTCTTTCGCGCACCGGGGACGGATTCGTCGCGCTGGGCGCGACCTTGATAGTCTATGCGTTGACCGAATATCTCCATGGCTACGGATTTCTCGCCGTATTCTTGGCCGGCCTCAGCTTGCGCCGGGCGGCGGGAGACCATGAATATAACGTCCGACTGCATGATTTCGCCGATGAAACCGAAAGACTGCTGATGATGATCCTGCTCGTATGTTTTGGCGGCATGATCATCCGCGGCGGCCTGCTGCAGCAAATTGGATGGAGTCACGTGCTTTTCGCGTTGCTTGCCCTCCTGATCGTTCGCCCGGTTATCGGCTGGCTGAGCATGACCGGTATAAAACGCTCCCGGCGGGAACGATTCATCATCTCCTTTTTCGGTATCCGAGGTCTGGGTTCGGTCTTCTATCTCGCCTTTGCATTGAATCATGGCGATTTCGGTCATGGCAACGACCTGTGGCCCGTGGTTTCGCTCGTGATAATCCTTTCGATCATGCTGCATGGAGTTGTTGTCACTCCGATGATGAAACAGTTGGAGAAGAAACAACCGAATTAGGTTCAGCTACCCCGGATGTTTAACCCGTCACCATATGGCGGCATCCACCGTGCCCGATTCGCCCCTGCCTCACAAACCGCACCGCGAGAAGGACGCCGGTCCTTGTTCATTCTTCGTCCAGCTGGGTTTCGGTGAGCATCACGCAGCCCCAGCCTTCGCGAAATTCAGCCGTTGCCGATGCGATCATCGGGACCGAAGCCGTCACCCGATTGCTGTCCTCGTCCACAGTCAGGCCAATCAATTCCATGCCGGGTTCAAAATCCTTCCGGCAATCCTCGATCTCCCGTCCGCCGACATAGCGGCAGGAACAGGCGACCCGAGCGCCATAGGCGGTACCGACGTTCAACTGCCCTGTGATGAAAGTGAAATTATATGCCAGCACGCTTATCAGAATGAGCAGGAAAACCGCTCCGATATATAGTGCCATGCGCCATTTGGGTAGCGGAGCCCGGGATGTATCTTTTACGGTTGCCATGACGGCTTCTATTGGTGCAACGACCCAGCATGCACAAGATTAAACTCGTATTGCTTTCGGCGCTAACCATCGCTCTTTCCGGCTGCGGCGGGACTGATGATCCCGCCTCGGCACCACCGAAAAATGCAGCGGAGCTGGCCTATATCTCGGACTCCAGCCCGATAGCGAAGGCACGGCTGGATGCGGCCATTGCACCGCTGTTCGAGGACCCGGAAATGGCCGAAACGCGGGCGCTTCTGGTGATGCATCAGGGAAAGATCATCGCCGAGCGCTACGGGGAGGGCTATGACGAGGACACAAGATTCATCAGTTGGTCGATGGCGAAAAGCTTTACTGGAGCCTTGATCGGCTTTCTGGTGGCAGACGGGCGCCTGGTGCTCGACGATCCTGCGCCGGTGCCAGCATGGCAGAGGGCCGGGGATCCGCGCGGCGAAATCACGCTGCGGCAATTGCTCCATATGTCGTCCGGACTCGATCATACCGAAACGGCCGAAGAAGGTGGCAAAACGGTGTTCGAGGTTGACACCAACCGCATGCTGTTCCTGGATGGCGCACAGGATGTGGCAGCCTATGCCGAAGCCCGTCCGATGGAGGCGAGACCGGGCGAGCAATTCGAATATAGCACTGCCACCAGCATCATTCTTTCCGACATCATAACCCGCACCCTGACCAGAAGCACCGATCCGCAGGTCCGGCGCGATGTCACCCTGCGCTTTATCCGCGGTCGGTTGCTCGAACCGTTGGGCATGGACGGTACCTATCCGGAATTCGGGCCCCAGGGAACATTTCTGGGTGGCAGCTTCATTCATGCCACCGCACGCGACTATGCCAGCTTTGGAGAATTCCTGCGTCACAGGGGCGCCCGCAAGGGTGCGCAGCATCTGCCGGTCAGCTGGATACGGTTCATGACTAGCTCATCGGAAAACGATCCGGCCTATGGTGGCCATCTCTGGCTGAACAAGCGCCGTCCGGAAGGCCGCAACCAGGTTCTGTTTCCCGACAATGGACCGGACACCATTTTTGCCGCTTTAGGCCATCTGGGCCAGCAGATCGTGGTATCCCCCGAGCAACAGGTGACAGTGGTCCGGCTCGGCAAGACCCAGGACGATGTACTAGCACCGATGAGTGCCCAGATCGGCCGGATCATGGCGCTGTTCCCGGTCAGGGGTTAATCCCCGCAGGGAATTGCCAGGCTAAAGACGAAACAAGCCTTCCACCACGGTCACACATTTTCCGCCCAGCCAGGCGCGGTCACCGTCCAGGCGGCAATTGACATAGCCTCCGCGCTGGCTCGCCTGATAGGCGGTAAAACTGTCGCGGCCTAGTTGATCGGCCCAATAGGGAGTCAGCACGGCATGGGCCGAACCGGTGACGCTGTCTTCGTCGACTCCGCCGCCAGGCACGAAGACACGGCTTAGCACATCGCTGTCCTTGCCCGGCGCTGTGCAGATAAATTGCGCATCACCAAGCGCCGCCAGCCCTTTGAGGTCCGGTTTCAGCGCCAGAACGTCATCGGCAGCGGCATAGCGCAGGACATGGTAGCGTCCTTCGTGAAACTGGGTCTCGACCGGGCTCCCTCCGACCAACGCGACAATTTCGGACATGGCTTTCGGTGCCGGAGCGTAAGCCGGGAGATCGAGCGCATAGCCCTCACCGTCGCGCACCACGGTCAATAGGCCCGCCTTGCGTGTCCGGAAGGTGACCTGCTGCCTGTCGGGAGCCAGCGACAACAGGATATGGCCGCTGGCGAGTGTCGCATGACCGCAGAGCGCTATTTCCACCGTCGGGGTGAACCAGCGCAATTCGTAATCCGCCTTCCCGCTTTCATCGGGCAGGTAAAAGGCGGTTTCGGCAAAATTATTTTCCTCGCCGATGGCTTGCAGGATATGGTCGTCCAGCCAGCTTTCCAGCGGCATGACCGCCGCCTGGTTGCCCGTGAATGGTCGGTCGGCAAAGGCGTCGACATGAAAATAGGGCAGGTTCATCATGGGTAGAGCAGTCCTTCGGTCCAGTCATTGCCATCCCGGACAAAGGTCCGCCGTTCGTGCAACCGGTGCGCCCGGTCCTGCCAGAATTCAAACCGGGCCGGCACCAGACAATAGCCCGACCAGTGTGGCGGGCGCGGGACATTGCCGCCCGCGAAGCGCTGGCTCATTTCCTCGAACCGGGCTTCGAAGGCCTCCCGGCTAGCCAGCGGACGTGACTGGTCAGAGGCCCATGCCCCCAGTTGCGAATCCCGGCTGCGGGTCGCAAAATAGCGATCGGCCGTGCTGTCGGGGACCGAAGAGAGGCTGCCCTCGATGCGGATCTGGCGGCGCAGGCTTTTCCAGTGAAACAATATCGCGGCCTGCGGATTGGCGGCAATATCGGCTGCCTTGTGACTCTGCTTGTTGGTGTAGAAAACAAAGCCCTCGGGGCCGTGACCTTTCAGCAGAACCATCCGGGCGGACGGCTGGCCGCTGGCATCGGCGGTGGCAATGGTCATGGCGTTGCTGTCATTGATCTCGCTTGCGCGGGCTTCAGTGAACCATTGGTCGAACAGGGCGAAGGGATCGGTCATGGTGGGTCCTTAACATCGTCAAGCGGACCGGGAAACAAACAAAATTTTGTTCAACGACAAGGTGCCAGTTTCTGCTAAAAGCGGCGCAGCAGGAAAGGGGCTTCATGAACTGGGACCTGATTTTTACGATAACCAACAACTATGCCTTGCTGATGTGGCTAATCCTCCTGTTCGCGCCTCGACAGGCGGCAATAATGACGGGCCTGTTTTATGGCGGGATCGGTCTGCTCGCCACTGGCTATGCGGTGATCATCATTCCATTGATGGCCGGCCTGATCGATGGAGGCAGCAGCGCGGCCCCCGATTTCACCACCCTGGCAGGGGTCCGGCAGTTGCTTTCCAGCCCCGGCGGGGCCACGGTGGGCTGGATCCACTATCTCGCCTTTGATCTGTTTGTCGGCCTTTGGGTGGCGCGCAATGCGGATAAATACGGGTTTGCACGCTGGCTGCAGATACCTATTCTGCTGTTTGTCCTGATGCTCGGCCCGCTTGGGCTGATTCTCTATCTGCTGCTGCGTTTTACACGATATAACAAGGTTGCAGATGCCGTTGTACCTGAATAAGACAGCGGAGTTGAAAATCAGCGGAAAGTTCCAATCTCTGCATGATAAGGATTTGAAAAAGGCTAAATAATGATCGATCCCTATCAAGCTTTGGGTGTTGCCAAGGGCGCAGATGACAAGGAAATCAAGAGCGCCTATCGCAAGCTCGCAAAAGAACTGCATCCTGACAAGAACAAGGACAACCCGAAGGCTACGGAGCGTTTCTCGGACGTCACCAGGGCCTATGACCTGCTGCTGGACAAGGAGAAGCGTGCGCAGTTTGACCGGGGCGAGATTGACGCGGAAGGCAATCCTACCGCGCCTTTCGGCTTTGGCGGCGGGGGGGGATATCAACGCCGGCCCGCTGGCCAGCAGCATGATTTCGGCAATGCAGGCGCAGATTTCGGAGACATTTTTGAAGGGCTTTTTGGTGGCGGCGGCGCAGCGGGATCGCCTTTTGGTGGTCGCCAGCGCAGCGCACCACCACCCAAGGGCGCGAATGTTGCCTATCGTCTGAAGGTGGAATTCACTGCCGCTGCGACATTGCAGAAGCAGCGCATCACCTTGGAAGATGGCAAGACGATCGACCTCAGCCTGCCCAAGGGCGTGGAGGAAGGTACGCAGATGCGTCTGAGCGGCAAGGGTCGCCCGGGCCCGGGCGGCAATGGCGACGCGATTGTCACCATCCATATCAATCCCCATCCCTTTTACCAGCGCGACGGGGACAATATCACGCTGGAATTGCCGATCAGTTTGAAAGAAGCGGTGGAAGGCGCCAAGATCAAGGTGCCGACTGTGGACGGACCGGTGATGCTGTCCATCCCCGCCGGTTCTAATTCGGGCAAGACGCTGCGGCTCAAGAACAAGGGCTTTCATGGAAAGTCCGGGGTGCGCGGCAATCAACTGGTGACCTTGATGATCGTCTTGCCGGCGAAGGATGAAAAGCTCGCGGAATTTGTCAAAGACTGGAACCCTGATGACAATCCGCGCGCCAGCATGGGTGTGTAGGCTTGGCCCGGAGCAACCTGTCTGAACTTTCGCCTGAAGCCCGGCATCAGGACAAGGGCGAGACAGACTCGCAAGTCAGCCGAGCCAGCGAGGATCTGGCCGGAGAAAGTCCGGTCCGCCGTGCCGTCATCATCATCGAGCGTACCGCTGTTGGCGTCTATCACGACGGTTTCACTTTCGCGGGCAATTTCGCCTACATGTCGCTGCTCGCGGTATTCTCCTTCTTCATTATCGCAGCCGCGATCGTCGGGGGCTTTGGCCAGACCGCTGTCGGGGCCGAAATCGTCGAGGCGTTTCTGGTGACCGTTCCTCCCTCGGTCGCGAGCGCGCTGCACGACCCGATAAGAGACGCGATGACCGCAAGAACCGGGCCCTTGCTCTGGCTTAGCGCGATCATCGGACTGTGGACGACCACCAGCCTGATCGAGACCATCCGGGAGATTCTCCACCGCGCCTATGGCGTTCAGGCCCAGCGTCCCTTCTGGGAATATCGACTCACCTCGATCCTGCTCATTCTCGTTTCGGTCTTTGTAGCCATGTTGGCGCTCAGTGCACAATTTGTGCTGGCGGGAATCAGCGGTTTTCTGGGCGCGTATTTTCAGGCGCTCCAGTCCAGCGCGCTGTGGATATCCCTCTCCAATGTCGTGCCGTTTTTTGTCTTGTTCGCGACGCTTTACCTCTTGTTCCGGCTACTCACCCCTCGCCAGTATCGTCCGCGCCAATATCCCAAATGGCCCGGTGCCGTGTTCATCAGCGGCTGGTGGCTGATGATAACCGGCCTGCTGCCGGTTTTTCTCAAATATGCGGCCAATTACCAGCTGACCTACGGCAGCCTTGCGGGGGTTATCATCACCCTGATTTTTTTCTATCTGGTTGGCCTCGGCATGGTCATCGGTGCGGAGATTAATGCAGCGCTTGCCGACCGGCCCTGGAGAAACGGGAATGGCGAATGATACGCTGGAAAATCATCCGGATAGCGTTTATCACGGGCGATTATCGTATTTCAGGAGACCGGGGCAATGACTGAGTTAATGAACGGCAAGCGCGGCTTGATCATGGGGCTTGCCAATAACAAGTCTCTTGCCTGGGGCATTGCCCAGAAGCTTGCTGGCGCCGGAGCCGAGCTGGCCTTTTCCTATCAGGGCGAAGCGCTGGCGAAGCGGGTCAGACCGCTTGCCGCCGAACTCGGCAGCGACTTTCTGGTCGATTGCGACGTTTCCGACATGGCGGCACTGGATACGGCGTTTGGCCAGATCAGGGCCCGCTGGGATACGCTGGATTTCGTCGTCCATGCGATCGGTTTCTCGGACAAGAACGAACTGCGCGGAAAATATGTCGACACCAGCCTAGACAATTTCCTGATGACGATGAATATTTCCGCCTATTCGCTTGTCGCCGTGACAAAGCGGGCGGCGGCGATGATGCCGAACGGCGGCAGCATTGTCACATTAAGCTATTATGGCGCGGAAAAGGTCATTCCCCATTATAATGTGATGGGCGTGGCCAAGGCGGCGCTGGAGGCCAGCGTCAAATATCTCGCCAATGATCTGGGTCCGGACAATATCCGGGTAAATGCCATTTCGGCCGGGCCGATCAAGACGCTGGCGGCCAGCGGCATCGGTGACTTCCGCTATATCCTGAAATGGAATGAATATAATTCGCCGCTGCGCCGCAATGTCACGATTGATGATGTCGGCGGTGCGGGCCTCTATTTCTGCAGTGCCCTGTCTTCCGGCGTTACCGGGGAAACCCATCATGTCGATGGCGGCTATCATGTTGTCGGCATGAAACAGGAAGACGCACCGGATATCGCGCTGGATTGATGTCCATTTCGCTTCATCATGTACAGGTGGCGATGCCGGTGGGCGGCGAAGACCGCGCGCGCGCCTTTTATGGTACGATGATCGGGCTGACCGAAACCGCGAAGCCCGAGGATATCCGAAAAAGGGGCGGATGTTGGTTTGAAGGCGGAACAGCGCGAATCCATCTCGGTGTCGAACAAGATTTCAGACCCGCTCGCAAAGCGCATCCGGCGCTGCAGATATCAGACTTTAGTGCCCTGAAGCAAAAATTGCTTGATGCAGGATATGAAATATCGCCAGACAATCCGATTGACGGACTTTCGAGATTCTTTGTGGATGATCCGTTCGGGAATAAAGTGGAAATCATCGCATCGGAGCATTTGACTTGAGTTTCAACACATTCGGTCACGCCTTTCGCTTTTCCACTTGGGGAGAAAGTCACGGACCTGCGCTCGGCGCGGTGGTCGATGGCTGCCCGCCCGGGCTGGAGCTGGGCGAGGCGGACATCCAGCCCTTTCTTGATGCGCGCCGGCCCGGACAGTCGAAATATACGACCCAGCGGCAGGAACCGGACCAGGTCAAGATCCTCTCGGGCATATTCGAAGGCAAGACCACCGGCACGCCGATTTCGCTGTTGATCGAAAATGTCGACCAGCGGTCGAAGGATTATGGTGATGTCGCCAAGGCCTATCGGCCCGGCCACGCCGACTATGCCTATGATCAGAAATACGGCTTTCGCGATTATCGCGGCGGTGGCCGGTCCAGCGCCCGCGAAACCGCTGCCCGGGTCGCTGCGGGCGCCGTGGCGCGGCTGGTGATTCCGGAAGTGACGGTTCGGGCATGGGTCGCCGAAATCGGCGGCGATGCGATTGACCCGGAGCATTTCGACGCGAATGAAATCGGCAACAACCCATTTTTCTGTCCCGACGCAGAGGCCGCCAAACGATGGGAGTCGCTGGTCGATGGTGCCCGCAAGGACGGCAGCAGCCTCGGCGCGATTGTTGCATGTGAAGCGACCGGGGTTCCTGCCGGATGGGGCGCGCCCGTCTATGCCAAGCTGGACAGCGAGATTGCCGCAGCGATGATGACGATCAACGCGACCAAGGGCATCGAAATCGGCGATGGCTTTGCCGCTGCCCGCCTGCGCGGCGAGCAAAATGCCGATGCGATGCGCCCGGGCGAAAATGGCCCCGAATTTCTCGCCAATCATAGCGGCGGTACTGCAGGCGGCATTTCAACCGGCCAACCGGTTTTCTGTCGCGTGGCGTTCAAACCGACCAGCTCGATCCTGACGCCGGTTGAAACCGTCACCCGCGACGGGACGGCAACCGAGATCATCACCAAGGGGCGGCATGATCCCTGTGTCGGTATTCGCGGCGTTCCGGTGGTCGAGGCGATGATGGCGCTGGTGCTGGCCGACCAGAAACTGCTGCACCGGGCCCAGTGCGGATGATCCCGGTTTGTGATGGACATGTTGTGCAGGGCTGTCTGAACCGGTTGGGCTTGCTGCAGCGGTTGCCTGAACGATGATCGACCTGATCCTTCACGTTATCAACGAATATATACAGGCGCACAAGGCCGTCATCGGACTGGTGATTCTCGCGTTCCTGTTTGCCGGCTTCATCATGGAGCGCTTTCCGGCAGCGGTTGTCGCGGTGCTAGGCGCCTGCATGTTCCTGTTCCTCGGCATCATCGATTCCGATGGCCTGTTTTCGGTTTTTTCCAACACGGCACCGATCACCATCGCGGCGATGTTCATCCTGTCGGGCGCCCTGCTGCGAACCGGGACAATCGATGCCATTGCCGGATTCATCATCAAGCGCGCCAAGCGCCATCCGAAACTGGCGGTCGCCGAGATGTTTCTGGGGGCCTTTGTCGCTTCCGCCTTCATGAACAATACGCCGGTCGTGATCGTACTGATTCCGATCATCTTGCGCCTGTCGCGGGCGACCGGCTTTTCGTCCAAGAAACTGCTGATCCCGCTGAGCTTCATCTGCATCCTGGGCGGCACCACCACGCTGATCGGGACCTCGACCAACCTCATCGTCGACGCGGTGGCGCGCGATCGGGGGTTGGCCGGCTTCGGGATTTTCGAGATTACGCCCTATGGTCTGATCGCGGCCCTCGCGGGTACGGTCATGATGATATTGTTCAGCAGCTGGTTGCTGCCTGACGGTGATGTCAAAGGTCATTTTGACAGCAGCGACGAAAGCGATTTTCTCACCGAATTGACGGTGCGGCGAAAGGCGTCCGTGATCGGCAAGCAGATGTCGGCGGTTCCCGAGTTGCGCCGTGCGGGCCTGACGGTTACGGCTGTCAAAAGGCTGAGCAGCTATATCCGCCATGACCTGGATTTTCACGAACTTCAGGCCGGCGACCGGATTGTCGTGCAACTGGATCTCGCCGAACTGATCTCGCTGCGAAAATCGGAAGACTACAAGGTGGGCATTATCCGCACGGGCGATGTCGGCCCACTGGGCGAGGAACTGGTGGAGGCGACTGTAGCGCCGAGCCACCCCAGCATCGGAAACCGGCTCTTTGATATCCCGTTTCTCTCGCAGCTGAATGTCCGTATTCTGGGCATGACCCGCTACCGCAACCTGCCGCGGTCCGACCTCACCAATGCGCGGATCCACGCCGCTGACCGGTTGCTGGTCACGGGTTCCAGCGAAGATATCAGCCGCATGTATCAGAACCCCAATCTGTTTGGCGTCGGCCAGACCAAAATCCGCGCGTTTCGAAGAGATCGCGCACCGATTGCGATTGGTGCCCTGATGGCCGTCGTGGTACTGGCGGCGCTCAATATCATCCCCTTGGCCGTGGCAGCCATACTGGCAGTCGGTGCGATCCTGCTGGCGCGCTGTATTGACGCCGAAGAGGCCTGGGGATCGATCGACGGCAATGTGCTGGTGCTGATATTCGGCATGCTCGCGGTGGGACTGGGGCTGGAGCAGGCGGGCAGCGTTGATCTGATTGTCGGTGAAATGACTCCCTTTCTGCGGGAAGTACCGCCCTGGGGGCTGGTGTTTGCGATTTATATCCTTTCGGTCATCATGACCGAGATTGTGACCAACAATGCGGTCGCCATCATCATCACGCCGATTGCCATTGCACTGGGCAACGACCTGGGGGTCGATCCCCGGCCGCTGGTTATAGCGGTGATGTTCGCGGCATCCGCGAGCTTTGCCACGCCGATCGGCTATCAGACCAATACCCTGGTCTATGCGGCTGGCAATTACCGGTTTACCGATTTCTTCAAGGCCGGCATTCCGCTCACCTTTGGTGTCGGACTGTCGACATGTCTGGCGATCAGCTTGTGGATGTAGCGCCACGCTAAAGGCTTGCCGCGCCCCCTTCCGGACGATAGGCATGGTCAGGGAATAATTATCGGGGACAATCGCATGCTGGCATTCTGGTTCAAGATTCCGCTCTGGCAGAGAGTGATTGCGGCGTTGATCCTCGGTGTGATCACCGGGCTGATGTGGGGGCCGGATGCCGAAGCGATCAAGTGGATCGGCGATTTCTTCATCAAGTCGATCAAGATGCTGGTCGTGCCGCTGATCTTCTTCTCGCTGGTCGCCGGTGTAGCCGCATTGGGCGACCTCAAAAAACTGGGCAGGGTAGGGGGCCGGGCGATGATATTGTTCGTCATTACCGGCCAGATCGCCGCCTGGCTGGGCCTCGCGCTGGGCACGTTTTTTCAGCCCGGCAATGGCGTCGACACCAGCGCGATCGAGAAAGGCGAAACCCCTGCGCCCAATGACACGACCTTTGTTGACATGATATTGTCAATCGTGCCGGACAGTCCGGTGCAGGTCATGGCGGATGTGAACGTGCTGCCGCTGATCGTCTTTGCGCTGCTGATCGGCATCGGCATCCTGATGGCCAAGGAAGACGGCAGGCCGCTGGCAAAAATCTTCGATAGCGGCGCGGTGGTGATGCAGAAGGTCACGATGATCGTGATGGAACTGACTCCGTTCGGCGTCTTCGCGCTGATGGCTTGGGTCGCGGGCACCTTGGGCACCGATGCCCTGATCTCGCTGGCGCAGCTGGTAGGGCTCAACTATCTCGGCTGCCTGCTGATCATCGGGCTGATGTATTCGGCGATGATCAAGTTCATCGCCAAACTGCCGGTGATCGATTTCTTCCGCGGCATTATCGATGCCATCGCGGTCAGCTATTCCACCGCTTCGTCCAACGCGACGCTGCCGGTAACCCTGCGCTGCGTCGAACGCAACCTGGGGGTCAGCAACTCGGTGGCGAGCTTCGTCGTGTCGCTCGGTGCGACGATCAACATGAACGGCACGGCGATGTATCTTGGTCTAGCCACTTTGTTCGGCGCGCAGATTTTCGGCGTCGACCTCAGCTGGGGCGATTATCTTATGATCTCGATTACCTCCACTCTCGGCGCAATCGGCGCGGCGGGCATACCCGGCGCCGGCCTGATCATGATGGCCTTGGTTTTCGGCAGCGTCGGCGTTCCGCTCGAAACCATCGCCTTTGTCGCCGGCGTCGACCGGATAATGGACATGATGCGGACTACCACCAACGTCTCGGGTGATGCCGCGGTGGCGGTGACGGTGGCAGCAATGACCGGCGAAATTGACCGCGCGGAAATGATCTCCGCGGACGATGTTTAGCAACCGCTAATAGGGCGGAGCCCGTTTGGCCCGCTGGGCCTTGGCGGCCTCGGCCCACCAGCGCAGATCATCGGCAAATTTGGGAAAATTGCGGATGAGCCTCTCGCCGTCCTCTCCTGTGGGTGTGCCGCTATGATCGAAAGCCTTGTGGACACCACCAAGAGCCAGTGGCATCGATGTGACAACCATGCCCATTTCGCCAAGGATTGCGCGCCAGTGCATCATCGCCCGCATGCCTGCGAACGGCCCAGCAGAATAGCTGGCAATTGCAGCCGGTCTCCAGAACCATTCTTCCAGAAAATGATCGGTGAGATTTTTGAGGCCCGGTTGAACGCCCCAGTTATACTCGCCCGCGACAAACACGAAGGCGTCGGCGTTCCTGATGATCGATGCGACCTTTTTCATCTTGGCAGGAGCGGTTCCCTCCGGATATTCCTTGTACATGCGGTCCAGCATCGGAAGATCGACTTCCTGCGCGTCGATCAGGTCGATACTGTCCCCGCAATCCTGAAAGGCTTGAGCAAGATATCGGGCATAGTTTATGCCGTTGCGATCTTGTCGATAGGAACCGTAGAATATCGCAACCTGCATCGTCCTGTCCTTCAATTCTTAATCGGCAAATGGATCGGTCACCAAAATCGTGTCTTCCCGCTCTGGCGAGGTTGACACCAGCGCCACCGGGCACTGGATCAGTTCCTCGACCCGCCGGATATATTTGATCGCCTGCGCCGGCAGGTCGGCCCAGCTGCGGGCACCGGCGGTGGTTTCGTTCCAGCCTTCCATCGTCTCGTAAATCGGCTGGACCGCAGCCTGATCCTGGTGATGGGGCGGCAGATAGTCGTAAGTCATGCCGTTCAGGTCATAGCCGACGCAGATTTTCAGTTCCTTGAATCCGTCCAGCACGTCCAGTTTGGTCAGCGCAATCCCGGCCACGCCCGATACCGCAAGCGCCTGCCGGACCAGCACCGCGTCAAACCAGCCACAACGCCGCTGACGCCCGGTGACCGTGCCAAATTCATGACCCCGTTCGCCAAGCCGCTGGCCGATATCGTCATCCAGTTCGGTCGGGAATGGCCCGGACCCGACGCGGGTGGTATAGGCCTTGGTAATCCCCAGCACATAGCCGGTGCCCGACGGTCCGATGCCCGATCCGCCCGCTGCTGTGCCGGAAATCGTGTTCGAGCTGGTGACAAAGGGATAGGTGCCGTGATCGACGTCGAGCAAAACGCCCTGCGCGCCTTCGAACAATATGCGCTTGCCCTCGCGCCGCGCCTCGTTGAGGCGTTTCCAGACCGGCTGGGCATATTGCAGCACGCTGTCGGCAATTTCCTCGAGATCGGCGAGCAGCCGCTCGCGGTCAACCGGCGGCTCGCCAAAACCGGCGCGCAGGGCATCATGATGCGCGCACAGCCGGTCAAGCTGTGGTCCGAGGTCGTCGAGATGGGCGAGATCGCAGACCCGGATCGCGCGCCGGCCGACCTTGTCCTCATAGGCCGGCCCGATGCCGCGCCTGGTGGTACCAATCTTGCCCTTGCCGCTGGCGTCCTCGCGCATCGCGTCGAGATCACGATGGATCGGCAGGATCAGCGGGCAGGTTTCGGCGATGCCGAAATTGTCGGTGTTTATGGTGACGCCCTGGCTTTCCAGCTTCCTGATCTCGTCGCGCAAATGCCATGGATCGAGCACCACGCCATTGCCGATGATCGACAATGCCCCCCGCACGATGCCCGACGGCAGCAGCGAGAGCTTGTAGACCGCGCCGTCGACAACCAGCGTATGGCCGGCATTGTGGCCGCCCTGGAAACGGACCACGACATCGGCGCGTTCGGACAGCCAGTCGACAATCTTGCCCTTGCCCTCATCGCCCCATTGTGCGCCGATCACCGTTACATTGGCCATATTCGAATCTTTCCTACAAGGGTTCCGGCTGATCG
>Ga0209346_1000496_pt1 | contig 33773 bp, 35 predicted proteins | sample AutmiccommunBRH9_FD_187381 | JGI IMG/M metagenome (GOLD analysis project Ga0209346, IMG submission 187381) | Deep subsurface microbial communities from Mt. Terri, Switzerland - Autotrophic microbial communities BRH/9 (SPAdes) (version 2) | ecosystem: Environmental > Aquatic > Deep subsurface >...
GCGACCATCTCGCGGCAATTGGCGGACAGTTCGGCGGGGTCATTGTGCACGGTGATCGCGTGCAGATCCGCCAGGAAAAAAAGGCATTCGCCCTCGTCCTGCATCTTCACCCAGTTCTTGATCGCGCCCAGATAATTGCCGAGATGGAGATTTCCCGTGGGCTGGATGCCCGATACCGTACGCATCGCTTAACTTCCTTCGCTTGCGGCTTCTTCCGCCGCTTTCTTCTTGGTCAGCATGGTTATCTTGTCGCGGTCGATCGCGCCGGTCAGCCATGCGAGCGCGGCATAAACCAGTCCGCCGACGCTGACCAGAGCAGTGATCGATCCGACTCGCTGCCAGATCGTGCCGTCATACAGGCCCTCGCCAATCGGCGCGGCATAAACCAGCACCACCGCCATGCCGGCGGCCGACAGGGTGATTCGCCCGATCCGCAGCAATAGCGACAATTCCACATGAAAATGGCCGCGCCGGTGGAGCATGATGTAGAGCATCGCACAATTGCACCAGGCGGCAATCGCCCCGGCAATGGCGAGGCCCTGGATGCCATAAAGGGGGATCAGCAGCAGGTTGAGCGTGATGTTGATGACCAGCGAAATGGCGGCGGTATAGACTGGCGTCTTGGTATCCTTGCGCGCGAAGAAGCCGGGGATCAGGACTTTTACCAGAACATAGGCGGGCAGTCCGACGACAAGGGCCACGACGACAGCCGATGTGGTCTCGCCATCGGCGGCGGTAAAATTGCCGCCGACATAGAAAGAGGTAACCAGCGGCCCGGCGGCAAAAAACAGCGCGATGGCGGCCGGAATGGTGAGCAGCAGGCCCAGTTCGATGGCGTTGCTCTGCAGTCGCTGGGCGCCGCCGGCATCATCCTTGGCGATGAATCGGGACAGGGCCGGCAGGATCGCGGTGCCCAGGGCGATGCCGATGATCCCGAGCGGCAGCTGGTTCAGCCGGTCCGCCATCGCCAGATAGACGAACGATCCTTCCGGCAGGCGCCCGAGAAAGAACAGGTCGATGAAGCGGCTGATCTGGTAGATGCCGGCACCGAACACGGCGGGCAGGATGAGTATGCCCAGTTCCTTCACATCGGCATTGAAGCGGGGCATCTTCAGCGGAAAGCGGAATCCGGTCTTGCGCGCCCAGTAATAGAGCCAGAGCATCTGCGCCAGTCCGGCCGAGGCCACCGCTATCGCGAGAAAATAGGCGGTCTGGCGCGGGTCGTTGCCGTCGTTGACCAGAAGGGCGACGAGCAGCGCGGTGATCATGCAGATATTGAGTATGATCGGTGCAGCCGCCGCTGCCGCGAACCGGCTGAGCGAGTTGAGGATCGCCGCAAACAGCGTGGTGACGCTGATCAGTCCGAGATAGGGGAAGGTGATCCGGGCCAGCGATATCGAAAAGTCGCCGGTGCGCCCGCCGCGTCCGAAATCGTCGATCAGCCAGATGATCCCGGGCATGGCGAGCATCATGACCGCCGAAAAGACGAGCAGCAGCGGCACGAATACCGACAGCACCTCGATCACGAAGGTCTGCGCCGCCGTCCGATCTTCGTCCATTTCCATCTTGCGGTTGAAAAGCGGCACGAAGGCCGCCGAGAAGGCGCCTTCCGCAAACAGCCGCCGGAAAATATTGGGCAGCTGAAAGGCGAGTTGCCACGCGTCGGCGGCCGCGCCGGCACCAAGGATTCGGGCCAGCATGATATCCCGGACAAAGCCAAAAATGCGGCTGACCAGAGTCATGCCGGCAATGATTCCGGTGGATTTCAGCAGGTTCATGCCTGCTACTCTATCCAGCTTGCCTAGGCGTTGCCAACTGGCTGCTCGCCCGATTGCTGTGCTGCCATCTGTTCACGCTGCTGCATGTACAAGGCGGTGAAATCAATCGGTTCGAGCAGCAGCGGCTGGAAGCCGGCATCGCGCACGGCGTCGGAAATAATTGCCCGGGCAAAGGGGAAGAGGAGCCGCGGCGCCTCCGCAAAGAGAAACGGATGCGCCTGTTCCTCGGAGATGTTGCGCAGTCCGAACAGGCCGCAATAGAGCAGCTCGATCGCAAAGGCGACGCCTTCGTCCGCTTTCGCAGTGACGTCGATTTTCAGTTCGACCTCGTGAACTTCGTCGGAGACCTGGGAAGAACCGATATTGAACTGCACGTCAATCTGCGGCTGTGCATTCCACTGGTATACGTCCGGCGCGTTGGGATTTTCGACCGAAAGGTCTTTCACATATTGCGAAATCACGCCGATCTGGGGCTGCGTGTCCGCACCATTTGCCAGCGGGTCGGGTGTGGTCACATTGCCGTCAAGCTTCGCTTCGGATTCACCATTGTCATTCTCGTCAGCCATCGGGCCTGTCCTTTCGGATAATCAGTCAAACACGTCCTTTGGCGCATATTGCCGCGCCATTCGCTGCGCGCCTAGCAGGGGAAGGAAACAAGGGCAATGAAAGAGTATGCCGTCCTGCGGGCCCCGGCATGGCGGTGGATTTGTAAGCGCAGGTTCACAAACCGGGCGATAGAAACGGCGGCCGGTTGCGGCCGAGCGGCTTTTTCTCGAATGCCATTTGAAACCGTCCCTGTTTCGGCCTATGTATAGGGCCAAAGAGAAGATTGGATTGTGAAGTGACCATCGAAATCGTATTATTGGCTATGGTAGCGGCCTTTCTGGGCTTGCGCCTCTATTCGGTATTGGGCAAGCGCAGCGGCCACGAGCAGGAACATATGCCGCGCAATATCGAGCCGCGCGCAAATGATCGCCGGCCACTGGACGATGCCAAGCCGCATGTGCCAGACATCCTGCCCGCACCGGCCGGCGCGCCGACGATGGTCTATGACAGCAGCGCCGAGGCGGGGATGCGCGAGATTCTCGCCGCCGACCGCAATTTCGACGTTGGCCGGTTTGTCGAGGGTGCGCAGGCCGCCTATGCGATGATCCTGGAAGCCTTCTGGAAGGGCGACAAGGAAGAATTGAAATCGCTGTGTGATGACGATGTTTACGAAAGCTTCGCCGAAGTGATCGACGCACGGGAAAAGCGCGGAGAAACACTGGAGAATCAATTGGTGCGAATCGACAATGCGCGCATTTCAGCAGCGGACTATCGTCGGCCGGTAGCGCGCATCACGGTACAATTTGACGCCGACATCGCTGCAGTGGTCAAGGACAAGAAGGGCAATCTGATCGGCGGTTCGCTTTCCGACGCTGCCGAAACCCACGATGTCTGGACCTTCAAGCGGGATTTATCCAGCGCCGATCCCAACTGGTTGCTCGACGAAACCGATGAGGCCTGATCTTCGGTCGCGCAACTCCACTATCATGAAAATCGGGGTGCTTTTCGGGGCAATGGCGATGGTCAGTGCCTGTTCCATGTCGATCATCCCGCAGGGTGCCGTTCGCGGTCAGTCTCCACCGCCGGCCAGCCAGCAAGGCGGGGAATGGGTAGCGGGCGAAAGGCCCGGCGCCGCCCCGCAACTGCCCTATAAAAATGGCGCGCCGCCGCGGTTCCAGCCGGTTGATCCCGCGCAGCTGGTCAGAATCGGTGGCGATCCTGGCAGGGCAGTGGGCGCCGGTATCGCACTAGGACCCGATATCGCGACCCTCAATCTCGCCGAGGCAAAGGCAGCCTCCGGGCTGCGGTCTTTCCGCACCAGCTGTTCGTCACTGGTCCGGCGCGAGGACAACAGCGGCCTGACGACCGGTTCCGACTGGCAATTGTCCTGCGATGCGGCCCAGAGTTGGCCGGAGCAGGATGCCGCCCGCTTTTTCGCATCCTATTTCGAAGCGGTGCAGGTTGGCGATGGCAAAGCTTTCGCAACCGGCTATTTCGAGCCGGAGATCAGCGGATCCAGAGTCAAGAATGGCAACTATCCCGTACCGGTCTATCGCCGGCCCGACAATCTGCTCGACGTCGACCTCGGCCTGTTTTCCGAGGCGCTGAAAGACAAGCGGATCCGCGGCAAGGTGGACGGGACCAAATTGGTGCCGTTCGAAGACCGGGCCCGAATCGACGACGGCGCTCTGGCCGGTCAGGGACTGGAGATCGCCTGGGCAGAGGATTATATCGACCTGTTCTTCCTGCAGATCCAGGGCAGCGGCCGTCTGGCGCTGCCCGACGGTTCGGTCATGCGGATCGGCTATGCCGGGCAAAATGGTCATGACTATACCGGCATCGGCAAGCTGATGCGCGAACGCGGGCTGCTCGCCGACGGCAAGACCAATATGCAGGGTATTGTCGAATGGCTGCGGGCAAATCCGCAAGAGGGCATGAAGATCATGCGCGAGAACAAGAGCTATGTCTTTTTCCGCGAGCTGACCGGACCCGGCCCGCTGGGCGCAATGGGCCATCCGGTGGTCGCGCACACGTCGGTTGCGACCGACCGGATGTTCGTACCGCTGGGCGCCCCGGTCTTTCTCGACATGGCCCATGATATCGCCGACGGTCTCTGGGTGGCTCAGGATACCGGCGGCGCGATCAAGGGTGCCAACCGTTTCGATACCTTCTGGGGCGCGGGGGAGCAGGCCGCGCAGATTGCCGGCGGCATGTCCTCAAACGGACAGGCGCTGGTCTTTCTGCCCAAGGGAACGGTCGCCAGGCTTGTCGCCGCTCGCCGAAACCCGGGCCAGTAATCATGGCGGACCGGCCCCTTACCGCCGGTGAAAAGGCGCTCTGGCAGAAGGTCATCGAAACCGTCGAGCCGCTGGACCGGGGAAGCATCAAGCGGATTGAAGCTCTTCCCGTCGCCAGGAAGCCGCGCGATCCCTCAGGCCCGATCACCGCGGAGAGTTTTGGCGGCAAGTCCGCCGTCCCGCTGCGCGATCAAAAGCCGGTACCCACGCGCCACGGCCTCGATGGCGGCTGGGATCGCCGTCTCGCCAAGGGCATGGTGCAGCCGGATGTTACCGTCGACCTGCACGGCTATACCCTGACATCGGCGCACGGGCGTCTCGATAGCGCTCTGGAACTCAGCATTGCCGCCGGTCATCGCGCTATTCTGCTGATCACCGGCAAGGCGCGCAATGAGGACGAGCGCCGCCGCGAAGGGGGGCGCGGAGCGATCCGGGCAGCGATCACGGACTGGCTCGCTGCTTCCCGCCACGCATCCCGGATTGCTGCTGTGCGCAGCGCACATCCTCGCCATGGCGGCTCGGGCGCGCTTTATATAATCTTGCGCCGTTCCCGATGATCATGCTTGTCCTTCTGTCGGCGCTGGCCGGGCTGGCCGCTTTTGCCGGAGCGGGCCTGGGCTGGCTCGATGAGCACCAGAAGGGCCTGATCAGCGCTGAGATGCATCGGGCGATCATTGCTTTCGGTGGTGGCGCGCTGATTGGCGCGGTCGGACTGGTGCTGGTTCCGCACGGGCTGGAAAGCCAGCCATTATGGCTCGGGCTGGGAACATTTCTGGCTGGCGGACTGGTCTTTCTGGTCATCGACCACACGCTCAAGCGGCGGGGAACGCCAGTCAGCCAGCTGGTTGCGCTGAATCTCGATTTCATTCCAGAAGCCATCGTTCTCGGCGCAGTCATTTCCGGCGATTTCAAGATGGCGCTGTTTCTGACCGCCGTGATCGTCGCCCAGAACCTGCCGGAGGGATTTAATGCCTATCGCGAAATACGGCATTCGCATGCCGGGTTTTTGAAGAAGCATGTCCTGCAGATCATGTCGGGCTGTATCGTCGTCGGGCCGGTTTCCGCGCTGGCGGGATATTCGCTGTTCACGCTCGACAATATGATTCTGGGTTCGGTCATGACCTTTTGCGCCGGCGGAATATTATATCTTGTCTTCGAGGATATCGCGCCCGATGCCCATCGGACAGGCGATTGGCGGCCCGCTTTGGGCGCGGTGATCGGATTTTCGGTCGCTCTGGTCGGCTATGGATTAACCGGCTGATCCACCCGGCCCAAGGGCATTTCGCACAATAAGCGCAAATATTCGCGCCAGCTGGTCGAGATCTTCGACCGCCAAGGCTTCATCGAGCTTGTGCATCGTCGCGTTGCACAGACCGAATTCCACCACCGGCATGATCTTTGCCAGAAAGCGGGCGTCGGAGGTCCCGCCCGATGTCGACAGTTCAGGCTCCACGCCGGTGACTTCGCGGATCGCGCTCGCGACGATTTCCGAGAATTCACCGGGGGGAGTCAGAAACGGTTCGCCGGAAATGATCGGCTTCAGTTCGCCGCCATGCCGTTCGACAATCTCCTGCACCATGGCGCTCAGGCTTTCGCCCGTGTGCCGGTCGTTGAAGCGGATCGACAGACGGCCCTCGGCCTTTGCCGGGATCACATTATGTGCCGGATTGCCGACGTGCAGGTCGGTAAATTCGATATTGCTCGGCTGGAACCAGTCGGTCCCGTCATCGAGTTGCAGCGAATCGATTTCCGTCAGAATTCTGCCGAGCCTGGTGATCGGATTGTCGGCATTGTGCGGATAGGCGACATGGCCCTGCATGCCGTGCACCGTGATCCACATATTGACCGAGCCGCGCCTTCCGATCTTCATCATGTCGCCGAGCCGGTGGACCGATGTCGGTTCGCCGACCAGACAGAGGTCGGGCAGGATGTCGCGTTCGGCCATATGGTCCATCAGCGCCAAGGTGCCGAACCGCGCCGGACCTTCCTCGTCGCCGGTGATGATCAGGCTGATCGTGCCAAGGTCCGAGGGAATCTGGTGCAGCGCGGCGACAAAGGCCGCGATACTGCCCTTCATGTCGACGGCACCGCGCCCGTGCAGCAGCCCGCCGCGCACTTCCGGGACGAACGGATCGGTCTGCCAGCCCTGGCCGGGCGGCACGACATCGAGATGTCCGGCATAGGCGAAATGGCGCGAAGCGGCCGGGCCCTTGCGGATCGCGAAAAGATTTTCGACCGGACCGCCATGCTCCCGATCTTCCGGGCCATCGCCCGCGATAAACCGCGATACCGCAAAGCCCAGCGGCTCCAGCATCCTTTCCATCTCGTCAAACACGCCGCCGCTGGCCGGGGTGATGCTGGGCTGCGCGATCAGCCTTTGCGCCAGGTCGAGAGCTGTCGGTGCGGTCATCGGGCGGCGCTCAGGCTTGTGCCGCTTCCGGCTGTTCGAGCCGTTCGATCACCCATGGTTCCTCCTCGGCGGCCTCCATCCATTGCGCGGTCCACTCATGATCAAGGATCGTCTGCATATAGCTGGTGGCAAAGCCCGGCAGCCGGAATCCATAAGTCTGGAAGCGCGACACCACCGGTGCATACATGATATCCGCGGCGCCATAGGTGCCGAACAGAAACGGCCCACCGCCGCCAAAGCGCGCCCGCGCCTGCGCCCACAGCTCAATGACCCGCGCGGCGTCTGTCTTGACCTCATCGGTGAAATCGAGGCCGTCGAAAATTTTCCGCGTGTTCATCGGGCACTGGCGGCGCAGCGCCATGAAGCCGGAATGCATTTCCGCCGCCATCGAACGGGCCATGCCGCGCGCGGTCTCGTCTTTCGGCCAGAAGCGGTCGCGGTGAGTCTTGTCGGCGAGCCAGTCGATGATCGCCAGACTGTCCCATACGACGGTCTCGCCATCCCAGAGGATCGGCACCTTGCCGCCCGATGGCGCAAAATTTTCGCTCTCCCGGACATGGTCCCAATCGTCGCCATAGAGCGGCACGGTCAGTTCCTCGAAGGACAGACCCGACTGCTTGCAGGCGAGCCAGCCGCGCATCGACCAGCTGGAATAGGCTTTGTTTCCGATTATCAGTTTCATAAATGCCCCATAGCCAAATTTGATCGGCGGTGTCGAGCAATGCCTCGCCGGAGCACGGGTGCCGCGCCCTCAGCTCTGCACGGCCTCCAGAACGGCCAGCCGCAGTTCATCGATACCCTGTTTCTTTTCCGAAGATGTGAGCAGCAGGTCCGGATGCGCGGCAGGATGTTTCTTGGCGATCGCAGCGACCTTTTCCGCCGTGATATCCAGTTCTTCCTGCTTGATCTTGTCCGCCTTGGTCAGCACCACCCGGTAGCTGACCGCGGCCTTGTCGAGCATTTCCATCACTTCCTCGTCGACCGGCTTGATGCCATGGCGCGAGTCGATCAGCACGAAGGTCCGCTTCAGCACCGCCCGCCCGCGCAGATAGTCGTTGATCAGAAAGCGCCATTTCTGGACGACTTTCGGGGGCGCCTTGGCATAGCCGTAGCCGGGCATGTCGCAGATCCGGAAAATCAGCGGGTCGCCGACATCGAAGAAATTGAGTTCCTGCGTCCGCCCCGGCGTATTCGACGTCCGCGCGAGGCCATTGCGGTTGGTCAGCGCGTTGATCAGCGAAGACTTGCCGACATTGGAGCGCCCGGCAAAGGCGATTTCGGGGACCGAGGGGTCCGGCAGAAATTGCAGTTGCGGTGCGCTTTTCAGGAAGCTGATCGGCCCCGAGAACAGCTTCGGATGAAGCGGCGTCATGCCTCCGCCTTGTCAGCCGCTGCCTTGCGCGCCTTCTCTTCGGCTTCCTTGGCCATCATTTCCTTCATCTGCGGATGGCGGGAATAGAGCCATTTCTGCTGTGCGATGGTCAGGATGTTGGACACCGTCCAGTAGAGCTGCAGACCAGCGGCAAAGGGTGCCATGATGAACACCAGAATCCACGGCATGATGCTGAATATCTGCTTTTGCATCGGGTCCATCGGTGCCGGGTTGAGCTTGAACTGCAGATGCATGGTGATGCCCATCAGGATCGGCAGGATGCCCACGGCAAGGAAGGTCGGCGGATCGAATGGCAGCAGCCCGAACAGGTTGACCGGGGTCAGCGGATCGGGCGCGCTGAGATCCTTGATCCACAGGGCAAAGGGCTGGTGACGCATCTCGATCGACAGCATCAGTACCTTGTAGAGCGCAAAGAAGATCGGGATCTGCAGGAATATGGGAAGGCAGCCGGCCAGTGGATTGACCTTCTCGTCCTTGTACAGCTTCATGATCTCCTGCTGCTGTTGCTGCTTGTCGTCCTTGTGCTTCTCCTGGATCGCCTTCATTTTCGGTTGCACCGCACGCATCTGCGCCATGGATGCAAATTGTTTCTGGGCAATCGGGAACATGATGCCGCGCACGATGAAGGTCATCAGGATGATCGCGACGCCGAAATTTCCGACCAGCTTGAACAGCCAGTTGAGCAGGTAGAACAGCGGTTTCTCGAACCAGTAGAACCAGCCCCAGTCGATCGCCCGGTCGAGATTCTTTATCCCGTATTCTTCTTCATATTTTTCCAGCAGCGCGTTTTCCTTGGCGCCGGCGAACAGACGGGTCGTGGTTTTCAATTGCTGACCGGGTGCGATGATCTGCGCGCTCTTCTTCGCAATCTCGGCCTGGAAGATATCACCCCCGCCGGACCGGAATTTGGCATCGACATCGGAAATATTTTCCGGGACCAGGGCCCCCAGCCAATATTTGTCGGTGAATCCCAGCCAGCTGACCTCCGTGTCATAGGCATTGGTCCCGGCGACCGCGCTGGTGCCGGACAGGCTGGCAAAGAATCCGGGTTCTTCGCCAGCCAGATTTTCATAATCCACGTCATAATTTGCGGCGCCTTCATAGACGCCAACCGGACCGGAATGAATCGTCCAGGTGCTCGCCTCTTCAGGCGGAACATTGGCCAGATCGCGTTTCCGGTTGATCAGCGCATAGGGTTTCAGCGCGACCGGATTCTGCCCACGATTGGTGACGCTCTGTTCGCCGGTAATCAGATAATCGGAATCGATCGACAGCTTGATGGCATAGGTTTGTCCGGTTTCGTTCGACCAGCTGAGCGTGACCGGCGTCTCCGGGGTCAGGGTGCTGCGGTCGGCGGACCAGACGGTATTGTCATCCGGCACGGCAACGCCTTTCCCGGCCCAGCCAAAGCGGCTGAAATAGGCGTTTTCGGTCCCCGACGGCGCAAAGAGTCGCACCGGGTTGCTGTCCTTGCTCATGTCGACCGTATGATCGGTCAGCGTGAGATCATCGATCCGCGCGCCCTTGAGGTTGATCGAACCGTTCACGCGCGGCGTGTCAATCAGGACACGGGGATTTTCCCGCAGAACGGTCGCCAGGGGCCTGATCTTGTCCGATGCTGCAGCAGCAACAATGTCCGTGCCGTCCGTGGCCTGATCGATGGCCGGCGTCATATCGTCACCGGCGGACTGATCCGTTGCCGGAACATTGGCCTGCTCCACCACTTCGTTCTTGTTGGCCATGTCGGGAAAAAATTGTTCCATCAACAGCGGCCAGCCGAAGAGGATGATCCCGGTGAGCAGCACCGCCATGATGATATTGCGCTTGTCGTCCACTATTTCGTCCCGCTTTCGGCCATTTGTTGCAAATAGGATCGGTGTTCAGGGTATCAAGGCACCGGGTCATAACCCGAGCCACCCCAAGGATGGCAGCGCAATAGCCGTTTAGCCCCCAGCCAGCTACCCCTAATTGCACCATGTTTCTCGATCGCCTCGATCGTATAGGCGCTGCAGGTTGGCATATAGCGGCAAGTCGGCGGCAAAATCCGGGAGGGTCCCCATTGCCAGCATCGCACACAGAAGATTAAGACGGTCCTGAGCATCGCTAAGCCAGTTTTTTGGCCAGATATCGCAGGCCCTTTTCGAGATCGGCCTTCATCGACGCAAAATCGGCTTCTTTATCCGCCTTGCGGCCAATCATGATATGATCGACACCGGGGATGCCTTCACCGGGCAGGACCTGGGCGAGCAGCGCGCGGAAACGCCGCTTCATGCGATTGCGCGCGACGGCATTGCCAATTTTCTTGGTGACGGTAATACCGTGACGGATCATGTCCGCAGGAACGGGATGGCCGGGATGGCGGCGATGCGCCAGCAGTACAAAGCTTGGGGTGACGAATCGTTTGCCGCGATTCGCGGCAAGAAAATCCGCCCGTTTGCGAATCACTGCGACGGGCGGTCTGGAACCGGTGGTCGCCGATTCGGAAGACGGAGGGCTCCCTTCTCGATGATCCGGCGATAAACGTGCTTCGGCAGGCGCAGCACCAGCGGCCATGTTGCTGTTAGGCTGAAAGCTTCTTGCGACCACGGGCACGGCGGGCTGCCAGCACTTTGCGGCCGCCGACGGTGGCTTTGCGGGCGCGGAAACCATGGCGCCGTTTGCGGACCAGGCGGCTCGGTTGAAATGTACGCTTCATCGCGATTATCCTACGTCAAAATTTCGATAAAAAAGGCCGCCAAAAGCTGCGGCCGATACGTTGTCGCTGCGATTAGGCAGCCGGTCGTGGAAAGTCAAGCATTTGCGCTAGACTTTCTTGTCCCGATTGCCTGTCTTGACCTTGCCGAAAAGCGGCAGCTCAAAATCGTCGGGAAGGGACTTGTGGTGCCGTCTGCGCATCGCCCAGTCGGTCCATTTGCCATAATTGGGGAAGCGCCGCTTGAAATCGACATAGCGTTTCTTTGCCCATCGCGAATTCTGCAGCACCAGTGCCAGTCCGATGGGAAAGACGATGATGAATCCCGGACCGGGGATGGCGCCGATGATCGGCGAAACCAGAATCAGCGTGAACCCGATTACCGAAAGCAGGAATCGGGAGCCGGAGGTATATTTCCAGCGCTTTTTCTTAAGTTTGTCGTTCATCGTCTTCCATTTGGTGCTTGGCAATCAAAGGTGCAAGCTCGCTACAATGTTTAAAGCGCGCAACGGTGATTATCGTTCCCGCAGATGCACGGGACGTGAACGTTGCCAGCAAAGGGATGCGACTAGTGGAGGAGCTGGAAGCGCGCCATGTCACCACGTGACAGGCGCAATTGTTCCGAGAAGGGGACGCTGTTGGTCAGAGCATAAAACGCCCTGGCAGTGGGAAGCGGCACGCCCATTTCCGCATAATAGTCCAGATATTCGGCATGCACGGGATCGCTGGCCGGATAGTCACCCGCTTGACGGCCGTCTTCGTCTATCCAGCTGTGGACGATGAATTCCGCTTCGGGATCCGCTGTCCGGGTTGCCCCGGCGAGAAAAAGTTCCACCGCACCGGAGCGGACCGAGCCATGGGCCGGCACGTTGGTGCTGATGCCGGCGCGGCGAATCATTCTGGCCAGCCGGAGATTGGCTGCTTCATCCACCGAGCCGTCGCAATCGAGCATCTCGATCCGCCTGATCCCGGGATATTGGCGGAGCATCTGCCGGAAAAGCGCTGGCGTGTAGCTGTCCACCGTGCCGGTCATTTCAACCGTATCGGCAGCGATCACGCGAAACGGACCATATTGGGCATGGGCAGAGCTGGCAGGCAGGGCCCGGTCGTCTGGCTCGTACAGCTCATATTCGAAAATCTCGACCGTTTCGGTGACGGTATAGCTGCTGGCGCTATGGACCGGCTGGAGCGGGAGCAGCAGAAATGCGCAGAGCATCAGGGCGCTGCCAAAAAAACCGTGGCGTCCGCCAAACGGAAGGCTGCGATCTGCGCGGATGTCGGATTGGTTGCTCCAGCTCATGCTCCCTTATTGCAGGCGATCCGCTTGCGAAAGAATGAGCGCGCGTGGTTGTGACGATATTAACCGGATTCAATGGCCGATTTTCGGCATTTTGACGGTTGCGGCCAAAGGACGGTTGATGCTCGACTAAAGCCCCGGTCGCTTCCATGTTTCCGGCATGCAATTGGGGCGGCGATAATGGTGGCGCTGGTTCAGACGGTGGCCTATCTCGGACTGGAGGCGCGCGGTGTCGAGGTGCAATGCCAGGTTGCACCGGGCCTGCCGGCCTTCAATGTCGTCGGCCTGCCGGACAAGGCGGTCGCGGAGAGCCGGGAGCGGGTGCGCGCCGCCATTGCCGCGATGGGGCTGTCGCTGCCGCCGAAGCGCATCACGGTCAATTTGTCACCGGCCGACCTGCCAAAGGCCGGTTCCCACTACGATCTGCCGATTGCGCTCGCCTTGCTCGGGGCGATGGGCATTATCGATGCCGAAACGCTGGCAAGCTATGTCGTGGTCGGCGAGCTGTCGCTGGACGGCCGGCTGGCCGCCACTCCCGGTGTGTTGCTGGCGGCGCTCCATGCCTCGGGCAGAAATCTTGGCCTGATCTGCCCGGCGTTGCAGGGTCCGGAAGCGGCCTGGGCCGGCGATGTCGAAGTGCTGGCCCCGAATGACCTGCTGGCGCTGCTCAATCACTTCAAGGGCCAGTCGATCTTGACGCCTCCTGAAACAGGTGCTGCGCCCGACCCAGAATATGGGCCGGATCTGAAGGACGTGAAGGGTCAGGAGACCGCGAAACGGGCGCTGGAAATTGCCGCGGCCGGCGGTCATAACCTGCTGATGAACGGTCCGCCGGGATCGGGAAAATCCTTGCTGGCTTCGTGCCTGCCGGGAATTTTGCCCCCCTTGTCGCCGGCCGAGGCGCTGGAGGTGTCGATGGTGGCATCGGTCGCGGGAACGCTCGAGGGGGGGCAGATGTCGCGCCAGCGGCCGTTTCGCGCGCCGCATCACAGCGCCTCGATGGCGGCGCTGGTCGGCGGCGGGCTGAAGGTTCGTCCGGGCGAAGTCAGCCTGGCCCATCTCGGCGTGCTGTTCCTCGACGAACTGCTCGAATTCCAGCGCCCGGTGCTCGATTCGCTGCGCCAGCCGCTCGAAACCGGAGAGATCAGCGTGGCCAGGGCCAATGCGCATGTCACTTTTCCGGCGCGCGTCCAGATGGTTGCCGCGATGAATCCGTGCCGCTGCGGCCATCTGGGAGACGCGGCGCTGGCCTGTTCGCGGGCACCGCGATGCGCGGCCGACTATCAGGCGAAGGTCTCCGGCCCGCTGCTCGACCGGATCGATTTGCATATCGAGGTGGAAGCCTTGTCCGCCGCCGACCTGACGATGCCCGTACCGGCCGAAGGTTCCGAAGCGGTTGCGGCGCGGGTGGCGAGGGCACGGTCCATCCAGGCACAGCGTTATGACGGACTGGCGATACGTACCAATACCGAAATCGACGGCGATACGCTCGAAGCCTACGCCACGCCGGACGAGCCCGGGCGGCAATTGCTGGCCCAGGCTGCGGAAGCGATGCGCCTGTCTGCGCGCGGCTATACGCGGGTGTTGCGGGTGTCGCGGACCATTGCCGATCTGGCGGGCACCAATGCGGTGGGCCGAATTCATGTAGCGGAGGCGCTCAGCTATCGACGGCAGGCACCGCGCAGCTAGTCCGGCGCATGGACGGGTGTATCGTCAGGCCGCCTTGTCGCCTTCGGTCAGCTCCAGCGGGATCGCCATTTCACTCATGCTCACCGTCGATTTGGCGAGATTGGGCGATTTGCTGCTGCGATGCTTGAACTTGCCGTCGACATGACCGCCCTGCTCGATCGTCACATTTTCATAGGTGACGTCGCCGCCGATGCGGGCGGTCGAGGCGATGGCGAGGTCGCCGGCGTCGATCGAGCCTTCGACCGAACCCGACAGGCTGGCGTTCTGGGCCACGATCGCACCCTTGATCTTGCTCGATGGCCCCTGGACCAGCGACAGGCATTTCACATCGCCGATGACTTCGCCATCGATATGCAGGTCGACCTTTGATTCGATATTGCCGGTGATGACAATGCCGTCGCCGATGATCGAGAAGCTCGACCCGCTGCTGGCGCTGCTCCTAGCCACGGCCGGTGCCTGGCTGGGTGCGGTCTGGTGTGTTGGCACGTTGTCGTGCGATGGCTTTGACCTTGAGAACATCTGTATTCGCCTCCAAAAATGGCCGGGGGTTCATTGCGCGTCCGTTCAGCCGCACCTCGAAATGCAAGTGCGTTCCGGTCGAGCGTCCCGTGCTTCCCATTGCCCCCAATTGTAGCCCCTGTTCGATCCTCTGGCCTGCGATCACGTCGATCCGCGACAAATGCGCAAGCGGGTCGTCAGGCCGTTGCCATGCGTGATTTCCACGGCCTTGCCATAGCCGGATTTCCATCCTGCATGCGTGACCCTGCCGCCGGCGGCAGCCAGAATGGGCTGGCCTTTCGGTCCCTTGAAATCGATGCCGCTGTGCATGGCGCTACCGCCCGTGAACGGGTCACGGCGATAGCCATAGCTGCTGGTTATCATGCCGGTACTGGACGGCTTGCCGGACGGGATCGCGATCAGGCTCCGTTCCAGCGCATCCATCCGCTGCAGCGCAAGATTGAGCCGCTCGAGCGTGGGATGCAGCTGCTGGTCTTTTTGCCTGAAAAAGGGGATCAGCGGACCACCCACGGCATCGGTGGAATTCATGGCCAGCTTGTCAGGGTTCAGGCCGAATTTGCGGATCGCTTCCGCGGCTTGCTCGGTGCGTTGCAGGGCTGCGTTAGTCAGCCGCCGGGCAAAGACAATCTGGCGGGCCTCGATTTGGGCAAGATGGGCTGCCTCCGGAAAAGCGGCGCTGATCTTCCGCATATTCTCGGATAATTTTTCGTCCGCTTGTTTTTGCTCCGAGGCCGCCGGAGAATCGCCCACAAATTGCTCCGTCATCTGATCGAGTATGTCCTGACGCTGCTGCAGGTCGGCTGCGATACCCTCGATCGACTGTTTATAGCTGGCTACCCGGCTCTCCGTGCTGTTCACGGCGGCTTCTTTCTCCGCCAGTGCCATACGTTCCCCGGTTACGGTGAGCTGGTTGACCATCATCGCCAGCGTGACGACCAGCCAGAAGGCCAGCACCGCCGCGACCGAATAGAACAGTCGTTTCTGCAATGTTGCCGTTATCGTGAGAAAGCGGACCTGTCCGTGCGACCGCATGAAAAACTCGCGATCCGTAAACATATGGTCCAGCCGGGCCTTTAGCCCTTGCTTGGTATTTGATTTGTGCATGACCCGCCGTTATTATTCGTAATCCCCAAAAGGCCGCTAGCAGAGGCTTGAGCAGCTGGCGAATCGGAGGAGAGCGACTCGTGACGAGTCGAACGAGTCATGCGGTGAATTGCCCGATTCGCAATAATTGTCCGATGATTGATGCCACAATTGCGATTCGGAAGAAGCGATTCTTGCTCCTCCGGCAAATTTTCTTGCTCCAACTAATTCGCGATTTTGGGTTAAATTGCGGACGATGCCATGCTAGCAGCGGCTTATGACTGAACCTGCACAATTGATTACCGACATGGGCCGCAAGGCCCGCTCTGCCTTCTCCCAACTGACCGGCGTGGGCGATGCGCAAAAGGCCGACGCCCTGGCCGCTGCTGCGCGGCATCTGCGCGCCAGCGAAGTCACCATCCTGGCCGCCAACCAGCGCGATATGGAAAGCGCGCGGGACCGGGGCCTGAGCGATTCGATGCTCGACCGGCTGATGATCGACGCGGACCGGCTGGAGGCCATTGCCGCAGCGGTCGAGCAAGTCGGCCAGCTTCCCGATCCTGTCGGACAGGTCATTGACCGCACCGAACGGCCCAACGGGCTGGTCATGGAGCGCGTGCGGGTGCCGCTCGGCGTCATCGGGATCATCTACGAAAGCCGGCCCAATGTCACCGCCGATGCGGCGGCGCTGGCGCTGCGGTCCGGCAATGCCGTCATTTTGCGCGGGGGTTCCGAAGCGATTCACAGCAATGGCGCGATTTACGAAGCGATGGTCGCGGGCGTGGTCGAAGCGGGCCTTCCCGCCGATGCTATCCAGCTGGTCCAGACCACCGACCGGGCGGCGGTCGGTGCGATGCTGACGGCCAGCGGGTTGATCGACATCATCATTCCGCGCGGCGGCAAATCGCTGGTCAAGCGGGTGCAGGACGAAGCGCGGGTGCCGGTGCTCGCGCATCTCGACGGCATATGCCATACCTATATCGCCAGGGACGCCGCCCCGGACAAGGCGCTGGCGATCGCCGTCAACGCCAAGATGCGCCGCACCGGAATTTGCGGGGCGATGGAGACCTTGCTGATCGACCAGGACTATCCCGCCCCGGGTCCGCTGGTTCGTGCGCTGCTCGAAGCCGGTTGCGAAGTGCGCGGCGATGATTCGGTGCTGGAACTGGACGAGCGCATCGTTTCGGCGGACGAGAGCGACTGGGATACAGAATATCTTGCCCCGATCCTGTCCGTGGCGATGGTGAATGGGGTCGATGAAGCGCTGGCCCATATTGCCGAACATGGTTCGCACCATACCGACGTCATTGTCACCGAGGACCCGGCGACGGCCGAACATTTCCTGCTGCGGGCCGACAGTGCGATCGTGATGCACAATGCCTCGAGCCAGTTTGCCGATGGCGGCCAGTTTGGTCTGGGAGCCGAAATCGGCATTTCCACCGGTCGCCTGCACGCGCGCGGTCCGGTGGCGCTGGAAGGGCTGACGACCTATAAATGGGTCGTGCGCGGAACCGGGCAAACACGCCCTTGAGCCGGACCCGGTGAAAACAACGGGCCTGCTTGGCGGCTCCTTCAACCCGGCGCACGGCGCCCACCGGTCGATCAGCCTGTTCGCGATCGAGCAGCTCGATCTCGACGAATTCTGGTGGCTGGTTTCACCGGGCAATCCGCTGAAGGAAGGGGCCCGGGACATGGCGCCGCTGCACGCGCGGCTGGCTTCGGCACAGAAAATGGCGCGGCGCAGCACGATACAGCCAACGGTGATCGAGCAGGATCTGGGTACGCGCTATACTTATGACACGCTCCGCGCGCTGGTTCGTCGTTACCCGAAACGGCAGTTTGTCTGGGTCATGGGCGCCGACAATCTGGCCCAGTTTCACCGCTGGAAAGACTGGCGAAAGATAGCGCAATTATTGCCGATTGCAGTTATTTCGAGACCCGGCTATGATGCCGATGCTTTTGCGGCTCCCGCAATGGCCTGGCTGCGGCGCTTCGTCCACCCCGCAAGCCAGCTTGGCAACTGGACCAGCTGGAGTACGCCGGCGCTGACATTCCTGCGCTATCGTCCCGACCCACGCTCGGCCACCGCGATCCGGATGGCCCGGCCCCATTGGCATCAGCAATTTGAGGATCGCCGCGTCAGAGACGCGGTGACCCATCGGCTGATTGGCCCAGAAGATTAGGATTTACGTTGACGAAACCGAAGGTAAAAGTTCTGAAATCTGCCACTTCCGAGGAAGGAAAGGCAGAATCCGACGCGCTCCACGCGCTGGTGATGAAATCGCTCGACGATGATCAGGCGCAGGACATTGTCTCCATTCCGCTCGCCGGCAAAAGCAATATTGCCGACCATATGGTGATTGCCGAAGGGCGCTCGACCCGGCAGGTCGCGGGGATTGCCCAGAAACTGGCCGAGCGGGTCAAGCAGGCCGGCGGCACGGTCCGTGTCGAGGGCCTGGCCAATGCCGACTGGGTATTGATCGATGCCGGCGATGTGATCGTCCACCTGTTCCGCCCGGAAGTGCGCAGCTTCTACAATCTGGAACGGATGTGGGCGGTGGACGAGGAAGGCGAAGCGCCGGAAGCCGTCGAAGCCTGATATTGCCGGGCGATGAGATTGCATATCGTCGCTCGCGGCAAGATCGGCCGCAGTCCGGAAGCCGAGCTGGTTGATCGCTATGTCAAGCGGATCGGCTGGGACGTGAAGATCAGCGAGCTGCCCGATCAGGGTGGCAAGTCACCCAAGCTGCAAGGTGCAACGAAGATCATTGCGATGGATGAAACGGGCGAAAACTGGACATCGGGAAAATTTGCGAAAATGCTGTCGGCCTGGCGTGACGACGGCACGCGCGAGGCGCGTTTCCTGATCGGCGCTGCCGATGGCCTGAGCGCCGAAGAACGCGCGAGCGCCGACCACTTCTTTTCTTTTGGCAAGGCTACCTGGCCGCACATGATGGCGCGGGCGATGCTGGCGGAGCAGCTGTTCCGCGCCACATCGATCATTGCCGGCCATCCCTATCATCGAGAAGGGTGAGCCGGATGTTGCGCTCCGCTCTTGCCCTGATCGGTTTTCTCGGCCTGGCGACGGCCGGGGCGGCGCTGCTGTCCGCGCAGACGCCGGAACCGAGCCTGTCAGAACAGCAACGCAGCCTGCTGTCGGCGCGCGAGCAGTCCGAGCGCGCGCGCCAGCGCAGCAATGCCTTGCTGCGTCAGGCGGAAGCGGCGAGCACCGATGCCGACCGCATCGCCAGCGAAGCCGCTGCGCTTGCCGCTCGGATCCAGGCGGCGGAAGCCGATATCAAGGCCGCCCGCACCCGTATCGCCATTGTCAACCAGCTGCAGCGGCAGCAGCGGGCGCGGCTGGCGGAAAAACAGGGGCCGATGATCCGGCTGACCGCAGCGCTGCAGATGATGACCCGCAAGCCGACGGTGCTGGCGCTGGTCGAACCGCGTTCGCTCGACGAGCTTATCTACATGCGCTCGATTCTGTCGGCGGTGATGCCGGAAATCGAACGGCGCACTGCCAGTTTGCGCGATGAAGTCCGGCAGGGCGAACAGCTTCGCCAGCAGGCCGCCCGCGCGATTGCTTCGCTCGACGAAAGCCAGAGCCGCCTGATTGAACAGCGACGGCAATTGGCCGGTCTCGAAGCCAGTGAACGGATCGACACCGCCCAATTCTCCAGTGATGCCGGAATAGAGCAAGAGCAGGCACTGGCTCTGGGCGAGGAAGCGCGGGACATATTGGATCTGATGGACCAGATTCGCGAAAGCGGTGCCGTCCGCGAATCGCTGGCGGAACTGGGCGGACCGGTGCTCCGGCCCGGACAGGGACAGCAGCCGCCGGTTCCGACCTCGCGGCAGCGGGACGATGCAGCCAACGCCTATCGATTGCCCGTGGTCGGCGAAATCGTCACCGGGCTCGGCGAGATATCAGACAGCGGCTATCGCTCGCGGGGCCTTACCATCGCGGTGGCTCCCGGTGCGCAGATTGTTGCCCCAGCAGCGGGCCGGGTCGCCTATTCGGGCCGTTACCGCGGCTATGGCAATATCCTGATCATCGAACATGATGGCGGCTGGACCAGTCTTATCACCAATATGGCAACAGGCAGCGTCGCCGTGGGGGACCAGCTGGTCCAGGGCGCGCCGGTAGGGCAGTCCGGGTCTGACGAACCGACCATCACCGTCGAACTGCGTCGCCATGGCAGGCCGATTGACATAGCCGCGCTGATCGGCTGATCAGGCCCAAAGCACCTTGGGAAATTGCTGTTCGTCGAAGACTTCCGTCATTATTGGTTAAGCTGCTTTGCTTTAGAGACGATTCCAGCCTATATTTGCGACCGAATTAGACCGACAGGACATGATTGATGAAAAAGCCCGTATTGCAAGCCGCTGCCCTTGTTTTGACCGTTGCGCTTTTGCCCGCCACGACTTCGGCCATTTCCGCCGTCGATGCCAATACCTATCGCGAGATGGAGCAGTTCATGAGCGTCTTTGAGCGGGTGCGGAACGACTATGTTGATCAGGTCGACGATGCCGATCTGATCAAGGGCGCGATCGAAGGCATGCTGGGCAGTCTCGATCCGCACAGCAGTTTTCTCAACGCCCGGGATTTCGAAAATTTGCGAACCCAGACCGACGGCAATTACGGTGGCCTCGGCCTTTCGGTCACGCTGGAAGACGGCGCGGTGAAAGTCATCGCCCCGTTCAAGGACACGCCGGCCGACAAGGCAGGCGTCAAGGCGGGCGACTATATCACCCATATTGATGGCGAGTTGATCTATGGTGGCACGCTGGACGAGGCCGTCGAGGAAATGCGCGGCAAACCCGGGGAACCGATCACGATCACTATCGTGCGCCCCGGCCGGGACAAGCCGTTCGATGTCTCGATGAAGCGTGCGATCATCGACCTCAAGCCGGTCACCTGGGAGGTCAAGGACCAGATTGGCGTCATCAGCATCAACAGCTTCTCGAGTGACACGGGTGCCGATGTCACCGCCGCGATCGCCGGTATCGACCAATCTCTGGGCAAAAAGCCTCTTGGCTATGTTCTGGATATGCGGTCCAATCCGGGCGGCCTGCTCGACGAAGCCGTGTCGGTGTCCGATGTATTCCTGTCGCGCGGCGAAATCGTGTCGCAGCGCGGACGCGAAAAATCCGATATCGAGCGCTATTTTGCGAAGAGCGGCGATGCCGCCAGCGGGCTGCCGGTCATTGTCCTGATCGATGCGGGTTCGGCGTCGGCGTCCGAAATTGTCGCCGGGGCCCTGCAGGACCACCATCGTGCCCTGATCATGGGCGAACGCAGCTTCGGCAAGGGATCGGTGCAGACCTTGCTGCCGCTTTCCAACGACAGTGCGCTGCGGCTGACAACGGCGCGCTATTACACGCCATCTGGCAAGTCTGTGCAGGAGGGCGGCATCGAGCCCGACATCAATGTCCCGCAATTGTCCGATCCGGATTATAAAACCCGTCCCCGGTTCCGGGAATCCGATTTGCGTCGCCATCTCGTCAACGAGATCAAGCTGAAAGATGAAGTGCTGGAAGAAGATGAAAAGGATGATCCGCGCTTCACCCAGACCTCCGAAGAACTGAAGGAGCTGGGCGTGGAGGATTTTCAGCTGCATTATGCGCTGAAGACCATTGGTCGCCTGGGACCCGAGGGCTTGAAAGTGGCAATGAACAAGGCGGCCAAGAAGACCGCTAGAAAAACGGTGGTGGCGAAAAACTAGGCTCGTTTGATGGGATCGATCCGCACTGCCACCTGGCTGGCCTTGCTGCTACCCGCCGCCTTGCTGGGCGGCGCGCTGATCAGCCAATATGGCTTCGGGCTCTATCCCTGCGAAATGTGCATGTGGCAAAGATGGCCGCATGCTGCCGCGGTCATTCTCGCAGCGGCTGCCCTGGCTTTTCGCACGAAGAGCATCGCGATTCCGCTGGTCGTTGGTGCTGCCATGGCGATTCTGATCAGTGGCCTGATCGGCGGTTTCCACGCCGGAGTGGAATATGACTGGTGGGAAGGCCTGACTTCCTGCTCCACGGGTCTGCCGGCGGGCGGCGATCTGCTCGACTCGATCATGAACGCTCCTCTCGTCCGCTGTGATGTCGCACCCTGGACCCTGTTCGGCATTTCCCTGGCCGGATTCAATTTTCTCTTGTCAGTGGGAGGTGCTGCCCTCATCTTGATGATGATAGCGACCGGACGAAAGGATTCCGATCATGGCTGAAACAAAATTGGGGCAGGCACGAGCTGATATTGCTTCGATGATCCGTGTCAACCAGGCTGGCGAATATGGAGCGGCGCAAATCTACAAGGGCCAGCTTGCGGTGATGGGTGATGATGCGCCGCACAGCAGCGCCATCCACCATATGGCAGAGCAGGAGCAGCGCCATCTGGAGGCGTTTGACCAGATGATCGCGAATCGCGGGGTTCGTCCCACGGCGCTGCAACCCTTCTGGAAGATGGCCGGCTATGCGCTGGGCGCAACGACGGCGGCGCTCGGCCCCCGGGCGGCGATGGCCTGTACGGCTGCGGTGGAAACCGAAATTGACCAGCATTACCGCGAACAGCTGGAGGCACTGGAATCCGAGGATGATCCCGAGCTGACCCGTATGATTGCGGAGTTTCACGAAGAGGAATTGGAGCATAAGGCAACGGCGATCGCATCGGGCGCGGAGGATGCACCGGGCTATCCGGTGTTGAGCGCCGCAATCCGCCTGGGCTGCCGGGTAGCGATCGGGCTGTCGAAACGCATTTAGGGAGCGACCCCGCTTCAGCACCGGTTCAGGCCGGTGCAGTCAAAGGAATGATCATGATGAAGAAATTTCTGCTCTCCGCCGCCGCGCTCTCGGGCGCTGGCTTGATGGCGGTCCCGGCCCAGGCCCAGGACCAGGCCGGCGACCGGGTCAACCAGCTGGTCATCTATGGCGACGACCCCTGCCCGCAGAGCAGCGAAAACGAGATTGTCGTCTGCGCGCGCAAGGATGAGGGTGAGCGCTACCGCATTCCCGAAACCCTGCGCGGTGGAGAACTGGGCGATGCCAAGAACCAGGCCTGGTCGGAACGCGTTCGCGCATATGAATATGTCGGGAAATCCGGAACCAGCAGCTGTTCTCCGGTCGGGGCAGGCGGGTTTACCGGCTGTACGCAGCAATTGCTGCGTCAGGCCTATGCCGAAAAAGGCATTGATGACACCGTCAACTGGGGACAGCTGATCGAGGAGGAGCGCCAGAAACGCCTGGCCCGGATCGATGCCGAAGCGGATGCGGTGGAAGAGCGGGTGCTTGAAATCGAAGCCGATCGCGAAGCGCGCGAAGCGGCGGCCGAGGCGGCCAGAGACCGGCTGGATGCAACCGATGCCGATGATGAGGCCGCCAATGATCTGGCGGTGCCGCCGGGCGCGGACGAGACGCCCGGCCCGGATAACGATTGACTAGCTAGCCTTCTTCCCTGCAATCCACCGATTCACTTGCGCCTCCAGCATATCGAGAGGCACCGCACCCTGGCCCAGCACCACATCGTGAAATTCGCGCAGGTCAAACTTGTCGCCCAGTTCGCTGGTCGCCTTGCCGCGCAGCTCGCGGATCTTCAGCTCGCCCATCTTGTAGGCCAGCGCCTGGCCGGGCCAGCTGATATAGCGGTTGACCTCGGCCTCGATATTGGCAGCGCTGAGCGCGCTATTGTCGGTCATGAAGTCGATCGCCCGCTGCTTGCTCCAGCCCTTGCTGTGGATGCCGGTATCGACCACCAGCCGGGCCGCACGCCACATTTCATAGGATAGCCGACCCATATTCTTGGCCGGGGTATCATAGAGTTCCATCTCGATGCCGAGCCGCTCCGAATAAAGCCCCCAGCCTTCGACAAAGGCGGTGAAAAAGGCGCCATGCTTGCGGAAGTCCGGCATGTCGAGCTCCTGCTGCAGCGCGATCTGCTGGTGATGGCCGGGCACTGCCTCGTGCACGCTCAGCGCCGGGATTTCCCAGAACGGCCGCTGGTCGAGCTTCGAGGTATTGACATAATAATAGCCGGCGATGCCGACATCCGGAGAGCCGGGGTTATAATAAGCGGTGGTTGTACCTTCTGCGGTCTCGGCCGGGATTTCCTTGATGCCGTAGGGCAGCCGCGCCAGCTTGCCGATGATCGAGGGCATCTTGCCGTCAATCGTCTTGGTGACCCGGGCGACCTTCTCCATCAGCTCCTCGGGAGTCTTGGCATAATATTGCGGGTCGGTCCGCAGATGCTCGATGAACGCCTCGCGCGTGTCATAGCCAGCCTCCTTGGCGACTTCCACCATCTCGGCGCGAATCCGCGCGACTTCACTCAGGCCGATCCGGTGAATCTCGTCGGCACTCTTGTCGGTGGTGGTCATCTGGCGGATACGGAAATCATAATATTTTGCGCCGCCGGGCTGGGCCGAGACGCCGGGGGCCTTGGCGCATTTCGGTGCGTAATCTTTCACATACCAGTCGAGATGCTTGCGTAGCGCCGGGTGGATCACGGTTGCGATCGTATCGGCCGCTTCGTCGGCCAGCGCCGCGTAACTAGTCGCGTCAATCGATTCGGGCCGCTTGCGGGCGAACGGCTGGTAGAAGCGCGAATCCTTGGGGTCGTCCGTCAACAGGCCGGAGATGCTGGTTTCATAGCCTTCCATGGAGACGCAGGGCTGGACATATCCGCCGGCCAGGGCCTGGTTGGCGACCGCGATCGACTGGTCATTGATCCGGGCATATTGGTTCAGCCGGTTGATATAGGTCCGATAGTCCTGCGCATTGCGGAACGGCAGGTTGTTCTGCATGCTCGCAAAACCCTGATGCCAGCCGCCGCGGTTGGTGAAGTTGATCGTCCGCTGGCCATAGCTGTTCGCCTCGATTTCCTCCGCGAGCGTCCGGCGCAGGATGCCATAGTTGGTCTTGTCATCCTCGCTCAGCGCGGCGGTATCGATTGCATCGAGCCGTTTCAGCCAGGCCTTCGCCTTTTCCACCCGCTTGTCCTGGGCCTCCAGGCTGGGATCGCTCACCCGGCCGACCGGATCGTCGACGCCGAGCGAGGACGCGAATTCCGGATATTGTTCAAGCTGATAGGCCCAATAATCGTCAACGATATTGTGCAATGCCTGTGCTTGCGGGGTGATACTGTGCTGGGCAGCACCGGATTGGGCGCTCAGCGGCGCAGGGGTCAGAAGCGCCAGGGGCAGCAACAGGGCAACACGTGATTTCAGCATTGATGACTCTCCGAAAATATCTTTGGCAACTATCGAGGATATCTGGCGGGCTTAGTCAAGGGCGATTTTGCGAGTTCACCAGCGCGCGTCGCAAATCCATGGCCCGATCCAGCGCAATATCCTTGATCCTCAGCGGCCGGGCCGCGGCACCGCCCGCGATGCCGATGGTCACCGTGGCCAGGGCAAACGGATGGTCGAGCGGCGACTGGCTGACCTCCACCGTCTGGATCTTGCGGCGCGGCAGCATGACAAGCCGCCGCCGCCACCAGCCGGACCGGACGAACAGCTGGCTATCGGTCAGGGCATATTGATGGTGGCGCCAGTTGAGGAACAGATATCCGCCTATCGGCAGTGCCAGCAGGATGAGCGCGAAGAATCCGCGGTGCAGGTAAAATCCGGTGCCCAGAGCGCCGGCGGCGAGCAACAATGTGACAATGATTGCGCTGCGCCACCAGAAGGCAGGACTGACCGGATGAAACGCGAGATCCGAAGCGGTCCGGTGGATGGCACAGTGCTCAAGGATCGGATCGATTTCCGCAAGCGTTGCGCAGGGTGCGGCGCTATGGTCCGTTTCACCACCGCTATCCCCTGCCAGCGACAGGAATTTCAGGTGATACCAGCCATAATATTCGCGCACCGGGCCGGTCTGCACAACGGCGGCCTGAATGCGATGCATCGGCATCACCATGTCGGTCAGGGTGAACAACCCGCGCCGCCGCCGGAATCCCGGCTGTCCGCTCTCCACCTTGTCGAGGCGGAAGCTATATTCGCGGATCAAGGTCCGGACAATGCCGCTGACCAGGCCAACGGTGACCAGTGCCAGGATCGCGCCGAGCGCGCCGGCAATCCGCATCCAGAAACTGTAGCCGTCGATCATTTCGCGCTCCGGCAATACGGTCAGCCAGTAGCGCGGATCGAAATAATCATCAGGAAGCAGGAAATCCAGATTCTGGGCGACAGCGCCGAGGATCGCGAGCAGGACGAAGGAGAAATTGAACAGTCCCGCGATCAATATGCGGCGATTGTCCATCGCAAACAGCGGCGGCCGGTCTTCCCTTGCCAGCTGATCCTGGTCCGGCGCAAAATCTGCATCCAGCCCGGCCTTGTAATCGCGGACCGTGTCGCGCAGCATTTCCGCGTCCGTTCGCGACAAGGCGTCGAGCTGACCGTCCTCACCGCCGCCCGAACCGGTTTCCAGCGTGACCGTGGCCAGGCCGAGCAGCCGGCTGACCAGCTTCTGCTCGAGGCTGACATCCTGGATGCGGTCAAACGGGATCGAGCGGTTGTTGCGATTGAGCAGTCCGCTCTTGATCCTGATTTCCCTGGCCGTCACCTGATAGGTGAAGCGCGACCAGATCAGCGCGGTGACCCCGATCACCAGCGCGATCAGCGCCGCGGCGGCAAGCCCGCTATGCAGGAAATTCCGGTCAAGCAGGCTGAAATGGAGGACGACGATGGCAAAGAGATTCTGTCCCAGCGTGCCGATCGATCGCAGGACGATGCTGAGCGGGTGCAGGCGCCGGAAGGGGGCGTTCTGGTCCGGCGGCTGGCTGGCGGACCGGTCGTTCATATCATGTCTTGGCGGATATGGCCCTTGATCGTCTCGCGCATAGCCTCGGCATCGGCGGTGGCGAGACCGGGCAGGGTGACGATGCTGTTATGCGTCCCGGCGGTGTGCACGATCAGGGTGGAGAGGCCGAACATCCGCTGCAACGGACCCTGCGCCACATCGATATGCTGGATGCGGTTGAACGGAACGATCGTGTCGGTGCGCCAGAGAAAACCGCGCAGCACCCGCAATTGCTCGTCACCCATGTCATAGCCCCAGCGGCGGTAGATACGGCCGGGCAGCACCAGCACCTGGACCAGCGCGAGCAGCGCCACGGGCACCAGAATCACACCGGGCGAGGTCCCCAGCTGAACCAGCAGTGCGATCTCGGCGGCCAGGCCCAGCGCCAGCAGGAATAGCGACCGAATGACCATGCGGATCCGGATAAGGCTTTTTTGCGGCGGATGCAGCGGCGTCAGTCCCTGATTAAAAAGCCGCGCCGGATCGACGGAATCGGGCGCTACTGGAACCGTTTGTGCTGGTTGTTCGTTCATCCGGGGAGTTGTGAACCAAGCCCCTCGCGGATGCAAGATCGCTTGGTCCGCACCCGTGCTATAATGGAGTTTCAAGCGATTCGAAAACCACAGAAAAGGAAATGGCCATGGATGACAATGTCTACAAGATCACCGAAGTGGTGGGCAGTTCCTCGAAATCTATCGAGGACGCAATCGAAAAGGCGGTGGCCCGGACCGCTGAGACGGTCAAGGACCTGGGCTGGTTTGAAGTTACCGACACCCGCGGGCATATTGTCGATGGCAAGGTCGCCCATTATCAGGTCTCCCTGCGGATCGGCTTTACCCATCATCCGACGGCCTGATCCGGCCCCCTTTTGTGCTAGCGAGCGAGCGCGGTCTCGGCTTGCTCGACCAGGGACCGGATAATCTCGGCAACGGATTCCTCCGCCTTAACCATGCCGACCGACTGACCGGCCATGACGCTGCCATGTTCGATGTCGCCGTCGATCACCGCCTTGCGCAGCGCCCCGGCCCAGAAATGTTCGATCTGCAATTGCGCCTCGCCCATCTCGATCGCGCCGGAATCGAGCAGCTTGGCGACCTCGATCTGCTTGCGGGTAAATTCCTCGGTGCCCTTGTTCTTGAGCGCGCGGACCGGGATCACCGGCAGGCGGGGATCGACCTGGACGCTGGTGATCGCGTCGCGGGCATTGCCGCGGATGAAGGCTTTCTTGAAGTCGGGATGGGCGATCGATTCATGGGCGCAGACAAAGCGGGTGCCGAGCTGGACGCCGCTGGCACCCATTTCGAGATAGGCGGCGATCATCTCGCCGGTGCCGATGCCGCCGGCGACGAACACCGGCAGTTGCTCTGCGATCTCCGGCAGGATTTCCTGGGCCAGCACAGAGGTCGAGACCGGCCCGATATGACCGCCCGCTTCCATGCCCTCGATGACGATCGCATCGACGCCGGAACGGAGGAATTTCTTGGCCAGCGAGAGAGCGGGAGCAAAACAGATCACCTTGGCGCCGGTCGCCTTGATCGCCTCGAGACTACCCTTGGGCGGCAGGCCGCCGGCCAGCACAACATGGGTCACCTGATGCTTGCCGCAGATCGCGATCAGCGCCATCAGATCGGGATGCATGGTGATCAGGTTGACGCCGAACGGCCTGTGGGTGCGTTTCATCGTTTCGGCGATTTCGGTGTCGAGCAAATCCGGCGTCATAGCGCCGCAGGCAATCACGCCAAAACCGCCGGCATTGGAAATCGCGCTGACCAGATGACGTTCCGACACCCAGGACATCGCCCCGCACATGATCGCGGTCTCGCAGCCGAGAAAGTCGGTGCCGCGCTGCATGAGATGCTGGAGTTTGGATTGGGTCATTTGGTTTCTTTCTAAAGCCCTCTTCCTATCAGGGGAGAGGGTCGGGAGAGGGGGCGGTCCACTATGAAATCCCCTCTCTTGATCCTCCCCTGAAGGGGAGGGAAATATTTAGGCGGCATCCTCGGCATCCAGCCCGTAAGCCGTATGCAACACGCGCAGCGCCAGTTCGGTATAATCTTCCTCGATCAGCACGCTGACCTTGATCTCCGATGTGGTGATCGCCTGGATATTCACCCCGCGATCGGCCAGCGCCTTGAACATGGTCGAGGCGATACCGGCATGGCTTTTCATGCCGACGCCGACGACCGATATTTTCGCGACATTGCTGTCCGGGATCAGCCGGTTATAGCCGATATTCGCCTTGGCGCCCTCTAGCACCTGCATCGCCTGGTCGAGATCGGCGCTGGGCACGGTGAAGGTCACGTCGGTCTCGCCCTTCTCGCGGCCGACATTCTGGATGATCATGTCGACATTGATCGCCGCCTCGGCGAGCGGGGCAAAGATATTGGCGACCGCACCCGGCCGGTCGGGCACGCGGGTAAGGGTGATCTTGGATTCATTCTTGTCATGGGCGATGCCGGTAATCAGCTGGCTTTCCATATCGTCTGTCTCCATTTCATCTTCGCTGATGATCATTGTGCCGGGCAGGTCGTCGGCGACCGGCGCGCCTTCGTCGGTGAAGGAGGACAAGACCTGGATGCGGACGCCCTCCTTCATCGCCAGGCCGACCGAGCGGGTCTGCAGGACCTTGGCCCCGACACTGGCAAGTTCCAGCATTTCCTCGAAGGTCACCGTTTTCAGCTTGCGCGCCCGGGTGACGATCCGCGGGTCGCTGGTATAGACGCCGTCGACGTCGGTATAGATATCGCAGCGATCGGCCTTGACTGCGGCGGCGATGGCGACGGCGCTGGTATCGGATCCGCCGCGCCCCAATGTCGTGATCCGGCCATCTTCGCTGATTCCCTGAAAACCGGGGATGATCGCGATTTCGCCGCCCTGCATCGCTGCGGTCAGCGCTGCGGCATCGATGGTCTCGATCCGCGCCTTGCTGTGCGCCTCGACGGTGCGGATCGGCATTTGCCAGCCCAGCCAGCTGCGCGCCCGCGCTCCCAGCGATTGCAGCGCGATCGCCAGCAGGCCGGACGTCACTTGCTCACCCGAAGCGACGACCACGTCATATTCCGCCGGATCGTAAAGCGAACTGGCTTCGCGGCAGAAATTGACCAGCCGGTCGGTATCGCCGGCCATGGCGGACACGACCACCGCCACTTCGTGACCGGCGTCGGCCTGCTGCTTGACGATCTGCGCCACCCGCCGGATACGGTCGATTCCGGCCATTGAGGTACCGCCAAATTTCATCACTATGCGTGCCATGCTGCTGTCGGATAAACTTTCGATAAAAAGGGCCTGAACAGGATTGAAAAGCCTGATAAAGAGGGGACATGACAAAGGCAAGTAGCAGCACGATCAGGCCCGAAGAAGCGGCGCATTTCGGTGCCCTCGCAGCGGACTGGTGGGACCCGAAGGGATCTTCGGCGATGTTGCATCGGCTGAATCCGGTGCGTCTGGCCTATATCAGGGACGCGATTGACCTGCATTTTCAGTGCGACAGCAGCCTGCTAAAACCACTAGCCGGCAAGCGGGCGCTAGATGTCGGATGTGGTGCTGGTCTGCTGTGCGAGCCACTGGCGCGGCTCGGCGCGAGTGTCACCGGCCTCGATGCAGCACCGGAAAATATCGCGGCGGCGAAGGCGCATGCACAGCCGCAGGGTCTGGATATCGATTATCGCAGCGAAGCGATCGAGGATTTCGCAGGCCGGGGTTTCGATCTGGTCACCTCGCTGGAGGTGATCGAACATGTCGATGACCCGCAGGCCTTTATTGCCGGCCTGGCGAGCGCGCTGGCCGATGATGGTCTGATGATCTTCTCCACCCCGAATCGCACCACCCTGTCGAAACTGATGCTGGTGGAACTGGCAGAGCTGACCGGCCAGATTCCGCGCGGCACCCATCATCACGAACAATTCATCACCCCGGAAGAACTGGAGAAAATGCTCGGCGACGCGGGGCTGCAGGTGATCGACACGCGGGGTATTTCCTATAATCCGGCGAGCGGTTTTTCGATATCCGACAATCTGGCACTCAACTATCTGATGACGGTGGTGAGGGCCTGAGCCGCTAGAAGTCGACCTTCTCGTAATGCGCCGGTGGCGCAATCACTTCCATCCGTTCCGACAGCAATGGCCGGAAGGACGGCCGCGACTTGAACATCGCATACCAGGCCTTGGTCTGTTCGTGCCCCGCCCAGTCAATCGCCCCCAAATAGTCGGCGACCGAAATCTGTGCGGCGGCGGCGAGATCGGCAAGGCTCATCGTCGCCCCGGCCAGCCAGCTGCGGTGGTCGATCAGATAGTCGATATAGTCGAGATGCTGGTTCCCCCGGCGCATCGCCTCACGCAGGATCTTGGCGTCGGGCGGTTCGCGCCGGACCAGCCGCTTGTGCATCCGCTCGTGCAGCATCGGCGCGGTGACATCGCCGTAGAATTGCTCGTCGAACCAGGCCACCAGCCTGCGGATCTCGGCCCGGTTCACTGCCGTGCCGTTGATCATCGGGACCTTTTCGACGGTCTCCTCGATATATTCGCAAATCGCCACGCTGTCGACCAGACAAATCTCGCTCCCGGCCTGTTTCATCACCGGCGTCCGGCCGGTCGGGTTCATCGCCAGAAAATCATCGCGCTGGTCCCAGGGTGATTCGCGGACGAGCTCATAGGCGACCGATTTCTCGCCCAGCAGCAAGCGGACTTTGCGGGAAAACGGACATAGGGGGAACTGGTATAACTGCCACATAAGTCCCGCTTAATCCCGAATGGACGCGGGGGAAAGAGACTTGATCGACCGGACGACAGATATTGGGTCGGCGGGCGGACAGGTGCGGTCAGGCCGGCTGATAAATCGCCAGCCGGTTGCCGGACGGATCGAGACATTCGAACCGCCGCCCGCCGGGGAAGGCGAAAATATCCCTGACGATCTCGCCGCCCGCCGCCCTGACCTGCGCCAGCGAGCCTTCCAGATCATCGCTCCGGAACGTCGGCATCGGCGCGACCGGCTCGGTCCGCGCCGCCAGCCCGATATCCACCGGCCCGCCCTCGACCGCGGCATATTCGGGTCCATAGTCGGTAAACGAAAAGCCAAAGGCCTGCTCGTAGAATGTCTTGCTGGCCGGCAGGTCGCTAGCCTTCATTTCGAGATAATCGGGGGTGATCTTGGGCATGGCCTGGTTCCTTGTTTTGCACCGACTCGGGAGGAAGCCAGCATAGGTTGGAACAGGATCAAAACAAGAACATTTCGAACCTCCTACTCCGCCGCCTCGATCGCCTCTTTGTCCGACAGCGGATGCGCAATCCGGCTGACCATTTCCTTCGGGCAGACCTGCCAGAAGCGGTCGCGCCAGCGGTCCCAGTCGCGCAATATCGCTTCGGACCATTTGCTGTCGGTGGTCTGCTGATGCCGTTCGATCAGCTGATGCAGATGCGCTTCCCAATAAGCGCTGTCGAGCCGCTGCCAGACGATGCTCTCGCCATTGGCCATTCTCCCGAAATCTCCCTCGCTATCGAGAACGAACGCCATTCCGCCGGTCATGCCGGCCCCGAAATTATTGCCGACCGGTCCGAGAATCACCGCATTGCCGCCGGTCATATATTCGCAGCCATTGGCGCCGCAGCCCTCGACCACCACATCGGCACCGCTGTTGCGCACCGCGAACCGCTCGCCCGCCTGGCCTGCCGCATAGAGCTGGCCCGAGGTCGCGCCGTAGAGCACGGTATTACCGATGATCGTATTGTCCTGGCTGACCAGCGGCGAGCTGACCATCGGCCGGACGACAATCTTGCCGCCGCACAGGCCCTTGCCGACATAATCATTGGAATCGCCGAACACCTCCAGCGTGATCCCCTGACAGAGAAAGGCGCCGAGCGACTGGCCAGCAGAACCGCGCAGGCGAATATGGACATGATCCTCGTTCAAGGTGCTCATGCCATATTTGGCGGTGATTTCGGCGGAGAAACGGGTGCCGACCGCGCGGTGGGTGTTGCGCACGGTATAGGTCAGCTGCATCTTCTCGCGCCGCTCGAACACCGGCCTGGCATCATCGATCATCTCCGCGTCGAGACTGTCGGGCACTTCATTGCGCGGCGTGTCGATATGGAAGCTGCGCTCGCTGTCCCTGGCATCGACCTTGGCGAGGATCGGGTTGAGATCGAGATCATCGAGATGCTCGGCGCCGCGGCTGACCTGGCGCAGCAATTCGGTGCGGCCGATAATCTCGCCGAGCGAGCGATAGCCCAGGCGCGCCAGAATCTCGCGCACTTCCTCGGCCATATAGGTCATCAGGTTGATCACCTTTTCCGGCGTGCCGGTGAATTTTTCGCGCAATTTCTCGTCCTGCACACAGACGCCGACCGGGCAGGTGTTGCTGTGGCACTGGCGGACCATGATGCAACCCATTGCGACCAGGCTGAGCGTGCCGATGCCAAATTCCTCGGCGCCAAGGATCGCGGCGATGACGATGTCGCGGCCGGTCTTGAGGCCGCCATCGGTGCGCAATTTCACCCGGTGGCGCAGGCCGTTGAGGGTGAGCACCTGATTGGCTTCGGTCAGGCCCATTTCCCAAGGCGTGCCGGCAAATTTGATCGAGGTTTGCGGCGATGCGCCGGTGCCGCCGGTATTGCCGGAGATCAGGATGACATCGGCATGGGCCTTGGCCACGCCAGCGGCGATCGTGCCGATCCCGGCCGAGGACACGAGTTTGACGCAGACCCGGGCGCGCGGATTGATCTGCTTGAGATCGTAGATCAGCTGGGCGAGATCCTCGATCGAGTAGATATCATGATGCGGCGGCGGCGAAATCAGGGTGACGCCGGGCGTCGAATGGCGCAGCTTGGCGATGAACTCGGTGACCTTGAAGCCGGGCAGCTGGCCGCCTTCACCGGGCTTGGCGCCCTGGGCGACCTTGATCTCGATCTCTTCGCAGGCGCCGAGATATTCCGAGGTCACGCCAAAGCGGCCCGAGGCGACCTGCTTGATCGGGCTCGAGGCATTGTCGCCATTTTCAAAGGGCGTGTAGCGGCGCTTTTCCTCGCCGCCCTCACCCGACACCGACTTGGCGCCGATCCGGTTCATCGCGATGGCGAGCGTCTCATGCGCCTCGGGACTGAGCGCGCCGAGGCTCATGCCCGGCGTGTTGAAGCGCTTGCGCACCTCGGTGATCGCCTCGACCTCGTCGATCGGCACCGGAACCGGCGCATAGTTGAACTCCATCAGGTCGCGCAGATAGATCGGCTCCAGCTCGCGCACCGCTTGCGAGAATTGCAGATAGGTAGAATAGCTGTCATGCGCGACCGC
>Ga0209346_1000501_pt1 | contig 33473 bp, 36 predicted proteins | sample AutmiccommunBRH9_FD_187381 | JGI IMG/M metagenome (GOLD analysis project Ga0209346, IMG submission 187381) | Deep subsurface microbial communities from Mt. Terri, Switzerland - Autotrophic microbial communities BRH/9 (SPAdes) (version 2) | ecosystem: Environmental > Aquatic > Deep subsurface >...
CGGAAGAATGGAAACGTCCGCCGCGTGAGTGGTTCGAGGCTAAAACCCAGTTCGCTGTAATCTTCGGCGAAAGGTTCGTCATCTGATGACGAAAACCGGCCCCGCGCACAAAATTACTGACAGTCCCCGCGGGCGGAGTACCGGGGCCCTGACCCTGGCCAAGGCCCGTAATAGTGCCGCCGCTGTTGATGATTGCGGCGCGGCCGCCCTCGCGGAAGGACTGCTTCAGCCCGTCGGCCGATTTGCGCAAAGGCGACAGCGCTGAGCCGACAGCGGCATCGCCGACCGCTGCCATGCCCGATCCCACAGCCGCCGCGCCTGACTTGCCTGCCGATCCCAGAGCATAAGCCATGCTGGCACCCCCCGCTGCGCGCGAAGTGCCATGGGCAACGTTGGAAGCAGCGCTGGCGACCGCGCCGCCAGCAAGTCTTGCGCCTGCGACCGCTCCGGCGGCGGCACCGCCCGCAAGCAAAGCGGTACCGGCGGCAGCACCTGCGCCAAGCTGCGGTCCGCCCGAAACAATGCCATTGGCAATACCGGGACCGAATATGCCGAGGCCCAGCAGCGCAAGGCTCGCCAGCACGAGCGACAGGGCGTCTTCGATGGTCGGTTCGCCCGCAATCGCGCTGGTGAACTCGGAAAAGATTGTCGAGCCGATGCCGACAATCACCGCGAGCACCAGCACCTTGATGCCGCTGGAGATCACATTGCCCAGCACGCGCTCGGCCATGAAGGCGGTTTTACCGAACAGTCCGAACGGGATGAGCACAAAACCGCATAGCGTGGTCAGCTTGAACTCGATCAGCGTGATGAACAGCTGGATCGACAGGAGGAAGAAGGCGATGATCACAACCGCCCAGGCGAGCAGCAATATGATAATCTGCAGGAAATTCTCGAAAAAGCTCACAAAGCCCATCAGGTCCGAGATCGCCTCGATCAGAGGTTGTGCTGCCTCGAGCCCGACCTGCGCGACGCGGCCTGGTTGAAGCAGTTCGGCAGCAGTAAAGCCGGTGCCGCTGGCCTTCAAGCCAAGTCCCGCAAAGCTCTCGAAGACGATGCGGGCGAGATTGTTCCAGTTGCCGATGATATAAGCGAATATCCCGACGAACAGGGTCTTCTTGACGAGCCTAGCGATCACATCGTCCTGTTCGCCCCATGTCCAGAACAATGCAGCGAGCGTCACGTCAATGACGATCAATGTGGTTGCGATGAACGCGACCTCGCCCGACAGCAGCCCGAAGCCGCTGTCGATATAGCGCGAAAAGATGTCGAGTAAGCGGTCAACAATGCCGGTGCCGCCCATATCATTGGCCCTTGTCTGTGCGGGGATCGGCGATCTTGTCCGAAACCCCCAGAAACCGCCGGCGCTTCTCGGCCCAGGCCTCGCGGCAGTCGGGCGAAGACAGCGCCAGCTCGCCCATATCCGAGCAGGCGCGCAGAACCGCAGGCAAGGGATCGCCATCCGGTTCCCAGACGGTGATGATTTCGGGCACGGGCTCGGCGCGCTCTTCGCGCAGCTGAAGCAGTGACATGGTCAGCGCTACGGCGACGAACGCGCCCGCACCAATCCGCGCGAAGAGCTTGGTGTCCACGGTCTCAGTTCCGGAACATCTTGGCATTCGCAGGCGTGTAGCCGCGTCCGGGCGCAAGGAAACGGCGCAGCTGCTCGCGGGCCTGTGCCTTGGCCGCCGCCGCATTGGCAGCATCAAGCGATTGCGCGCGCCCGAGGCTGGCGATGGTCGCGGTCAGGTCAGCCAGCTGCTGCGACTGGAGCGCGAGGAGCTGGTTCCCCGCTTGCGCTGCCTGCAGCGCTCCTGTCGCCGATTGGCTTGCGGTCACCAGGCTTTGCACGGAGGTTCGTGCGCCTTCGATATTGCTGACAGCGCCTGCCTGAACCTTGAGCGCATCTTCGAACGCGGCGACGCTGCCGCGCCAGCGCGCCTCAGCGCCCTCGACCATCACGCGCTGGCTGCCGGTCAGGTCGATATCCTTATACTGGCGCCCGAACTCGCGTTCGACCGTCTGCACATCATAAGCAATGCCCTGTGCCTGATTCAGCAGCCGCTGAGTCTGGCGGATCTGTGCCTGAAGCGGGTCAAGCATGGACATCGGCAGGCTTTGCAGGTTTCGCGCTTCATTGACCAGCGAGGCCGCCTGGTTCTGCAATTGGCGGATCTGGTTGTTGATCTGCTCAAGCGTCCGCGCGGCGGTGAGGAGGTTCTGCGAATAATTGGTCGGATCGTAGACGATCCCGCCAAACTGGGCATAAGCCGGCGCGGGCAGGGTGACTGTGGCGGTCATCGACATCATGGCAAGACCTGCGGCGATGTATGAGCGCAAGAGGGTGGATTGCATAACGGTTAGCCCAGGAAAGGTCGAACTTGGAAAACCAACTATAGTGAGCGTGCGCAGATGCGCGGTGCCCAGACGCGGCTCGAGCCCGCCGATCAGCGGTTCATCGGCCAGAAGAGCATCCAAATGCATGGGCGTCTCTGGTACCCGCACCCGCTGTACCCGCGTGGATATACAGCTGTGAAGATAGGTCAGCGTCTCAGAGTCATCGAGCCAGGCGACCTCCGGAAAAAATCCCTCGAGGAGCCGCAACAACCGGTCGATGCGATCGATGAACCCGCCCAGCAGTTCGCGTGGCTGAGAGCCTTTCTCGGCTTTGCCTTCGTAGAGCCAGCTCTCGGCGCGCGCTGCATCTTCAGCAGGGGGCATCCACAATAAAGTCAAAAAATAGCGGCTCTCAAAATGCGCGCCTTCTTCTGCGAACTGCGCAGCGCGTTCACGCTCGACCAGTTCTGAAGCCGGATCGGGGAAATGGCTTTCGGGATAATCCTGCGCCGGACGGCGCACTGCCTCGACGAAGATCGCCCAGCCAGAGCCGAGCCGCCGCAGCGCGCTGTTGAGGCGTGCGGTGGTCGCAATCAGTTCGGACGGCGTTGCACTGTCGAGATCGGGGCCGCGAAAACGGGCTGATCGCTGGAAGCTGCCGTCTTTGTTGAGAATGACGCCGGGGGCGACCAAAGCTGCCCAGGGCAGGAAATCGGCGAGCCGGTCAGCCTTGTTTCTATATTCACGAAGCGACAGCACAGGATCAAACCCTCAGATAGGATGGCAAGCGCAAATGCCGCCTAGCGACATCAACGAACTGTGGATCGCGGCGAGCCGCCCAGACCGCCACCATGTGACCAAGGGCGAATAGGACCAAGCCTGCCAGCCACAGCCGAAGGCCAAGTCCGACAGCCCCTGCAAGTGTGGCATTGGCGATCGCGAGGCCGCGGGGCGCACCGCCAAGCAGGATGTGCTCGGTCAGCGCGCGGTGCACGGGTACGACAAATCCCGGAACGGCCTCGGCTGGCACGCTGTCCATCAGACCAGCGCTCCGCCGCCGAATGAGAAGAACGACAGGAAGAAGGACGATGCGGCAAAGGCGATGGACAGGCCGAAGACAATCTGGATCAGACGGCGGAAACCGCCCGAGGTGTCGCCGAATGCCAGCGTGAGCCCGGTCGCTATGATGATGATTACCGCCATGATCTTGGCGACCGGGCCTTGAATGGATTCAAGTATCGACTGAAGCGGGGCTTCCCAAGGCATCGACGAACCCGCTGCATGCGCAGGGCTAGCCACAGAAAGTGCGATATACCCGCCGAGTAAGGACGAATATACGCGCGCACGGGTACGGATGAGGGTCTGGATCACGAATATTCTCCTTGGGGTTCAGGGGTCATGGGAAAAATCTGATAGTCGCCGGAGGCATCGAGTCCGCGGACCTCGGCGAGTTCGGACAGGCGCCGCCCGGCGCCGTCGCGGACCAGGACGGCGATGACATCGATGGTCTCGGTAATGAGCGCGCGGGGCACCGTCACGACGCTTTCCTGGATCAGTTGTTCCATACGCCGCAGGACCCCAAGCGCCGTTCCGGCATGGATCGTACCGACACCGCCCGGATGACCTGTGCCCCAGGCCTTCAGGAGATCAAGCGCCTCGGCCCCACGCACTTCGCCGATAGGAATACGGTCCGGCCGCAGGCGAAGCGCCGAGCGCACAAGGTCCGAAAGACTTACAACGCCTTCCTTTGTGCGCAGCGACACCAGATTGGGCGCAGCACATTGCAGCTCGCGGGTATCCTCAATGAGGACAACGCGGTCGCTGGTTCTGGCAACCTCTGCCAGCAATGCATTGCTGAGCGTGGTCTTGCCGGTCGATGTGCCGCCGGCAACGAGGATATTCTTGCGACTGGCAACGGCGTCAGCCAGCGCGCCCGCCTGCCAGTCCGTCATCACTCCTGCACCGACATAATCGGCAAGCGTAAATACCGCGACCGCAGGCTTGCGGATCGCAAAGCTTGGCGCTGCGACCACCGGTGGCAGCAGCCCTTCGAAGCGCTCGCCGGTATCGGGCAGCTCAGCCGACACGCGCGGGCAGCCGCCATGGACCTCCGCGCCGACATGATGCGCTACCAGCCGGATGATCCGTTCTCCTGTCTCTGCGGACATCGTCTGACCGGTATCGGCAATTCCTGATCCCAGTCGGTCGATCCAGAGCCGCCCGTCAGGATTGAGCATGACCTCGATGACAGAAGCCTCGCTGAGCCAGGCTTCGATCTCGGGCCCAAGCGCAGTACGCAGCATGCGCGCGCCGCGCGATGAAGCTTGCGTTCGGAGGGGAATGACGCTCATGCAAATGCCTTTGTCTGCGAACGGCCGACAATCTGCGGCTCGCGAGGCAGATTAAAAAGACATCAGATCGCCCCAAAGCAACAGCTTCCTGCGTTGAGCGTAGGATGGCGAAAATTTACCAAGGAACGACGGCAGGCAGTCAGCCGAGCGGACCAATCGGCGATCAGCATTCACCCACCGCTTTGGGCATCTATATCCAGAATTTGGTCATCAGATTCGGGCAGGTTGGCGATGATCGGCGGTCAGAACGAGCCCGATGCCACCTGCGCAAACCCCGCGATATCAGCATAGGCAACAAGTGCAGGCTGTAACCGATAGATCAAAAGCACCGGCAATTATGGCAGCATTATCGTGCGATACCACTTGCCAATGCAGGCGCAAGACTCCACGATAGGGATAGATATGCGCACTGACCTAGATCACCTTCCAGCAGCCAAGCAACGCGAGATCGAACGCGTGAAGGCGATCATCTTCGAAGAGTTCGAAGACGCGCTGGCGCTCGCGCAGCACGAGTGGAAGAAGAAAGGGAAGATCGAGAAGATCATCCTGTATGGAAGCTACGCAAGGGGCGGCTGGGTCGATGAACCGCACACGGCCAAAGGCTATCGCTCGGACTTCGACATTCTGATCATCGTAAATGACAAGCGCCTTACCGACAAGGTCGATTACTGGCTGAAGCTGGACAACCGCCTTAGGCGGGCAGATCGAGGAACTCGGTCGCGTGGTTCACACGATCTGCTCGGAACGGATCACCGCACTGGAAAATGAAGTTCAGGCAACGGAATAATTTGGATTTCGTGCTGCAGGGGGATCTCGCGTAGCGCTGACAATGGCATTGATGTAGCAGTTAGGATTGCCGAGCCGGCGCTTTGAGCCTTGGCGGGATATCCGGATTGTCGACAATCTTGACAGCCTGGTATTAAGTCGGCGATCGCGCTAAGCGGTCATTCATTCCTCCGCAGCCCCGATGTCAGCTTCGCGCCCCAATCTCCGCCATTCCTGCCTGGCCAACAAGATGCCAGAAGCGGACCCAATGTGCATACTTTGGCCATTCACGTCTGCGCATCTACAACTAAATTTAAATGAATGCACCGAATAGCCCACTCCAATCATCCGAGGACAAGTCTACCCGCCCGCCGGCACTTGGTGTCGGCGGCTTCGTGATCCGGCGTTGTAAGCGAGGGTCGGCGTAATAGCGCGCTTTCTTTGCCCGGACGGGGGGCGCTCCTGACACCATCACAATCTCGTCCGTATCGGGCAACTGGAGCATTTCACCCTGGGTCAAGAGCGGCCGCGATGTTTCGGAGCGGGAGATCATAAGGTGACCGAGCCAGGGCGATAGCCTGTGGCCTGCATAATTCTTCATTGCCCGCTGTTCGGTGGCCGTACCCAAAGATTCCGATACGCGCTTGGCGGTACGCTCGTCGTTGGTCGCAAACGCCACCCGGACATGGCAATTATCGAGGATCGAGTTATTGGCACCGTAAGCGCGCTCGATCTGGTTGAGAGACTGGGCGATCAAAAATGCTTTGATGCGGTAACCCGCCATGAACGCCAGCGCGCTTTCGAAGAAATCCAGCCGTCCAAGAGCTGGAAATTCATCCAGCATCAGCAGCAGCCGGTGCCGGTCGCGCCCGGCCTCCAGCTCTTCAGTCAGCCGCCGCCCGACCTGGTTGAGGATCAGACGGATCAGCGGCTTGGTACGGCTGATGTCCGACGGCGGTACGACCAGATAGAGCGTCGCCGGGCATTTCGCGGCAACCAGATCGGCGATCCTCCATTCCGAACGACTGGTGACTTCTGCGATAACCGGATCGCGGTAAAGCCCGAGGAACGACATGGCGGTCGACAGCACGCCTGATCGCTCGTTCTCCGACTTGTTGAGTAGCTCGCGTGCAGCACTTGCAACAACCGGATGTGGACCGGCCTCGCCGAGATGCGGGGTGGTCATCATTGCCTTGAGCGTCGTTTCGATAGTGCGGCCGGGATCGGACAGGAACGCGGCAACCCCGGCGAGTGTTTTATCGGTTTCTGCATAAAGCACATGCAGGATTGCACCGACCAGCAAAGCATGGCTGGTCTTTTCCCAATGGTTGCGCTTCTCGAGGCTACCTTCTGGATCAACGAGCACGTCAGCAACATTCTGGACGTCGCGGACCTCCCGGATACCGCGGCGTACTTCGAGCAGCGGATTGTAGGCGGCGGACTGCAAATTGGTCGGGTCGAACAGCAGTACGCGGCTGAAACCTGAGCGAAAGCCGGCGGTCAGGCTCCAGTTCTCGCCCTTGATGTCGTGAACGATTGCCGAGCCAGACCAGGTGAGGAGGGTTGGTATTACCAGCCCCACGCCCTTGCCTGACCGCGTCGGCGCAAAGCAGAGCACATGCTCGGGACCATCATGCCGCAAATAGCTATTGTTGAACTTGCCAAGCACGACGCCCTGTTCGGCAAAAAGTCCGGCACGGACGATATCGCGGCGTGTCGCCCAATGTGCAGAGCCATAAGTGCTCGAATTGCGCGTTTCCCGGCCGCGCCAGACCGACATGGCGATGGCGACCATGATCGCGACGAAGCCGCCTGATGTCGCGATAAGCCCTCCAGTCTCGAATACATGCGGCGCATAAGCTTCGTAGGAAAACCACCACCAGAACAGGTCGTAAGGCCGATATATCGGATAGCCCCAAAAGCTGAACCATGGTTGCCCGAGCTCTGCCTGGAATCCGAGCGCAGATGCGGTCCACTGCGTCGCTGTCCAGACGCTTGTCAGGATGATGAATGTGACAGCCAGTATCTGGCTCCAGAGAATTTTTGCGGCGGTCACGGCATTGGCTCCTGCAGTTTCCAGATCAGTCAGGGCGGCGCGCGCGCAGATGCAAGGGCAATTGGTTTTCGTGGAAAGGCTGGCGCAGGATCAGAAGCGTGGGCGTATCAGCCTATAAGGTTTCAATCTCATATTCCGCCGATCCGCTCCATGTCAGGCGAACCATGTTGCCCTGGACGACCGACTGGACGACATTGGGCCATAAAGCGGCGATGCAGGTGCCACCGTCATGCCGCACCGATGGATAGATGATACCATTATGTCCTTCGGCCCGAGCCCGGGCAGCGAGGACATTGCCTGCCGCATAGCCTTTGGCAGGATCGGGATCGAGCGCCGGGTGTCCGGGATCACCGCGCAAATCAATGAATATTCCCGACATGCTGGCAAGCATCTCGCCATATTCGACAACCGCGTTGAAATCGCCGGCATCTTCGAGCGCCTTGGTCAGATGATAACCGACCTCGGCAATGCAGGTCTCGATCACCAAGCCTGCATACCACGCACCGCGGTCGGCAGGATTGAAGCGCATGGGCTCGCGGGGCTTGGCATAAGCAAAACTGGCATTGATGAACTTTGCATGGGGTACGCCGTGAACGAGTTCGTCTTCGCTGATACCGCCGAGGCCGCGTTCTTCAGCAACCAGCCGTCCGCTTGTCGCGCCCTCGATTTCGGCAAGCAGATTCCTTTCGGCGGCCGAGTCCACAAGCGGATCCAGAACGGGATCGCGCAGCCGCGCGCTCGCCACGAGCCTGATGGTGCGCGGAAAGGCTTCGCGCACCAACGGCAATATTGTGTCCGTCTCAGAACCCGCCACGCAGCGCGTCTACATATTGCCGGGTCTCGAGCATCCGCGGGATGCCGCCTTCAATCATCGCTTCGATCGGTGATTTGCGGTTGAAGACGGGCGCCCGGTTCTCAAGGCGCGGCCAGCGGTCGGCCATGTCGTCGGCAAACAGGAGGTGAAGCCCCTTGAATACACCGATCAGGGCGGAGGCCCGGGTCAACTGGTCCTGGCTCAACGTACCATCCCATTTGCCGGCTTTCATCCGGTCCCATGTGCTTTCGGAAACGCCCAGAAGGGCGGCACCTTCAGCATTGCTCCCGCCCCAGATGTCGATCAGGCGCAAAACCGCTTTGACCGCTGTGTCGGTCAAACGTTTGCGGTCGCCATCGCCTGCAAAATTTTGCAAGCCGGCTGCCGCGGAACCTGCTTTGTTCGTGATGGCTGCGCTTGCCATAATCGTGTCTCCTGATGCGTATATACGCATCATATGGTGCGATTGTCAAGATTTGCCAGATCTTCACAGTTTGCGGCCGCCTAAACGGAAATCCCCCGCGACCGCCCGAGCGTCCAGTCTATTCCGCCGCCAGCTTTTGCCGTTCCCGTGATATGTTGTCCCAGATGCCTGTCGAGTTGCGGTCGCCAGGGAACGAGCTCGAAGCCGAGTCCGTCGTCGATCATGGTGAACCGTCCCGATGCGAGTTGAACGCGCTCACGGTAGGTGCCAGATACCGCATCGCCTTTGGCGCTCGGCCGGTGCGGCAGGCCGGTACGGGCGGCGATTGCATCGCATGCCTCTGCCAGCTCCCGCGAACGCAATGTGCTTAAAAGATCCCGCGCCAGGACGACGCGGCCACCCTGGCGCGTAGCGAGGCCTTGGGATATTAGATGCTCGGCCCGCTCTGACCTGGCCTGTTCAATCTCGGTGCCAAAGCCGCCCAGTGCCTGCACCGGATCGGACGACAATAATTGCCGGTCGAGCCAGGTACTGCCTCTGGCCGCAATCTGCTCGTCGAGTGGCAGATCGGACCGGACCCACAGTGACTGCCGGGGTCGTCCGCGCCGGTCGGTCCAGCTCTTGAGTTCAACGATCGCTCCGGGTGCGGCATCGCTGCTCTGCTCAAGGTCAGCGAAGCGCAAATGATGCACCCGCCCATCAGCGCCGTCGATCACCGCATAGGCTTCACCGGTCAGTTCGTCGTGCAGTCCGCGCTCGATGAGACGGCCGATGACCGGAGCATCTGTCGCATTCAGATGGACAGCGAAGTGTCCGGGATCTGCGTCGATACCTGCGCCTGTCATGGCGTGGTGCATGGTTTTGATGATGTCTCGGCGAACGCCGAGCTGGCGCAGTGTCGGTTCGAGGTCATGCTTGAGCGTCCAGCACGCAGGCGCGATTCTGGTCGCAAGCCCCAATCGCTCGAGCTTGCCCGCGCGTCCGATCAGATGGCGGTCCATCGGGGATTGTGGACGCGGCGGGGCAGGGCGCAGGTCGACGACACCGCCGAGATTATCGGCCATGCGCTGAAGCCGGCGGTCGAGGCTGGTCAGACGGTCAGCGTCCACTTCGCGTGCCAAAGCCTGGTCGATTTCCTGTTCGCTGCGAAGCCCTAGCTCGGCCGTGACACGTTTCTCGGCGCGGCCACGCATCCCTTCGCGGATATAGTTCTTGTCGATGATGAGATCATGGCCATCGTCGGTTTTGCCGCGCACGAGGATATGAATATGGGGATTGTCCGTGTTCCAGTGGTCGACCGCCACCCAGTCGAGCCGCGTACCAAGATCGGCCTCCATGTCGGCTAGCAACTCGCGGGTGAACGCCGGGATATCAGCTAGCTCGCCCGCATCTTCCGGAGAGACGATGAAGCGGAAGTGATGCCGGTCATCCGCGCAGCGTTCGGCGAAAGTATTGCCGAACGCTGACCCTTCGTCGCCTGCGAACAACTCGGCATCGTTTCCGTCACGGCTGACGCCCTCGCGCTTCAAATAGGCGATGTGCCGGGACAGCGGCGCGGCCGAGAAACGTGAACCCGCGTGCCGGACCACCCGTGCCTTGACGAGTACCCGGCGCCGTCCGTGAAATGCGCGGTTCCCGAGCGCTGCGCTTCGTCCGCGGGCATGACGCCCGGTGCCGCGTCCGCTGCGCCCTGTGATACCGACCCGCCCCGCTTTATTGGACAGCGCGCGGACCTGGGCAACGAGCGACCTGGGTTTGGCAGATCGGCCGCCGCGATCCCGGACCCGCCCCGGTCTGATATCGAAATCGTCGACGCTCACGAAATTTGACTCCTCCGGTAGAGCGATGGCGCTGGAAATGCCAGAATTGGGCCATTTTCGATCAATGATGCCAGCCAGCTTGGTGACTGGCTGGCGCATTTTTCCGAGTAATTCCAACACCCTGCACCCCAACCGACGGCGCTGCTTTTATCTTGCCATCCCAATTCTCTTCTCCTCCCAATCCCTCTCAATATCCTCCATATTGCGCCAATCCACGCCGCCACCCGCCAGAAGCATAAAATCGCGATCATTGCGGATGGTTAATCGAAACGGGAACGAAAAGCCCGTCCAGGGGAGCGAAGCGGGCAGGGGTTTGAACTGGTGATGCAGTGGCGGCGCTATCGTCCGATGCATTCGTTTCCGATTTTGCGCGAACAGCGAACAGCTGGCTTTGTGTCCAGGATACGAGCCCAGTCTGCGCAAACAGTGCGCTGGCGGCGACCGTCGGCGCGCTACCAGTTTGTAGCATCGGTGCGATTTTGGCGATATAAGCCCCCGTTTCGGCAGGCAGAGGACGACCACGGTCGCGCCAGTCCCGATAGCGGCCCGGTCCTGCATTATAGGCAGCAAGAAAGCCGGACGCGCCGTAGCTGTCATACATTTCGCGAAGATAGCTGGTACCCGCCATGATGTTGTCGCGCGGATTGAACGGATCGCTTCCCAGCCCGAACCGGGCGCGCTGGCGCGCCCAGGTTCCGGGCATGAGCTGCATCAGGCCCATGGCTCCAGCTGATGAAACAGCGCCGATCCGGCCCGCACTTTCAGCGCGCATCACGGCGTAGATCCACTGTTCGGGAAGGCCGAACCGCTGCGCGGCTTCAGCGACGTGTGCAGCAACATCGGTGACGCGCAGCGTCGGCTGCTCGGCAGCGTCCTGCCCAAAAGCAGGCTCGTTTCCGCACAGGCCAAATGCAGCGAGTATAACGGCACATTGGACGAGCCTGCGCATCGTTTAACCCGTGGCGTCGCGGCGGGAGGGTCGCGACCAGACAAGCACATGATCGTTGCCAGCGCCCCTGAAGAGGTTTGCGCGCAGCGGCCGGATGAACATGGGATCGTCGATCTGGACGGTGATATAATCACCGGCTTTCTCACCGACATGCTTCCAGCCTGCACCAATTTCACGTGCCTCGTCGTCGGGTCCGGCAATCACACGATAGTCCGGCGCGTTCTCGCTGTCCGATGGCTCAACCGGAACGAGGGTTATGTCAATGTCGAGCGTCAGCATGTGCAGTCGTCCGGCAAAGCCGCCATCAGCGGCCACAAAATTTCCAATATGCATGTTCAGTCTCCTTGGTTGGTGGTGGCAGAATAGAAAACTTGGGGGCTGGCGAACCAGATCCGGCGGCCATTGCCCGCCTCGTCGGTCCAGATCGGAACCGCGCGGCCGATCACTTGCGCCATGCGCAGCATGCCGAAATAGCGGCCATCGAAGCTGTCGGGCGCAGCCGGGTTCATCACGAACAGCTCGCCGGAGAGCAGCTTGTGACACCCGAACCATGCCGGTAGCGGGCGACCCAGACGGTCACGGGAACGCGCTGCTCCGACGAAATTGCCGTCGATCGTCACGCCGTGCGCAAAGCGGCAGACACGCTGGCCGCGAACAGCAGCGATGCGCTTCAAAAGCGGAATGCCGACGGGGAGATAATGACGTTTGGCGAGCAATCGTCGCAGTTCCGGCGGCGGGTCAATGGCAACGCGTTCGCCGACGTGCAGGCTCGCCGTGCCGCGAATGAGGTAAAGCCCCGTCGGTACGCTTGCCGTCATGTTCCAAATCGCAAAGCGCGAGACCGGCACGGTCAGCGTTGCAAGCGTGGCGACTACAACCATGCCTGGCATGAGGAAGCGGCGCTGCGTCATGGCAATAAAGCCCTGCGCCGTAGCCATGCGTCATGCCGCGCGAGCGAATAGGATCGCGGGGCTTCGCGCGCAGACAGGCGGTTGTGAATATGCCGCCAGTGATCGGGTGCGACCTCGCACGGATCAATGCCTGACGCATCGATGGCATCGATCAGGCGGAAAACTTGTGCGACCTTCGGCCAGCCATGAACATGGAGAAGGAGTTCACCGCCGGGATCGATCTGGGGGACAGGCGTGACTGGATCGCCTGCGCCAACGGCTCGGACTATATCGAGCGTCGACCGCAAAGTACCATATTCATTGGATGCCCATCGCACCAGACCGAACAGCTGACCCGCCGCATAGCTCTCGGTCCGCTGCCTGCGGTCCAATATCCGGCTGGCTACAGGCTTGCCGAACCTGAGCCAGTCCTCGCGTTCGCCCTCACGCCATACCAGCGTGACATGCGTCAGTTGCTCGCCGGGGACCGGTACATCGTCTTCCTGTGTCTCGTCTCCGGGCGCGCTATTGTCCGGCGCAGCTTTGTCGCATCCAAAAAGAGCCGTGCTGCCTTTTGTCCACAAAGGCGGCCGCGTTAGCAAGAATCCGAAGGATTCTGGGTTAGCTAGGTTAAGAGGCTCTGAGCGTGCGGATTTCTGCGGGTTTGGCCATGCTTTGGGTTCCCGATAGTCTGAACTCAGGGTTCCTGATCGTCCGGATGCAGGGGTTCCTGATAGTCCGTGTGGCATCATGCCTTATCCACAGGGCGATTACCGACGCGCCGCATGGCAGCATCGAACGGATCGACGGGAATGGCGACGAATCTGAGCCGTTCCCGGCCATGCGCATGCTCGATCCCGAGCGAGTATCCCGGAAGCGCCTGCCGCCTGACGATGCCGCGCAGCTCGAAAGCAAAACGCTTCATCGGCGAAAGCGCGCCTGATTTCAGATGAAGATGCGGAAAGTCGAAGCTCCAGCCACCCTTTTGCCTGCCGCCATGCTTGCGTACGAGACGATATAGCCACCGTTCCAGCCCGCCGGTCAGTGCAAAATAGGCAGGATCAATGGTGAGTATGAGCGCCTGATCGATCACGCCTTCATAGAACCAGTCCGGAATGATCATCTCGATGCCAAGCGCACGGCCCGAGCCATCGATCCGTTCCTTCCATTCATTTATCCAGGAGAAGCGATGCCGCCGCCGTACGTCATGTTGGCGGATCGAGGTTGCTATCGTCGTCGATTGCAATCGATCCAGTGCGGCTTTGAGCCGCTCATAGCTTGCCTTTCCCGTGCCGCGCTGCGTGAAAGCGAGTATCTCATGCGGAGTGGCCGCGATCAGCCGCGAGGTTGCGCGGCCAGCGTCGCGGGCTTCGACGATCTGGCTTGCAACCCAGATGAGAACATCAGCATCCCAGATCGTCGCCATGCCATGTTCGGCAGTCGCCTCGACGAGGATAGAGACATGCCCCATTCGGAAATCGATCGGGCGCACCCGCTTCGATTTGGCCAGGCTGAAGAAGGGCCATGCCATGAGATCCTGCGAGTCCCGGGCGGCGATGTTCCCGCCCACGCCGACGAACAGGTCGAGCCTTGCGCCCATGGCGGGGAATTTAGGGGCTCGTCGCATCGAACGGGTCAGCGGCGGACCGGACCGGTATAGCCGTCGATCCGTTTGGCCGGATGGACCACGCCTTTGCCGGGATCACTGGTCGAACGGCGCAGACCAAGCTCGGCCCAGGCGTCGAGATCGCTGATCCGATAGACAATGCGTCCGCCGAGTTTGCGGTAGACCGGCCCGGTCCCATAGCAGCGATGTTTTTCGAGGGTACGGGCGGAAAGACCAAGATGGACAGCGGCATCGGGCGTCCGCAAATATCTGGCTGTGACAGGCGTGGGTCGGGTATCCATAAGTTCGCTCCGCTGGCGTTGGGGTAGAGCGGCAGGCTGCCGCTGGTTGCAGAGACCATTGGCGCAGGCCGGCGGGTGCGGGGGAGCGACAATATTGCCGGTGCCAAAATTGTCGCCCCCATGGGGCCCGCAATTCTGCTAGCTGCATGGGGCGGCATTTTCTTGAACGGTAAATGTTTTCAGCGCCTGCTTGCAATATGTTCTTCATTTGTTCTAGTCTCGCTGCATGACACGATTCGACTCAGAGGCGCTTGCCGCCCATCTGGAGGATGCACTGGCATCCGCTCCGCAGGATATGTTGGCGGCTCTCCAGGATACCGACAGCCAGCGGCGCCGCCGCGCGACCTTCACCCTTGCACGGCATCTGGCGCACCGCCTGGGATGTTTTGAGATCATTTCAGAGCCGTTTGGCATGGGCGCGCAGCAGCAGGAAAGCTTGTTTGAAGAAGCCCCCCGCACGGCAAAGTGAAAAATGCGCCTTATGGCTGGCTGCCAGGCAAAGAGAATTACCGGCCCATCCGCACGCTTTTCGACTGCGCATTCTTCAAAATCAATCTCAAAGCCATATGCTGGCAGTGCCGGCATGTTGCCGTGATCGACGCGCCCGGGCACTGGTGGCGATGTGAGCGGCTAGGCCTTGATGACAGCATCAGGGCTTTTCATGCCAGGCTCTATTGCAGTTCCTGTTTCAGGCGCGGAAAAATCAAAGTGCGCGAACCGGAGCTGCAACAGTCCTGCGAAAAGGCAGCGGGCGTCTTGCTGCCCGGACCTGACGAATATACATGGAAGCGGATAATCAACCGGCAGCGGGGCTAGACTTGTGTGCAATCTCTACGAGCATGTTACGACGAATAAGAACGCGATATTCGGCAAAAGCCTTGCCGAGGTCCTGGCTGGTGACAATCTGCCGCCATTGCAAGTCTATCCGGGAGGTCCTGGCATCGTCATCACTGCAGACCGGACGGCCCGCAAGATGACATGGGGCTTCCCGCTCGTTCTTACCGGCAGGAATGGCCAGAAGCTGAAACCAAAGCCGGTCAATAATGCGCGCACGGACAAGCTTGGTTCGCCCTTCTGGTCTGCCAGTGTGCGCGAACGGCGCTGCCTGATACCTCTTGACCGGTTTGCAGAAGCGGAAGGACCAAAAGGCAAAATGACCCGGACCTGGTATTCAATGGCCGATGGCGAGCAGTTCCATTGCGCGGGTGTCTGGCGCGACAGCGCCGAATGGGGGAGGGTCTATTCGATGGTGATGACCGAGGCGGCCGGAGTGGTTGAGCGTATTCACGACCGAATGCCGGTAATTCTGGAGCCGGATGACTATGAAGGCTGGCTTTCAGGCACAACCGAACATGCAAAGACCCTATGCCGGCCTTACGCTGACTTGCTCAATGAAAACCGGACGAGCGACTTATGGGTGAGGCGATAAAAAAGCACATTTTGCAGCTCGAATTTGGGGCTTTGATGATTTCATTCAGGGGTATGACTACGCAGATCCTGTCGAAGTGCACGATGCGCTGGTGTGACTGATCGGACAATCGAGCGTGCAATGACGCGAGGGCAATGCCCTGGATCGCTGCCTGAAACCCGCCGGTGCCGCTGGTTCATGGAAAACCCCGCCCGGCAGTAGCGGGGCGGGGTGAACTTATTGGCGATCAATCGCCATTCTGGGCGCGGGCGCGTGACCAGATCAGATTGAAGGTCTTGCCGTCCTCATCGTCGAACAGGTTGGCGTAGATGGGAGCCGTGAAGCTCGGATCGTCCAGCTTGACCGAGAGATAGTCGCGGCCTTCGTTCGAGCGCTTGGACCAGCCTGCGCCGATTTCCGCGCGACCGACGAATACCCGGTGGCTTGGAGCATTTTCGTTCGTGCCGTCGGGTTCGCTGACGATGCGGACGTTCTTCTGCTGAACGCTCATCGTGACGATTTCGCCCTTGTAGCCGTCGCTGGTCTTTGTGAATGTACCGATATTTGCCATGATAACTTCCTTTCAATGTTTCGAGCGCTGCGCCAATCGCAGCCTCGATGGCTGGTGACAGGCAGCTGCGCGGGACCGGCGCACCCCCCGGGGTCCCCGCTCGGCTTGCCGAGTGGGGTGGATTAGGGGCCGAAGTGAAACGGAGGACCGCAGGCGGCGGCTATTTTGCTTCGCGGTGCAAAGGGCACTTGTGCCCGGCGGAAAATAGTCGCCGCCTGCGGTTGCGGCGGGAACGCGAGGGCGAAGCCCGCCCGCTGCCAACCAGACCGTCGACGAGGCTGTGACTGGCGCAGCGCATGGCAGCAAAGATATGGGAGTTTGGCAATGCGGAGAAGGTTCACCAAGCAGGAAGGGCGCAATATGGGTTCGTTGGGCATGATGTTCGGTAACTGGAACGCCTGCTTCCCGATCCGAACGGCGAATGGCAATTCCCAAGCTGCCGGGTATTCGTCGGTCGCGCGAACATTTGTCTTGGTCGATTCCTTGCTTGTCGAACGAAGGCCGCACCTATCTTGACGCCGAACTGCCGGTTCGTATCACGGATAGTCTGCAAAACCGATCATCGCGGGGAGGCAATATCAATCGATGACGGGCTGCGCTTGCTCCTGCGCGGCCAATTGTCGAAGTTCATCCCGCCGGGTTCTGCTGGCCGGGGTCAGACACGTGACCGAAACGCCCCGCGCCAGGCGGCAAGCGCGCTCAATACCGACATGCTGATCGCACTCATCACCTTTGTTCCTCCGTCGATCCCGAGCGCGGCGGCGATACCCTGCGCAGCATGGAATCCGGCGATGGCGGCGGGGACTGCGAAAGCCAGCCGGGCAAAGGCGCGGAGCAGCGGCGAGTGGATAATTCCGCCGAGCAACTGACCGGTGATGATTGTCGCGGTTGCTGCCGCGAACCCGGCCAGCACGCACGCAAAAAGCCCTCCGCCTGCCTTATATACAGACAGCGCGGCAAGACCGCCGCACCACAAGGGCAGGGCATGAACCGCAAGCGACCAGAGCAAAGCGCCCGCGATGCAGGCGCAAATGACGAGAAGCAATCCAGAAATGAGCATCATGGGCGTCCTTTCGGTAAATGCTTCGCCTGTCGGTATTTTCTGCCGCCTTCACGGCGATTTCAATATGCACCGCAAGCGCCGCCAATTGTTCAGGCGAAACGCTGCCGCCGATATTCGCTGATACGCGTTCGGCCATGTCCCGTCTCCGGTTGCTATGAAACCAAAGGCAGGCGGCGGTCGTCCGCCGCCTGCCCGAACCTGCTCATGCCGCAAGTTGTTCTTCCTCGGCTTCTGGGCTTTCAGGCGCTGCGGTCTCGGCACCGGCTTCGACGTCAACCTCGACGTCGAGGGCGTCCCCGATCTGCGTCTCCCCCGCCACGACCGGCATATTCGCGTCGGGTTCGTCCGGCGCTTCGCTTTCAGCCATCCACGCCGCCCGATTGGCAGCGGTCACAGTGGCGACACCGCCGCGTGCCGTATATGCCGAAGGCGGAAACGCCATCCAGCGCGGCACCCATGCATCGACTTTGGAGCGGCCATTCTCGCCGGTCAGGAAATCGGCAATCACGGACTTGATGACCTTGCCCGTTTCCCTGGCATTAGCCTGCGCCACCGAACTGCCACCGACCTCGGCGAGAACAGCCGTTGCCACCTCCTTGTCGCGGAGCAGATCGTAGAAGGCCTGATCGGGCTGCCAGGAGTCGGTCATGTTCACACCGAGCGTAGTCCCAAGCATCTCGATCAACTCGCTGCCGCTGGCCAGTGTCTCGGCCATCACAACGGCTGCCACGTCCAGCACCACATTTTCGGGCAGTTCCAGCAATCGCGTCACCACAGCGACAAGGTTTGCGCTGCCATAGCCCTGCCGCGTCACGCTGGCCTGTTCGGGGTCAAACCCGAGAATGTCCAGCACCGCACGGCGGCGTTCATCGAAGCGGGTTTCGGCGAGGCAGGTTTCGATGCTTTCGTTGATCGCATCGTTGCGCGAATGTTGCTCCTGCACCTTCACACCCCAAAGCGGCGAACCGCATATCTCGTGGGCGACCATGACGCAGAATGCGACATGGGGCCGTGCAGCAAGTTCGGTCCGCACCGCTGCATGACGGTGCAGATCGACATAGGTTGTCAACGCCGAGGTCAGTTCGGGCCGCGCTGGCTTTTTATTGCCCGCATCGCCTTCGCCACCGGCTTCACCCGAACGGACGCGCAACGCTTCCTTTCGTGTGAGATAGCCTTCGTGGAAAATCACCTCACCGCTGTCGCGGCACTGGATATAGACGCGCCCGCCCTTGCGTTTGGAGGTCTTCTCATATTCCCAGGACGAAAAATGGTCATGCGGGGGAATGATCTGAACATCGCTCCATCCTGCGGCGAGATAGGCGGCCTTGCGCTGTTCGATCTGGGCGGATTGCGCCGCCCAGAACTGGTCGGGATCGGCAAAATAGCCGTCTTCCTCGAACAGGTTGGTAACGATCTGGCCGCTGAACGCGTCCACATCGAACAAGGCCACGCTGACCGATATGGACGCGCCGCCGAACAGCCACGCTTTCAGCTGCTGCCCGCGCGGCGCATGGCTGTCGGTGTCGTTGAACAACGCCAGCCATGCCTTTTGCTGGGCCTTGGTCGCCAGGGTCAGATGCCTGACCGTGGCCGCGTCGATCTCCTCGGCGCGATAGGCCTCGCGGATGCGCGGCAACAGATTGCCGAGCGCGAGGATGCGTTTGACCTGCAACTCGGTGAGCGCAAAGGTTGCGGATATGTCCTCGACGCTGCGGCCTTGCTTGACCAGCCTCGTGTAGCTTTCCCACTGCGTGACCGGATCGGGGTTCTGGCGGAGCATATTCTCGATCATCGAGATTTCCAGCGCTTCGGCGTCATCGCCTTCACCGAGCGATATGCACGGCAGGCTTATATCGTCCTTGCCCTGCTTGGCGGCTTCGAGGCTGGCATAATAACGCCGTTTGCCTGCAATGATCTCGAAATGGCCCGCATCACATCGCTTGACGCCGCTCGCGGCAGGATTGGGGCGGACAAACAATGGCGAGATAACGCCGCGCCTGATGATCGAGGGCAGGATGTCGCTCACATCGGGTGGCTTCTTGCCAGCCCTCATGTTGGCTTTGGAGACCGATAGGCGGTCCAGCGGGATATGGTCGATCTTCATGTTACTTACTCCTTGGCTTGGGTGGCCCCGCCTCCGGTGCAATGGAGAGGGCGGTGGAGGCGGGGCCGGTTGCCCGCGCCGCAGGGATTGCGACGCGGGGTTGCCGTCCTTCTTGAGGTGAAGGCGCGGCGAACCTCATCAAAACATCTCGATCTGGTTTCGGGCGCCCAAATCGAACAATCCGTGATCGGCAGGGCGCTGCGGGCGGCGCGGCTGCATCGGCGCGTTGGCCAGCATCGCCAGTCGCTCGGCTGGCGTGATCGGCTGGACACCGGGCACAAGCGTCTGCTCACCAATTCGCGTCTGCTCGGACGCCAAGGCGGGAAGGGCGCTCACGCCGCCCCCTCCAAGCGGGATGGATCGACAAAGGCGAGGAGATAGTCGGCAGCTTTGCTGGCCTGTGAAGCGGCCTTGAAGATTGCGCGGGCATCGGCGCGCAGCACAGTGAGCCAGGACCCCAGATAATCGGCATGACGCACGGACGGGACGATGCCGAGCGCCGCGCACAAAAAGGCCGAAGCCAGTTCGGCGCACAGTTCCTCTCGGGCATAGGCGGCGCTTCCGTATCGGCCCGACTGGTCGCGGCCAAGCCGCGAGCCATGTCCGGTCCAGTGGCCAAGTTCATGGAGGGCAGTGCGGTAATAATCGATCTGCGCGGGGAAGGCCGGTTGCGGCGGAACCTGCACATAATCATCCGACGGCGAATAAAAAGCGCGAGCGCCGCCGGTTCTGAAATCAGCGCCCGTCGCTCCGATTAGCGCCTCGGCGGCGTCATGCAATTCGCGTTTCGGTAGCGGTGTCAGGTCGGTGGACAGGCGCTGCGGCAGCCCGTCGCATTGCGCTCTATTGAACACCGTGAAGCGTTTGAGGAACGGAATGGACGGCTTCTCGCCAGCCTCTTTCGCGTCATTTCCCTGCTCATGCCCATCGGCGGGTGTAAAGCGGTCGGCATAGAAAATCGTCTGGCCGCGCGCGCCCTTGCGGACGCACCCGCCTGCTGCAAGCGCCTGCTTGAAGGTCAGCCAGTCCTGCGATGCGAAACCGCCGTCTATGACCGCTCCCCACAATATAAGCACATTGATACCCGAATAAGCCCGCCCCGAAATCGCGTTACGGGGAAGTCCCGGCATGGCTGCCGCCGAACTCCACGGCTGCGCCCAAGGATAAATGCCCGCTTCCAGTTGCGAGATGATCCTGGCGGTCACCTCTTCATAAAGCGAAACCCGAGGGCCATCACCGCGCACGGCGGCAAGCGCCTTGCTACGCTTGCCGCGACCCTGCCGTTTCCGATTGCCAACTGCCATCACCGCCTCCACGAACCCAAAATCCGCCGCAACCGGCCCCGGAGAGGCGGGGTGGGCGGCAAGTAGCGACCAGAGAGGGGCGGACTGTTCCGGGCACACCCGAAGGGCTGCAACGAAGAGAAAGGCCCCGTCAGGGGTTGTGTCCCGGGGCAGTGCGACCCTAGGCGGGAGCGCCGCCCACCCCGTCTCTCCGGAGCCGGTACAAACAACGCCGGCGCACGCGCGCCGTCCATAGATCCCGCCACATGCTTCAATGAGTCCGAGCGACCAGCGAGTTGACCAAATCAAATAACTCGCACCCTGAACGGAGGCAGAAATCGCTGACCTGCTCGTGCAGGCGAAAAGGCGGGGCCTGTCGTCTTTTGACGCCTGCACTCATTCCCGTCCCTGCCGGTTCAGTGTGCGCGCGGGGCCCTTCTCGTCAAATGCCGCACCCTAAGGAGCGCGCCGCAGGCGCGCGGGAAAGAGTGCGTCATCAGCCCCGCTCATTATCGGGGGCGTTGCGGGGAGCATCCCCGCTCGAAGGGGTAGCCGGAGACAGCGCAGTGGCTCCGGCTCAGGGGAAGGCTTTCCCCTCAATCATTGATGGTTTTGGTACGAAACGCTCTACGATAATATAATCCGGCTCAGCATGGAGATATGTTGATTGAAGCGTCCGGAAAGTAGGACAATCCTGACAGTTCGGTTCTGCATAAAAAGGGAGAGAATCAAGTCAAACCGATAATGCTATGGATAATATGAAATAAATATAGTCTCTAGGTGGATAGCGTGGCAAATTTGATTTTTTGTAGGGCTTTGAACAAAACAAATATCTGTTATCTAGGCCGTTACCTAAAAAAGTATCCATTTGCTATCATTCGGGCAAAATTTGTAAAAAGACATTGAAACAGGGGGAAATAATGGTGACCCCTGCTGGGTTCGAAACAGCGATCTACTGATTAAAAGTTAGGAACTGGACTGGTTCAGGCATCCATTATGCTCTCATTGAGCAACTCCGAAATCTCATCGGAAGTTCGAGTGACCGCCAATTTCAAAGCTTCGTCGATATGGACATATCCTTGAGTGACGCCGCGCGCCGCGTGTCCGAGTAATGCGCGTATGGTCAGTTCGGAAAAGCCAAGATCGCCTGCGACGCTGCCGAACGTATGACGAAGCGTATGTGGAGTCACGCCTTCGATTCCCGCAAAATGACACAGCCGGGCAAGGCAAGCCTTTCCCGCTGTAAAATGCCCGTTCGTAATGCCTGATGGGAAAACATATGGGCTGGAATTGAAAACAGCCTGCCTTTCGACGAGTTTGATCGCTGTAGGGCCAATCGCCCGAATTTGACCATCGGTCTTGGTGTCTGGAAAATGTACATACCCACCTTCGCTATGCAGCCAGTCGCGTTGCAGCCCTTGAACTTCAGATATGCGATAACCTGTCAACAGCATAAGCTCGACAATTGCTAGCGCTGTAGAATGTTCACCGTGCTGCTTTCCATATTGAATGGCTTTTCCGAGTTTTCTGATTTCCGCTACGCTTAACCGTCGCTCCTTTTTCTTTCCCGCAATTTTTCGCGCGCCCGCGCCTTGATTGCTGGCAATTATGTCCAGGCGCACCGCGTGGTTCAAAATACTTTGCAATGTAGCAACCGATCGCGATGCCACGCCGGCGCCACCTTTTGTCACCCCGCCGCGTCCAGGGGTGCGAGGCTTGGCGGTCTTTCCGCTGGCAATATCGCTTTGCATGGCTTCAATGTCCGCTATCTTGAGGGTTTCAGCGACACGTTTGCCGAGCAAAGGCTTGATATGCTGTTCGATACGGCTGCTGTCCATTGCAAGAGTGGAAGACTTGATCGGGCGATTCCGGCGTCCCAATATTCGGCCCGCCGTTGCTTCGGACAAATACCAGTCGCAAACTTCTTCGACCTTCATGGCTTGCTTGCGACCGTTTTTCTCAACTGCTGGATCTTTACCGTCCGCGATAGAGCCTAGCTGGATTTTTGCTTTCGCGCGCGCCTGTTCAACCGTCAATATGCCATAGCGCCCAATTACAATCCGTCTGCTGCGGCCTTCTGAATTGCGATATTGGAGAATGAAGCTCTTGAGGCCGGATGCCGTGACCCGCACGCCAAACCCGCGCAGCTCACCATCCCATTTGAATGCTTGGCCTTTCCGGGGGGCTGCGAGAGCGTCAACGCTACGCTTGGTCAGCTTGGACATTGTGTTTCAATCCTGTCGTAAATTTTGCTTACATAAGCACGTTGGTATCGAAATGTAAGCAATATGTAAGCACATTGGATCATAAAATAGGGTAATTTCAGATACGGCAGCGTAGAATATTCTCCAAGTAAGAAGATATATCGTTATATCATAGTATGTTAGTGAACCCTGGCGGATCATAGCGAAATTGGATCCGGATATTGCCAAGGTTGGGGTCGAGAGTTCGAATCTCTTCGCCCGCTCCAGTTTTTCGGATAAAATGACAATCCGGCGGATTGTCATCCGAAAAACTCCCGAGCGCAAGCGAGGGTGGCTTGCCCCAGGCTTGCCTCACACTAATCATCTCACGAGTTTCCTTCTTCCGGGTGAATAAATCTGGGACGCGGATTATCATCCGAAAAACTCCCGAGCGTAAGCGAGGGTGGCTTGCCCAGGCTTGCCCCACAATATCACCCGGTGAGTTTCCTGTCGCCACCAGCTGCGGCGTCGCGCCCTGCTCGGCCATTTTGTCCCCGAAAATCCCGGGCGCAATCCAGGCGTGGCTTGTCCATGCTCTATCTTCCTGACCGCATCCCCCTGCCGGGGCCGGCTCACTCCGCCCGCCGCTCCAATATGCTCGTCACCAGCGCCAGGTCCGCCGGCTTGTCGACATCGATCGCCGCCTCGGCAAAGGGAAGCTCGATCGGCTCGGCCCGCAGCAGCAGACGCTGGCCTGCCACCGCCAGCGCCTGGCTGAAGCCGATTGTCCGGCTGATCGCCCGGAACAGGAGCCAGGGACCGAAGCGGGCATAGATCTTCCAGCCGCTCTTGCGATCCCTTTCGACCGACGACCAGAAGGCGATCGCGGGCAGGGCGGCCGCATTGTGCAGCGCAAAAAGATTGGCGCCGCTATAGGCTCCACCCCGGAATTTCAGCCAGGTGCGGCGGGCGCCGGGATAGGCGGACAGCATCGTCCGGCGTTCGACGACGCCGACCGCGACATCCTGTCCGGCATGATGCCGGAAGAAATAGTCCAGCATTTCTCCGGTCAGCAGCGCGTTGTCGGCGGTGGTCACCAGCACCGGCCAGGGCGCGACAGAGGTGCCGGCCACGGCATGGACGCTCTTGGCAATGCCGTCGTCGGACGGCACGAAGGCGATCCGCTCCTCTTCTGCCAGTGCTGCGCCCAGGCCATCGCGCATCGCTTCGGGCGACTGGGCCATGATCACGATCCTGCCGACATCGGGAGACGCGAGCAGCGCGTGCACGACCCTTTCCAGCATCGTCTGGCCGGCTATCGGGATCAGCGCCTTGTAGGTGACGCTGCAATAGGCCGCCATCGGGTCGCCCTCGGGCCGCTGGCCCGCGAGGATGATCGCCGTCCACGGCCGGGGCGGCGGCGGCCGGTCGGCCTGCATGGCACCGGCGGGGACGCTCCGGTCATCAACGGGGTTCGCGAGTTTCATCATCTTTTCCATCGCGACCAGCAAAAAACCGGATCCGCCGAAGCGCCATAGCCGCCGCGCAGGCTTTTGCAAAGCCGGCCTCGGAACCTGCCGGCCCTGCTCCGCTGGCCCGACGCCTGGACCGGTAGCGCGTAGACTTCCGCGAATAATTTCGCCAAGGACGGGAACGGGGCGGATCGGTTCCGTCCGAGCCCACGAAGCAGATGAGGTCGGACATCCGATGGAAATGATATGATGGCCGATTTATCGAGCGATTCCCGGCGGATCGGCTTCCTGTTCAATCATGACGAGCTGCATCAGGTCGCCCATATCGCGCCAATCATTTCCGCGCTGCAGCGGCAGGCTCCGGCCACCCGAATCGAAGTCATCACCTCCAGCGACCGGCAGGCCGAGGCGGTGCGCGCATTTCTCGATCCCGCCTGTCCCGTGCCGGCCTTCTGGTCGATCCGCCCCCATATCGGGAGTAGACTGGTCGAGTCGCTGCTCGGCAACATGGTACCGCTCAACCGGCTCAGCAGCCTGAAGCGCAGCACCGGACTGCTGCGCCATTTCGACGCGCTGGTGGTGCCGGAGACGACCACGACCTTTCTGAAGAAAAACGGGCAGGCGGATCGGCCCAGACTGATCTTCTTTCCCCATGGCGCAGGGGATAGGTCAATCGGCTTCTCGCAGGAAATAGGCCTGTTCGACTATGTCCTGCTGCCAGGCGCAAAAACCCGCGACCGGATGCTGGCCGCCGGCGTCATCCGCCCCGACAATCATCGCATCGTCGGCTACCCCAAGTTCGAGGCCTATGCGGACCGGCCGCCGGTCCGCCTGTTCGACAATGACCGACCGGTGGTCCTGTACAATCCGCATTTCGACCCCTTGCTCTCCTCCTGGTTCCGGTTCGGAGAAGAGATTCTCGACTATTTTGCCGCCCAGACCGCCTATAATCTGATTTTCGCGCCGCACGTCATGCTGTTCCAGCGCAGGTTGCTCGCCTCGGTCGAGCATCGCCTGCTCCGCTTGCGCCAGCGCATCGACCCGCGCTACGGCAGGCTCGGCCATATCCATGTCGACACTGGCAGCACCCGCAGCATCGACATGACCTATACCAACGCCGCCGACATCTATCTCGGCGACGTCAGCAGCCAGATCTACGAATATATCCGGACCCCGCGACCCGCCATTTTCCTCAATTCCCATGAAGCAGAGTGGCGCGGCAATCCCAATTACGAGCACTGGACCTTCGGCCCCGTGCTCGACGGTCCCGCCGGTCTCGCCGCCGCCCTGAGGCAAGTTACGCCGCTGCCGGACCCGTATCGGCAGGCACAGACGCGCGCTTTTGCCTATTCCTTTGATATGGACAGTCGCTACCCGCCGTCGCAGCGCGCGGCTGCGGCGATTGCCGAATTTCTCGATCTTTCCTGAGCCATCGCGCGGTTCAGAAGTCGACCGCGATGCCCTTGTGCTCCCAGTCGCCATAGCGCGTGGGGCCTTTTTTGTCGGCAATATCCGCTGCCTTGTCGAGCGGATCGGGCTCCGGCACCGGCTTGTTCCTGGATAGATGCGCCGGTGGCTTCACATGCGCCGGGCGCTCGCCGGCTTTTCTTTTCTTCTGGGTCATATTTTGCCTGTCCGCCAAATTGAATCGCCCCGCCTCAATCCCTATATTGAAGCTGAAACGGCTATTATCAAGCGGGTAGAGACGATGAACTTCATGAAGACAACCATGCTGCTGGCGGCGCTGACCGCTTTGTTCATGGTATTGGGCTATTCGCTGGGCGGCAGCGGCGGCGCGATCATCGCCCTGCTGGTCGCGGCGGGCATGAATCTTTTCACCTACTGGAACGCCGACAAGATCGTGCTGAAAATGCACAATGCGGTCGAGGTCGACGCCTCCAGCCATCCCGAATTCTACAATATGGTGAGAAATCTCGCGCAGCGGGCGCAGCTGCCGATGCCGAAAGTCTATATTGTCGACCAGGCCCAGCCGAACGCCTTTGCTACCGGCCGCGACCCCGAACATTCGGCGGTTGCCGCGACCACCGGCCTGCTCAAGATGCTCAGCCATGACGAGATTGAGGGGGTGATGGCGCACGAACTCGGCCATGTCAAAAACCGCGACACCTTGATCATGACCATGGTCGCGACGATTGCCGGTGCGGTGTCGATGCTGGCCAATTTCGGACTGTTCTTCCGCGACCGCAACGCCGGTATCGCCGGGCTGATGGCAGTGCTGATCGCGCCCTTTGCGGCAATGATCGTGCAGATGGCGATCAGCCGCACCCGCGAATTCGGCGCCGATGCCGCCGCCGCACAGATCAGCGGCAAGCCCCTGTCGCTGGCCTCTGCGCTGGCCAGGATTTCCGGCGCGGCGGAGCGCATTCCCAATCCGGTTGCCGAGCGCAATCCGGCCGCATCGCAACTCTATATCGTGCCGGGCGGAGTCCGGCAGATGTTCTCCACCCATCCCGCGACCGAGGACCGGATCGCGGCGCTGCAGGCGATGGCGCAGGGCGGTGGTTCCGATGGCTGGTCCAGCCGGCCCGATGAACTGGGCGACATGGGCCGCCTGCGCAAGCCGAGCGCGCTCGATCCCACGCGATAGGTTCGCCGCAACGGGCCTCCGGTTTCACGCGCTGATCGATCGCGCCATCGCGCTGGCGTTCAGCCCTTGGGTCGTATCGGGGGATCCTCGATGGACAGGCGCCTGGCGGTCTTTGCCGTCTGCACGACAAAAAGCGTGATCAGCAATATGCCGACGCTGCCGACAAACAGGTCGAAGCCGTTGAGCTGGAAGAATATCGCATTTTCCCGGCCCGCGACCAGCATGGCGAGCGTCAGGCCGATCAGCACCAGCCGCAATTCGGTAGGACCGGCATTCATGTAGGAAAGCCTGAGCTCGCCCAGCACGCGGACCGACAGAAAGGCATGAATCGACATCAGCAGATATCCGACCAGCGCAATCAGCGCGACCTCCATCTGCACATAGGGACTGATGCCGATGCCAACCACGAGCAGCACCGTGGCGAAGCCGTCACAGCTATGATCGAGAAAATAGCCGTAGCGCGGCCGCTCGATCTTTCGGAACCGGGCGAGGCTGCCATCCAGCGAATCGCCGAACCAGTGAATCACATATCCGGCTATCGACAACAGCAGCCAGCCCGGGTGAATATTGCTGGCAACATATCCGCCGAATACGAACAAGGCACCGATCATGCCAACGAGGGTCAGCATGTCCGGAGTGGCCCATGGCGGCATGCCGGCACAAAGCCGGTTGAGCGCGCGGCGTTCCACCCGGGCGATCATATTGTCCTGAATGCGCTCGATCGGAGCGTTGCTTCTATTATCTGTCGGATCGATTTTCATTGAATTTTTCTCTGGCCACGCGCCTTGTCCTGCAAGCATCAGCTCATATTCGGATATCAGACGGAATTTGCGATCTCGGGGGAATGTCGACCAGCGGATTATCAAGCACGGGTCGTAAGATTACAGTGTAAAAGTCTGATATTCTTGTTCATATAAAGGAGGATTTGCCCTCCATTTGGGCAACTATAGCCGGAAACGGCGTTATATCAATCAAAAGGGGCACCGGTGTCCGATGACGGGCACCCCATGATGGGTCAGTTCGCGGTGACGCTGCTCTTTGCTTTCATTCTTCGATTGCGCTGAATTATATTGAGCATTTCCACCGCGAGCGAGAAGCCCATGGCCGCATAAATATAGCCCTTTGGTACGTGAAAGCCCAGGCTGTCCGCAATCAGGACCAGTCCGATCATTACTAGAAAGGCGAGGGCAAGCATCACCAGGGTCGGGTTTTTCTCGATGAAACCGGCCAGCGGATCCGCTGCCACCATCATCACGCCGACGGTGATGACCACGGCCGCTACCATGATCGGAATATCGTCGGTCATGCCGACCGCAGTCAGGATTGAATCGATCGAAAAGACAACATCGATGGCAATGATCTGGACCAGCACGGTACCGAAGCTGGCCACCGCGGTCGTCGCGACTCCCGGCGTCTTGTCGAGCAAATCGCCGGAATTGTCCTCGGGTTCCATCGTGTGGTGGATTTCGTTGGTCGCCTTCCACAGCAGGAACAGGCCGCCCAGCAGCAGGATGATATCGCGGCCGGAAAAAGCCGTTTCGAAGCTCGCCTTGCCATATTCGTTGGGAGCCCCTTGCAGGCCAAGGTCGAACAGGGGAGTCTGCAGCGTCACGATCCAGCCGATCAGCATGAGCAGGCCTATCCGCATGATAAGCGCCAGCGAAAGTCCGATCCGCCTCGCCTTGGCCTGCTGGTGGACGGGCAGCTTGTTCGACAGGATCGCAATGAAGATCAGATTGTCGACGCCGAGCACGACTTCCAGAGCGATAAGCGTCAGCAGCGCAAGCCATGCGGCGGGATCCGACAGAAGGGCTAGAATTTCCATATTGCGTCTTTTGCCTATCACCGCACAAAAAACAAGCGGCTACATTTCACAATGGCGCAGGGCCCTTTCCCGCCGGGGTTTCGGATCAGGCTCAAATCGCAAAGGACGCGGCGCTGTTTCGCAGGGGCGCGATTGTCTCGCCACTTTCGGGCTGATCAGCGCAGGCTTCGCCTGTCGCTGTCCGTCCCTGTGACGCGGACGCCAGGAAGAGCAGGCTCAAGAAATAGCCGATAATCGCGCTGGCTCCATAGCCGACCATCGGTGTCGGATAGGCGCCGATGGCGGCGGCAGCGATCAGCGTCAGCCAGCAGGAGGCGAACACATGATGCAACACGGTGCGCTCGGCCCTTGGCACAAAGGCTATCGGGCAGACCAGCAACAGGCATCCGGTCCAGAGAGCCAGTCCCACCCAGAGGTCGATATCGAAGGCAGACCATAAAATATCATCGACAAAGGGCACGGCCGGCAGGCGATCCGGCAGGAGCAAAGTCGCGGCAAAGGTCAGCGCACAGAATATCGACGCGCTGGCCGTCAGCCGGTTCGGCCGCATCAGCCCGACCACGGCGACCGCAACAAAAATCATCGCCGCCATCGCCCGGTCAGGCTGAATCGCCATCGCAAAGGCCGCCACCAGGACTGCCAATGTCGTGCGAAAATTCTGAACTCTGGCAAAACCGATCGCAATCATCGGCAGCAGGATGAGGCTGGTCTGGATGAAAAACGGCCCGACCAGCAGCCAGCGCCTGGCACCCTCGATGGCATAGCCAAAGATCGCGGTGCCAAGCAGAATGAACGCACCGGCCATTACGGCTATGGTGACAATGGAATCCGAAATCCGCACGGCGCGTCTCAGGCAGAGTGCGAGCAGGCAGCCGGCCACGATCGCACCGCCATTGACGATCACCTTGTTGAGCGGAGCGCCGGATATGTGCAGATAGGCGAGTCCTGTCAAACCCGCCAGAATGCCCGAAACGAACGTCATGTTTCCGAATCTGTCCTTCACTATGCTGCTCCCTGTCGTTGCGGATGAGATATTGGATTCGAGGCGAAAGCGGCAGCAGGCAAGCAGGCAGCCCCAGGCAAAGGCCATGGCATGTCGGCTATCTCCGATTACCGCCATTTCCGCCGTCATGGCGCGCGCCCAGCTCTTGCGATGATCAGGCGCCAGCCAAAGGATCAGTTTTTCCCATGCGTCCCGCATCATGTCGGCTTTGCCTGCAATTGTTGCGGGGAGGCCCGGCGGTCGTCGTCGAGCAGGCCTTTCGCCATAACGCGCCCGGCTTCGGTCAGGCTGTAGATGTGGCGGGGAGGGCGCCCGCCGACTTCCGCCTCCTGCCATTGGGAAGCCAGCATGCCCTGGTCTTCGAGTCTCGCCAGCATCGGATATAATGTGCCGGGTCCGATACCGGTGATCTGCATGATCTCATATCCGTGCAGGTTTTCGGGCGCCTCGAGCAAGGCTTGCAATGCCAGTCTGGTCGCCTTCGATGGTGCTCTCGTCTTTCGCATGATTCTTATATCGATATATATCGACTTAATGTCAATTGCCTTGTTGGCGCAAGCAGGAAAACAGCCGGTTCAGGCGCATTGGCGATAATCCCGACCCGAGCAATTCCCGCAGCCCCTATCCCAGAGCTTGATCGAAACGCGGGAGGGTCTATGCGGTGCGGCAGAGCGAACCATCCGGGTTCTCCATGCCAAGCGGAATTGAACATGAACCAGCCCAACAACACCATCCCCGGCCTCGCATCGCGCCAGTCGGCCATTCGCCTGCTCGACGCCGTCTGCCGGCGCGGCGAGACGCTGGACCAGGCGATGCCCGCGGCCACCGGTAAGCTTTCCAATCCGTCGGACAAGGCGCTCGCGCACAATATCGCCGCCAATGTGCTGCGCTGGATGAGCGCGCTCGACGCGATGATCGACAGCGCCACCCGCAACCGGCTGGCCGATGATGCCAAGCCGCGGATGGCGCTGCGCATCGCGCTGGCCCAGGTGCTGATCCTCGATACGCCTCAGCATGCCGCGATTTCCACCGCCTTGCCCCTGGTCCATGGCGGACCCCGACGGCTGGTCCATGGCGTCTTTTCGACCGTTATGCGCGGCATCGAATCGGGCGCCCTGAAACTGCCCGAATTTCCCGAAATTCCGGGTGAAACGCTCGACCGCTGGACCCATAATTGGGGCGAGGATGTCGCCCGTGCTGCCAGCCGTGCCTGGGCGAAACCGGCGCCGCTGGATCTCAGCTTCCAATCCGACGATAGCGGCCCGCTGGAAGGCGTGCCGCTCGCCCCGAAACATCTCAGGATGCTTCCAGATCTTCCAGTCACCGAACTGGTCGGTTTTGATGAAGGCCAGTTCTGGGTTCAGGATCTGGCCGCGTCTATTCCGGCGCGCCTGTTCGGCGAGGGCAGGGGCCGGACGATACTGGATCTCTGCGCCGCCCCCGGCGGCAAGACGATGCAGCTCGCCAGCAACGGCTGGAAGGTGGTCTCGGTCGACAATAATGCCAAAAGAATGGAGCGCTTCCAGGACAATCTGAAGCGCACCGGACTGCAGGCGGAGGAAATCATCGCCGACCTGATGCAGTGGGAACCCGCGGAACCCGCCGATGCGATCCTGCTCGACGCACCGTGCAGTGCCACCGGCATCTACCGCCGCCATCCCGATGTGCTGCATTGCATTGGCTCCAGACAGGTTGCCGACCGGGCCGAAGGGCAGCGCGCCCTGCTCGACCGCATCGCGCCCTGGGTGAAGCCCGGCGGGAAACTGGTCTATGCCGTCTGCTCGCTCGAGCCCGAGGAAGGCGAGGAACAGATCGAGTCATTCCTGGAGCGCCACGACCAGTTTGCCATCGACCCGGTCACCGCGGCCGAGCTTCCCGAGGGCATATTGCCGACCGGCAATGGCTGCATCCGCACCCTGCCGACCACTCTGGCCGAACAGGGTCATGTCGACGGATTTTACATTGCCCGTCTGGTCCGGAAAAGCTGACCTTCTACATATTGTGAACCTGTCCCCAAACTGTCCACAAGGGACTGTGGCGCTACCGGAATAGCAGCTTGCCTGAAGGGTCCAAAAATTCTAGGGCCAGGATCAGTTTAAGGAAGCGCCATGTCCGACAGCATTCGTATTGCCCCATCCATCCTTTCCGCCGATTTTGCTCGCCTGGGCGAAGAGGTGCAGGCCATCGACAAGGCCGGCTGCGACTGGATCCATGTCGACGTGATGGACGGCCATTTCGTGCCCAATATCACGATCGGGCCGGCGGTGGTCAAGGCGCTGCGCCCGCACAGCGCCAAGCCGTTCGACGTCCATCTGATGATCTCTCCGGTCGACCAGTATCTCGAGGCATTCGCCGACGCCGGTGCCGACATCATCTCCTTCCATCCCGAAGCCGGCCCGCATCCGCACCGCACGGTGCAGACCATCCACGCGCTCGGCAAGCAGGCCGGTCTGGTGCTCAACCCGGCGACGCCGCTCGACATACTCGACTATCTGATCGAGGATCTCGACCTGATCCTGGTGATGAGCGTCAACCCCGGTTTCGGCGGGCAGAGCTTCATCGACAGCCAGCTGCGCAAGATCGAGGCGATCCGCTCGCGGATCACCGCCACCGGCAAGGATATCCGGCTGGAGGTCGATGGCGGCATCGATCTCAAGACCGCGCCAAGGGCGATCGCGGCGGGGGCCGATACGCTGGTGGCCGGAACCGCCACCTTCCGCGGCGGTCCGGATCATTATGCCGCCAATATCACTGGTCTGAGGGGTGAATGACCACCGGCAGATCTGACCGGCTGGATCTGGGCGACAGCGACCCGGACGATCCCGCAACCCATGATGAAAATGACAGCGCAGGCGAGGGCCGCAGCCTGACCCTGCGCCACGACCGCGACCGCGGCCAGTCGCTCGCCCAGCAGGCGGCGATGCTCTATTACCGGATGACCTGGCGGATGCCGATGCACCGGCTGCGCCTGTCGGGCAAATTGCCGCTGCGCCTGCTCGCCGTGCCGGTCGATCCGGTGGAGGGGGACCGGGTGCAGGGCATGGCGGTGCGCGCCGGCCATTTCCTGTTTCGCGGCCTCAAGAAGAAGCATGACAATATCGATTTCGCCAATCTCAAACTGCCGCCGCAATTCGAGGATTATGTCCATCGCTTCCAGTGGCTGCGCGATCTCGATACCGCGGCGTCGCGCGACCAGGCCGTGCCGGTCGCGGAAAAACTGGTCAGCCAGTGGCTCGACGCCAATGGCGGTGTGATCCGCCAGCCGGCCTGGCGGCCCGACAATTGCGGCTGGCGCCTGCTGATCTGGGCCAGCCATGCGCCGCTGATCCTGTCCTCCCGCGACCTGATCTACCGCTCCAAGCTGCTCAACCATATCGCCCGCACCGCGCGCCATCTCGACCGGACCGCGGACAAGGCGGAATCAAGTCTCGGCCGGCTGGTCGCGTGGAGCGGCGTGGTCGCCGCCGCGCTGCTGCTGCCCGAGGGCCGGGTACGCCAGATCGTCGGCGAGGCGGGGCTGGAAAAGGCGATGGGCGAATTTTTCTTCGCCGATGGCGGCTCGGTCTCGCGTTCGCCGCTCAACCAGATGGACGCGGTGATCCTGCTGTCGATGCTGAAACAGGTCTATCTCGCCCGCAA
>Ga0209346_1000502_pt1 | contig 33414 bp, 29 predicted proteins | sample AutmiccommunBRH9_FD_187381 | JGI IMG/M metagenome (GOLD analysis project Ga0209346, IMG submission 187381) | Deep subsurface microbial communities from Mt. Terri, Switzerland - Autotrophic microbial communities BRH/9 (SPAdes) (version 2) | ecosystem: Environmental > Aquatic > Deep subsurface >...
GGGGTTCGGGGGTCTGAAGCAACCCGCGGGTTGGGAGATGAAACGCGAGCTGCTGTCGCGGCGTGCCACGACGCACTGGGACGAGATCGTTGACGTGCGTGCCTAGCTCGAGTGGCTGGTTGCGGCGCCGATGCGTGAGTTGATGCGCTGCTGCCTGTTTCAGAGTCCGCGGAAAGTAGCGACAGGGCGGGCTTGCGCGAGACGGGTTATGTTGAGGTCTGGAGCCGGGTGAACTGGCGCAAGCATGGCGTCGAGCAACCGAACCACATCGGAGCCACTGGTGATCACTTGGGCTTGTCCATCCTGGAGTAACCGATTCGTGCCGGTGCTCGCAGCACTCGTCACCGGGCCAGGCACCGCACCAACTGCGCGGCCAAGAGCCAGCGCCTCCCGCGCAGTGTGGAGCGTGCCCGAACGAGCACCGGCCTCGACGACCACCGACGTACCGGAAATCGCGGCCAGAATCCGCGACCGGTCAATGAACCGTTGCCTCGTCGGGGCGTGGCCAGGTGGCACCTCAGAGATCACCAGACCCTGGCTCGCGATGCGATCGATGAGCACCGTGTGGCCTGCCGGGTAGGGGCGGTCGACCCCTGCGGCGAGCACCGCGATCGTGGAACCGTTCCTCGCAAGCGCGGCTCTGTGCGCGGAGGCCTCAACCCCGTAGGCGCCGCCTGCGACGATGACGCGATCCGCACGGACGAGTTGATCCGCTATCTCTTCGGTGACGTGCACACCGTAGGCTGTCGCAGCGCGCGACCCGGTGATCGTGACCCGCTCACTCGAGTCTCTGGTGAGTAGTGCGGTGTTGCCTTTCGCCCAGAGCACGTAAGGTGCGCGTTCGCCGAGGTCACTGAGCGTGTCAGGCCACTCCGCATCGTCCGGCGTGAGTACCCGAAACCGTTCACTTTCGGCTAACAGGACGGTGAGTCGATCGACGCTTCCATGGGCGCGAGGACGATCACGCCAGACCGCGGCCGCGACCTGATCCATGCCCGGAATGTCGGTGCTGCTTTCGGTGAGAGCAATAAGCTCGACAGCGCCGATCCTTGTGAGTAGCCGCCCGGTCGCCGCATCGTTCGGCGCGCCGATGAGCGAGAGCAGTATGCGGGCGGAGCGTTCGTCGTGTGCAAGGTCGGTAAGGGTAGCCATGATCAAGTTCCTTCGCAGTCAAAATCACTGAGAAGGTGCACACGGGTCACCGGCGGAGGTTAGGCGGCGGTGAGTTGATCTGCTCGCTGCAGGGTGTGATGCCGTGCGCGGGCTTCGGTAATCCGGACTCGCACGAGCAGCCCGACGCTCAAAGGGCCGTTTACTGCGAATTTCAGTGCGTTCCAGATGCACGCAAGCGCGATCACGTAGAGCCAGTTCGGTGCGCCGTCGTCGATGAGTGTGGTGACGTATGCGGCGGCGAAGCAGTAGGGGATTGCCAACAGCATTGCGGGCGCGCCCCATTTGAGGCCTTGCCTGGTGCGGAGCGCATCGAGTGCAATGTTCGTCGGCATGAAATGCCGCATGAAGCTGCGGATGTAGATACTGATGATCCAGATCAGGCGAAACATGATGACAGTCTTCTTCCGGTCGGGGGCGACAGGTAGAAGAAAATGACTGTCCAGCCAGGGCCGTTGGTCGTGCCAACACTTCGGGTGCTGGCGTAGCAGGTAGAGGCCGCCTACCCACAGGGTACGCTGGGGCTGGGGAAAGCGCCATGCTAATGATCTTGTTCAAAGGATCACGGTGGTGCGCACCGTCTCACAACTTCACCAACTACGTGAGTTGAGCCGCTTCCGCTCTCACCATTCATCGAATGTCATATCTGGTCGATCGCCCTGTGGCAGTGGTATTCGGCGGAGCGGGTCTGATTCTTCCAAGTGCTCCTCAGACCACGAGAGGTAGGCGCCGAGAATCTCGGCGAACTCATGGTCCGGACCGCGCTCCGCGGTGGCCCGGCGAAGACTCGCAACGACTTCGGTCAACTCGCTGTGCCGAACAAAGTCGGCGCGGAGCTGTTCCAGAGTGTCCTACCAGCCCGAATACTTCACAGCACGCTTACGAAGTTCTTCCGCGCGCTCACGGTCCTGTTGCCACTGGATTTCCATCTGGCGACGCCGTTCAGCTAACTCTCGTGCCTCGATGGTGAGCTGTTCGATCCTTTCGACGGCACGCAGCAGCTTGTCTTCGATGCGCGTGTTTGCGGTGTCATCCAGAGTTAGAACGTTAGAGGAACCTGACCGCACGTCGGGACGGAGCCGGTGAGGGTCGAGATCCGCTGTACTTCGCCTGTTCAGCGAGGTGTTTTTCAGTTGGCTCATAATCGACCTTCTTGTGCTTCACTCCGAAACGAATCGACGCGGGTGCATCACCGGCGTCGATTGAGAACAAGTCAGGACCGGGGGAGACACGCTTCCGGCGACCATTCCAGCTAATTTGATTCTGCGCGAGTGTGAACCTCGTTGTATTTTTCTTGCCGTGCCCGGTCGCTGGGCTTCGGGCTGCGACCCGCAGGGATGCAAATTGTCGCCGATATGCGTTCAAGCTGAAGCCTCCTTGAGCATCGCATCTGCTCAGCTGTAATGTTACTATCTACGCATGCATGCGGATAGCAACATTTACGGGACTGGACTCTCGCCGGAGTATGTGGATTTGGCTGCAGAAGTTCTGGGTATCCTTTCGGACCCCACTCGAATCAGGATCGTGCTCGCATTGCGACAATCCGACGAGTTACCAGTGAATGCGATTGCGGAGATAGTGGGCAAGAAGCCATCAGGGGTGTCGCAGCATCTTGCGAGGCTGAGAATGGCCCGGATGGTGACCACCCGACAGCAGGGTACGAGCGTGTTATATCGGCTCACTGACGAGCACGCCCTCGCACTCGTGCTCGAAGCGATCAAACAAGCAGAGCACGCCGTTGCGAACGGGCAGATCCCTCCGCACCACTACGCCCCACCGCAGTAGCCTCGTTACTTCGTCATCAGCCCGTTAGGTGCCTGCAGCATGATCGCCGTTCTCCGAAACCCGACCTATGCCAAGCTGTTCAGTGCGCAGATCATTGCACTGCTGGGCACAGGCCTCCTCACGGTCGCGCTCGGCCTGCTCGCCTTCGACATCGCTGGTGGGGATGCCGGGATCGTGTTGGGCGCCGCAATGACGATCAAAATGGTCGCCTATGTCGCTGTTTCGCCGATCACCACTGCGCTGGCTTCGCGAGTGCCGCGCAAGCCCGTTCTCATCGCGGCCGATCTTGTCCGGGCGGGGGTTGCCATTTCCCTGCCGTTTGTCACCGAGGCGTGGCAAATCTACATCCTGATATTCCTATTGCAATCAGCATCCGCCACCTTTACCCCGACGTTCCAGGCGGTCATCCCGTCCGTACTTCCAAATGAGAAGGACTACACTCGTGCTCTGTCGTTGTCTCGCTTGGCATATGACCTGGAATCGCTGGTCAGTCCAATGCTCGCTGCAGCGCTTTTGACGGTGATCAGCTTCCACAACCTCTTCGTCGGGACCGTGATTGGTTTCTTCGCCTCAGCAGCCTTGGTGATTGCAACTCGCTTTCCGCACATTGAAGTTCCACCGCCGACAGCGTTTTTCGAACGGCTCACCCGCGGGGGCCGGGTGTTCTGGGCCACTCCTGAGCTACGCGGCCTCATGGGTTTGAACCTGGTCGTGGCGACGACTACCGCAATGGTGATCGTGAATACCGTTGTCCTGGTGCAGGGCGATCTCGCTCGCCCCCAGACCGATGTAGCACTCATGCTCGCCGCTTACGGTGGCGGATCCATGCTTATCGCTCTCGGAATACCGAAGTTGTTGGAGACGCTCCCGGATCGACGGGTGATGCTCACCGGGGGAAGTATCCTTCCCATCTTGCTCCTGGCCGGGACCGGGGTCATGGCGTGGATGAGCGGCACGCCTCAGTGGGTCGCTCTCCTAATCGTGTGGACTCTGCTCGGAGCAGCGACTTCTGCGATCCTCACACCCTCAGCACGTCTCCTGCGTCGCAACAGTACCGACCAGAATCGGCCAGCGGTGTTCGCCGCCCAATTCTCTCTCTCCCACGCCTGCTTCCTCATTACCTACCCACTCGCTGGGATCCTCGGGGCTGTCATCGGGCTCCCTGCTGTCGCGCTCGTACTCGTCGCTATCGGCGCCCTGGGCACTGTTCTCGCCACCCTGGCCTGGCGCGACGCATCCAGGCCACTGCTGCAGCGAGTAAGTGCCCAAGGACCCACCAAAACGCAACAGTGATGAGCCCAACAATGATGCCGGAAGCCCGACGTCCGCGAGAAGTGCGTGGGCACCCCCTCCAATGTGCCAAGCCGGCAGAACGACTACCTCAGCTAGTTCTGTCGCCTTTGACGCGCTTTCGAGTTGTGAGTCTGACTACGGGCGAGGAGTATTGTCCGGAGCATCAAATCGTCGTCGATGCATGGAGGTCCATCGCACATGTTTGTGAGTAGTATTCCGAGCCCACCCTCGATGTGGTCGCAATTCGACCTTGGTCCGGTGACGATCCACACCTACGCACTGTGCATTCTCGCAGGCATCATTGCCGCAGTCGTTATAACCCAGCATCGGCTTTCTCAGCGCGGTGGGGAGAAGGGAGTGGTGCTCGATATCGTCATTTGGGCTGTCCCGTTTGGGATCATCGGTGCGCGCTTTTATCACGTGTTCACCCATTTGAGTGACTACTTCTATCCGGGTGCAAACCTCTGGAGCGTCTTCGCGATCTGGGATGGCGGCAATGCGCTCTACGGTTCACTTCTTGGTGGCGCGGTTGGGGCCTACGTCGGATGCCGTCGAACGGGAATCAGTTTTTGGTCCTTCGCCGATGCGCTGGCCCCAGCGATGCTCGTCGCACAGTCACTGGGCCGTGTCGGTAACTACTTTAATCATGAGCTATTTGGTCTGCCGACTACCCTGCCGTGGGGGCTGGAGATCCTGCCGACCGATGCAATGTTTCCGAAGGGAATGCCGGCTGACACTTTATTCCATCCCTTGTTTCTCTACGAGATCATCTGGAACTTATTCGGAGTAGCAATCATCCTGCTACTCGAACGGCGATTCAGGCTGCGGTGGGGACGCACCTTCGGCCTCTATCTGATCTGGTACGGCATTGGGCGCAGTTGGCTCGAAGCGATCCGGATCGACCCCACTAGCGATGCCATGTTTGGAGTACCCGCAAACATCTGGGCATCGTTTGCAGCAATCGTCATTGGCATTGTCCTGTTCTTCGTACAGGCCATTCGACACCCGGACCCTGAGCCCTCGGTGTTTCGAGATAACCGCAGCAGCGAAAGTGCGGTCGAGCCCAAAACGAACGGTGAGGCGTTCTCGGGCTCCGCTGACCGGACGAACAAGGGAAAAGGGTGAGCGCTTCAGCCTGTGAGGTTGGCGGCAACAGCGCAGCTTGTGGAAGAAGTTCCAACCATCGGGGCGACTCACGAAGGGCAACGCACATGCGTATTGATGTTCTCTCTATTGATGATTGCCCGAACTCGCCGGCGGCGATTGATCAGGTGCGTGATGCCCTGGACTCACTCGGTTACCCGGATGTTCCGGTTATCGAGCGTCGGATCACGACTCCAGAGGAAGCCGCAGCCACCGCATTCGCTGGCTCGCCCACCATCCTGATCAACGGCGTCGACATTGTGCCGGGGACCGTTCCAACGGGCAGCCTTGCGTGCCGGGTTTACCGCACCGACACCGGCATGGCGGGGCGTCCGACCACGGCGCAGATCGCTGAAGCAATCCGAACACACTGACCTGGCAAGGGTAGCTGAGAAGATATTGGTATGAGACCCGGCGTGGAATGGATGGAACGATTCCAGGTATCGCTCTACCTCGCAGCCCTCATCATTGCCGCAGCGGTCGGTCTACTCGTGCCTGCGGTTGCGCGTCCGGCTGAGATCACAATCAATACCGTGCTCGGGCTATTGCTGTACGCTACTTTTCTCGGTGTGCCGTTCGCAAAGATCGGGCAGGCGTTCCGCGACTGGCGATTCCTCGCTGTTCTCACGGTCGTGAACTTCGCCGTCGTTCCGGTGGTGGTGTTTGCCCTGTCGCGGATCGTCGCTCACGACCAGGTGCTGCTGGTCGGGGTGCTGTTCGTGCTCCTGACCCCGTGCGTGGACTATGTGATCGTGTTCACCGGTATCGCTGGGGGTGCGAAAGACCGGTTACTCGCGGCGGCGCCACTGCTGATGCTCGCCCAGATGGTCCTGCTGCCGCTCTATCTATGGTTGTTCGTCGGTGCCGAGTTCGTGCGAACGGTCGATCTTGCTCCGTTCATCGAAGCGTTCCTGCTGCTCATCGTTCTGCCACTGACCCTTGCTGGGCTCACCCAGCTCGCCGCTTCATACACCCGCACCGGGCGGGTCATGCACGAAGTTGTTCTTGGGGCAATGGTGCCACTGATGATGCTGACCCTCGCGGCCGTCGTTGCGTCCCAGATCGCTGGAGTTGGGCAACAACTCAGCAGGTTGCTGCTGGTCGTGCCGGTCTATGTCGTCTTTGCCGTCATCATGATCCCTATCGGCATCGCTGCGGGGCGGGTCGCGCGGCTCGACGCTTCCGGCACGCGGGCTGTTGTGTTTAGCGGTGCAACCCGCAACTCTTTGGTCGTGCTTCCGCTTGTGCTCGCCCTCCCCGACGCGCTCGACCTTGCCCCGCTGGTCGTCGTCACTCAGACATTAGTCGAACTCATCGTCATGATCGTCTTCATCCGGCTGATCCCGCGACTTGTCCGATCCAGATCTTCTACCCTGCAGAATTCCTGAACTCACGGGTCGGTTCCACCTTCTGAGTACCGCGACCGGGTAGCTGGCTGACGCTCAAGCGGCTTCCACTGTTCCCATCATGCCGAGATCTTCGTGGTCGAGGATGTGGCAGTGATAGACGGTTCGGCCAGTGAAATCTTCGAACGGAATTCGCACGGTGATCTGCCCAAACGCAGGGACATTGACTACGTCTAACCAAAGAGGATCGGTGAGGTCTTGGTCGCAACCGCTTACCACCTGCATCGGCCACACATGCAAGTGGACGGGGTGATCCATTGAGCTTGAGTTTGTCAGGGTCCACTCCTCGATGTCGCCGGAGCGGACAGAGGTATCAAGCCGTTCAGCATCGAATTCACTACCGTTGATAGTGAACGACATCATGCCCGCACCGTCGCGGCCCATCATTCCGCCTATGCCAAAATCCAAAACGCGACGGCGGGCGACTGGTTCTTGACGTAAGTCCCGCCGCGCAAGAGCGGTCGGGAATGGCGGTAATTCCGAGACCTGATCTCCGACTATTTTTAACTGGAGAAGCTCTACTGGCTTCTCTTCGCCGGTGCCCGCCGCACCCATCATTCCTCCCACGGTGCCACGGTTCACGGGAGAAGCGAGAAGTGTGGAAATGCCTTTGGAGGTCTCTACAAGCAGCTCCACCCGGTTCCCTGGCGCTAACTCCACCTCGGTCACGTCAACGGGAACCGGAAGGCGACCCATGTCTCGAGAGAGCAATCGAACCTGTTGACCTTCGAGGCTGAGACTCAGGTATCGGGAGGGACACGCGTTAATGATGCGCCAGCGCTCCCTTTCGCCTCCGGTGCCGGCCAACAACGGGCGGATCTGGCCATTGACCAGCACAAGTTGCCCCTCTCGCCCCATCATTCGCTCCATTAGCGAGGCGTCGACGATGTTCCCGGAGGAATCTATGGAAATGTCCGAGACCACCAACAGCCGTTCACGGGTTGTCGGAACCGGTTGGGCCTCCTCGACTATGATCGCGCCATACAGTCCCGCTGCAAGCTGGTCTGCGACCTGCCCGTGAAGGTGAGGGTGATACCAATATGTCCCTGGCGGATGGTCGTCGGGGATCTGATACTCATAATCAAAGGTCGCGCCTGGTTCGATATGCACGAAGGGATTGTCTCCGTTGCCCTCTGGGGAAACGTGCAGACCGTGAACATGAAGATTCGTCGGCGCATCCAGTCTGTTGAGCATCCGCACACGGAGCGTGTCTCCCGGACTCACTCGCAACGTAGGGCCGGGGAGAGAGTTATTGAATGCCAACACTGTTGCCTGGTGTTCACCGATTTGCAACGACGTCGATGCTGCCTCGAGCTCGATTTCGAGGAGGCCATCGACACTGGAGAGCACCACCGGTTCGGAGAAGGAGTCACCGCCTTCGCCTGAATAACCTTCCGTCGCCAACGTGCTGGTCCACCACAATCCCGCGCCTCCGGCAGCCGCCATGCCCGCGCCAGCAAGCCCCAACGCGAGTAGCTGGCGACGGGTCAAGCGATTCACCGCTCGCCCTGCTCCAATACGCGCAGCCGTTCACGAAGATCATCAGCGCTGATCTCACCGCGGGCGTATCGCTCCTCAAGAATCTCCCTAGCACGCCACGAGCCAACCGTCTCTGAGTGCCCTCGTGGGTCCGTTCGTCGGTCATGCCCGGTCGAATTACGGGTGAACACTATGACCAGCACGACCGCGACAATAATCAGGCCTATGGCAAGCAGCGCCCAGAAAACGAGGGCCCATCCCATGCCCCACATCATACCGTCTCCCCACATCATGATGTCCTCCTTGTTTGACTTAATACCCTTGATACTCCTCGTAGTTGCGAATGCCGTGGAAACTAGGAAATAACACCGACCGGGGTGCAGCGGGACGTGACCTCACTCAATCAGAGAAGAGGGCTTCGACCATTCAGGGCCGCACTGCTCGCTGCGATTGCACCGGGCGTAGAAATGGGTTTATCAATTCGTCTTTTCCGCGGGAATAGCACAAGGGATTGCGGGGTTGTATCAGATACCCTGTAGGGGTATTCCAGTTGTTGGATGCATGGTCGAAGTGGCCAGTGACTTCAACTCGAGTTTTGGCAGACCGAGACACAGCGAGTCGTCAGCCTGGCAGTGGTGATGAGAGAAGGAAGCGGATGAGTACATCGACACCTCCCGTTAGCCGATCGGGCATCGAGTTAGAGATCGGTGGGATGACCTGCGCCTCCTGCGCGAACAGGATTGAGAAGAAGCTAAATAAGCTTGACGGTGTCGAGGCAACCGTGAACTACGCCACCGAAAAAGCCAAGGTCACTGTACCCGACGGTTATGACACTTCAGTCCTCATTGCAGAGGTTGAGAAAACCGGCTATACGGCAGAGCTACCGAAGCCAAAGACGAAGTCTGTTGGCTCGAAGCGGACAGACGAGGACGCGGATCCCGAGCTAACAACGCTCCGGCACCGGCTGATCGGTTCGATCGTGCTGACGGCTCCGGTGCTCGCGATGGCAATGATTCCGGCTCTACAATTCACCTACTGGCAGTGGGCCTCGCTCGCGTTAGCGGCCCCAGTGATTGTCTGGGGCGCGTGGCCGTTTCACAAAGCTGCATGGACGAACCTCAAGCACGGTGCCGCGACGATGGACACGCTCATTTCGATGGGCACCTCCGCGGCATTGCTCTGGTCGGTGTATGCGCTCTTCTTTGGCACCGCTGGCGTGCCGGGCATGACGCATCCGTTCGAATTCACGATCGCTCCATCCGATGGCGCGGCGAACATCTACCTCGAAGTCGGTGCCGGGGTGACCATGTTCATTCTTATGGGCCGTTACTTCGAGAAGCGGTCCAAGCGCCAAGCCGGCGCTGCACTACGAGCCTTGCTTGAACTCGGGGCCAAGCAGGTTTCCGTACTCCGAGACGGTCACGAGATCAAAATCCCGACCGAGGAATTGTCGGTCGGCGACGACTTCGTCGTACGTCCGGGGGAGAAGATCGCTACTGATGGCATCGTGGTTTCTGGTACTTCCGCGGTCGATGCCTCTATGCTCACCGGAGAATCTGTTCCCGTCGAGGTTGGTAGAGGCGATACCGTGACCGGTGCCACGGTGAACGCAGGTGGGCGACTGGTAGTCCGTGCGACGCGGGTCGGGTCGGATACTCAGCTCGCACAGATGGCTCAGATGGTGGAGGATGCACAAACCGGCAAGGCTGAAGTGCAGCGCCTAGCCGACCGTATCTCGGGAATTTTCGTACCGATCGTGATCGTGATCGCTGTTGTCGCGCTGGCAGCCTGGCTCGGTGCCGGGTTTCCCGTAGCCGCGGCATTCACCGCCGCCGTAGCAGTGCTGGTCATTGCCTGCCCGTGCGCACTTGGTTTAGCGACCCCGACAGCGCTGCTTGTCGGCACGGGCCGCGGGGCTCAGCTGGGTATCCTGATCAAGGGCCCGGAAGTGCTCGAATCGACTCGGAAGATCGATACCGTCGTGCTGGACAAGACAGGCACGGTCACCACCGGAAAAATGACCCTTGTCGATGTGATCGCTGAGCCCGGCGTGGATCGTGCCGAGCTACTCCGGCTCGCAGGTGCACTTGAGGACGCCTCCGAGCACCCGATCGCGCAGGCGATTGCCAAGGGAGCAACGCAGGAAGTCGGCGTGCTGTCCACAGCTTTGGACTTTGTAAATATTGAAGGCAAGGGCGTGCAGGGCGTCATTGACGGGCACGCAGTCCTCGTAGGACGCGAATCGCTGCTGGCCGAATGGTCCCAAACGCTCAGCCCGGATGTTGCTGCGAGCAAAGCCCGCGCGGAAAGCGAAGGAAAAACTGTCGTCGCTATCGGCTGGGATGGCGCGGCGCGTGGCATCCTCGTCGTTGCCGACGTCGTCAAGCCGACCAGCGCGGAAGCCATCGCCGGACTGAAAGCCATCGGACTCACCCCGATTCTTCTCACCGGCGACAACGAAGCCGTGGCTCGGCAAATTGCCGCCGAAGTAGGTATTGATGAGGTGATCGCCGAGGTCTTACCCAAAGACAAGGTGGACGTGGTTGCCCGACTGCAAAGGGAAGGAAAGGTGGTGGCGATGATCGGCGACGGTATTAACGATGCCCCGGCACTCGCTCAGGCTGACTTGGGCCTGGCGATGGGCACAGGTACCGATGTCGCCATCGAGGCATCCGACATCACGCTTGTGCGGGGTGATCTTCGCAGCGCAGTAGATGCGATCCGACTTTCTCGAAAGACGCTGAAAACGATCAAAACCAACTTGTTCTGGGCCTTTGCCTACAATACGGCCGCGATCCCGGTCGCAGCGCTTGGCATGCTGAACCCCATGCTCGCAGGAGCAGCAATGGCGTTCTCCAGCGTCTTTGTCGTCGGAAACAGCTTACGCCTTCGCGGCTTCACAAGCGTTGCCAAACGGCAAGGCTAACTCTGCCCGAAACGGAAGAGAGTCGAAGGTTGCTTAAGGCGATGACGCGCGCAAATCTAACCTAAATCCCTGTACCCAGTACCCCTATGGGGTGTAATGTAATTGACAGACCTCGTGAGGCGCGGCAATCGACCGAGTGATGCGCTCATGAAACTATGCTCAACCCACGAAAGGACAAGACAATGGTAAATATTGAATCCCGTGATCTAGGTCTCAGCAACGTGAATTCCGGCTGCAGCTGCTGCTCGCCGGGCAACGCTTCGGCGGATTCGAAAGAAAAGACGTCGATTCCGGAGGGAGCGGTGGTTTCCGACTTTCTTGTGGAAGGCATGACTTGTTCGCACTGTGTCAGTAGTGTGACAGAGGAACTCGCCGCTATCGAAGGAGTATCGGACGTGAATGTGAACCTCATCGCAGGCGGAACCTCTCTGGTTCGAGTTGCCAGTTCTGCGAAGCTTGACACCGAGCAGGTGCGAATGGCAATTGAGGAGGCCGGGTACTCGCTCGCCTAGTCCTCATGGCATAGCGCGTGTACAGCTGGACTTCCCGGGCCGCCCCGGGGGTATCTCTGCATTGTGCAGATCGAAACATGACAGTTCTCTGGTGGGTGTGTCCTCGAATAGTGGTGCAGCCCCAAGTGAAAGGTAAGGCACATGGCCCAGACCGGACATGGCGGTCACATCTCGACTACTGGTGACACGCGGGCACTGGTGATCTCCGGAGTGCTGACCGGAGTCTATTTTGCGATCGAGTTGGTGATTGGCCTGTGGACCGGGTCGGTGGCTGTAATATCCGACGCTTTCCACACGTTTTCGGCGGTCGGTGGAGTTTTGATCGCCCTGGTCGCCCTTCGCCTGAGTCGTCGACCGGCCACGAGTCGTGAGACCTATGGTTGGGCTCGCGCGGAGATCATCGGTGCCCTCTTCAATGGACTGTTTCTGGTCATCATGGCTGGTTTCGTGTTCTGGATGGGTGCGATGCGGTTGATGGACCCAGTCGAGCTTCCCACATCGGTGATGCTCTGGGTCGCCGCCGGAGGCATTGTCACCGAGCTGATTGCATTCTGGCTTTTGTATCAACGCCAGAAGACGAATCTCAACCTCAAAGGTGCCTTCTGGCATATCCTGCAAACTTTCGTCGGCAGCATCATCATCATCATCTCCGCCCTCGTCATCCGCTTCACCGGGTTCTTGGCTATCGATCCGCTGTTGGGCATGGCCTTCGGCTTGGTGCTGTTCTGGGCCTCGTGGAAGATCCTGCGGTCAGCTCTACGAATCCTTTTGCAAGGCGCTCCTGAGGACGTCAATGTTGAGGCTGCCGTGGAGGCGTTGGCAGACATCAGTGGAGTCGAAGACGTCCATCACGCCCACGCGTGGACGCTGACCTCGGGTCAGGATCTGTTTTCCGTTCATCTGCGTGTTGGCGAGCCTGCCCGGGACGGCCAGAGGGTCCTCGCTGAGGCCGCCGATCTATTGAAGGACCAGTTCGGCATCTACTTCTCGACGATCCAGGTCGAGAAAGTCTGCCCACTGCCGAACAAGAACGCCTCCGAAATTGACTTCACCCGGTTAACCGGGGCGGGAGGTACTGCAAGACTCACCTCGGACTGATCGAAGGGGGCGAGGGGAGGAATATGGGGCTAGAAGTCCGCGCTGTCACCTATCTCTACGCTTGCCAGATACCCCTAACGGGTATATTTTGGAGATCATGAGCGAATCACACCGGGGGCATGATCAACATCACCCCGACAAGGAAATTCAACGAGCTAGCGCACCGGCTCACGATTTCGCCGAAAGCGCCACGAATCACTCTGAACACGCGGCCCATGATCGCCAAGAGGGTGTCGATCATGGGACACCAATCGGTGCTGACCCTGAAACGCGGCATCGCGATCACGGTAGCGCTCATTCCGAACACGAGTCTCACTCCGGCCACGACCACGGTTCGCATCAAGACGAAGATCATGCATCTCACTCAGGCCATCAAGGCGGATCGCATGCCGGCCACGGGGTCGACCATGTGGCGCAATTCCGCAAACTGTTCTGGGTCATGCTTGTTCTTGCCGTCCCGCTAGTGGCCTTCAGCCCCATGTTCGCAGGTCTGCTCGGTTACGACCTACCAATTTTCCCTGGCGTTCAGTGGATCTCCCCGGTGCTGGGAACGGTCGTCTATTTCTGGGGCGGGTGGCCCTTCCTCACCGGTGCGATTGACGAATTCAAAGCCCGCAAGCCCGGGATGATGATGCTGATCGGGCTCGCCATCACGGTCGGTTTCATCGCATCATGGGGCGCCAGCCTCGGGTTGCTTGATCACGCGCTCGACTTCTGGTGGGAACTATCGCTTCTCGTGGTGATCATGCTGCTGGGGCACTGGATCGAGATGCGCTCGCTCGCACAAACGTCCTCCGCTCTTGATTCGCTCGCGGCGCTTCTGCCAGACGTGGCGGAACGCGTTGAAGGCGATGACATCGTAGAGGTGTCTCCCTCGTCGTTGCGCGTGGGTGACCTCGTAATGATACGTCCTGGCGGGCGCATTCCTGCTGATGGCGAAATCGTCAGCGGCACGGCCGACATCGACGAGGCGATGGTAACTGGAGAGTCGCGGCCGGTCACCCGGGCACCGGGTGATTCCGTCGTCGCGGGGACCGTGTCGACCGACACTGCTATTCGAGTTCGGGTGAGTGCAGTTGGCGACGACACTGCACTTGCGGGTATTCAGCGGCTCGTGGCCGACGCGCAAAACTCCTCATCGAGGGCACAAAGAATCGCGGATCGCGCGGCAGGGTGGCTGTTCTGGTTCGCGCTCGCGGCGGGAATCATCACGGCAGTCGTGTGGACAATGCTCGGCAATCCTGACGCCGCGGTCATCCGCACGATCACCGTTCTAGTGATCGCCTGCCCTCATGCGCTCGGATTGGCAATTCCACTGGTGGTCTCCATCGCGACCGAACGAGCTGCAAAAGGCGGGGTTCTGATCAAAGACCGACTCGCGCTCGAAAGTATGCGAACTGTCACTTCGGTACTCTTCGACAAAACTGGAACACTGACCAAGGGCGAACCGATCGTGTCGGCAGTAGAGGCTGTCGGGGACGTGAGCGCGGACGAAGTCGTTACCCTCGCGGCGGCAGCCGAGAGCGATAGCGAACACCCGCTCGCGAAGGCGATTGTCGGAGCTGCGAAGGCTCGCTCGCTCGCTGTGCCAAGGGCAGACCATTTCCAATCCGCTCCGGCAGAAGGCGTCGTCGCGACCGTCGATGGCAAGCGCATCAGCGTGGGTGGTCCTCACCTCCTAGACCGGTATGGGGTTGAACCTTTGGAAGCGACGGAGGCATGGAAGTCCGAGGGGGCGATCATCCTGCACGTCCTCTCGGAGGGCAAGGTGATCGGTGCACTCAAATTAGCCGATGAGATTCGACCAGAGTCTCGTGATGCCGTCGACGCGCTGCACAACCTCGGCATCGAGGTCGTCATGATAACGGGCGATGCAGAGGCAGTGGCCAACAAGGTCGGTGCCGACTTGGGTATTGACCTCGTGCTCGCCGGAGTCCGTCCTGAAAATAAGTCGGCGAAGGTCGCCGAACTTCAGAAGCAAGGCCGCAAGGTAGCGATGGTTGGCGATGGAGTCAATGATGCGCCGGCCTTAGCGCAGGCCGACGTTGGTATTGCGATTGGAGCCGGCACGGATGTTGCGATCGCATCGGCGGGCGTGATCCTAGCTTCCAGCGATCCCAGGTCTGTGTTGTCGATTGTCGAACTCTCCAACGCGAGCTACCGCAAGATGAAGCAGAATCTGTGGTGGGCTACCGGATATAACGTAATCGCCGTACCGCTCGCGGCCGGGGTTCTCGCGCCCATCGGAATCGTGCTCCCAATGTCGGTCGGGGCCATCTTGATGTCGGTGTCAACCTTAGTCGTAGCTTTGAACGCTCAACTGTTGCGACGGCTGGACTTGCGCCCTGAGCGGAGCGCGCAAGCCGCGCTTCGCAAAAGCGCGAGTGAGCGGCGCGACCTTGTCGGCACGCAGTCGAGCTAGCCGATCAGAGATCAACAGAGAGCAGGATCCGATGCCTCAGCCCATACGCGTAGCTGTGAATGGTTACGGAGTGATCGGGAAGCGGGTTGCAGACGCGGTGCGCCTCCAACCCGACATGCAACTGGTCGGAATCGGTGACGTCACCTCTGACACTCGTGTCAAGACTGCGGTGTCCCAGGAAATTCCTGTGTTCGCTGCGACTCACAAGTCGGAAGCCGCCATGCGGGATGCAGGTTTTCCGGTCGCTGGACATCTTCATGATCTGCTCGACCAAGTCGATGTCGTCGTCGATGCCACCCCGTCTGGGGTCGGAGCCTCTAACTTCGACCACTACCGCGAACACGGCGTCAAGACGGTATTTCAAGGTGGTGAAAGCCACACTCTGCCTGGTCATTCATTTGTTGCCCACGTGAACTTCGACACTGCCAGGGGGAGGGATGCGACGCGCGTCGTGTCATGCAACACGACGGCGACCGTCCGGACACTTGCCGCCCTACGAAATGCCGATTTGCTCTTACGTGCTCGGGGAGTACTTATCCGGCGCGCTACTGACCCCTGGGAATCCGATCACTCCGGAATCATGAACACGGTTGTCCCGGAATCATCGATCCCGAGCCATCAGGGGCCCGACGCTCAGACGGTGATCCCGGATCTGGACGTGTCCACAATCGCAGCTAAGGGATCTCACACCCAAAATCATGCGCACTTCTGGACGATCGATCTGACGCGAGCTGCGGATAAGGACGAAGTCCTCCACGCCCTCCGTGCTATGCCGCGAATCGCGTTCATTCGCCACTCGGAGGGGGTAGTCGCACTCAACAGCATCATCGAGTTGATGAATGACATCCACCGTCCGCGCGGCGACATGTACGAAGTTGCTGTGTGGGAGGACATCCTCAAGGTTCAGGGAAAGGAACTCTTCTTTGTCTCTGCGGTCGACAATCAGGCCATCGTGATTCCAGAGAATATTGATGCCGTGCGCGCTCTATCGGGCCGGAGCACAGGCGAGCAGTCGACGAGCATGACCGACGAAGCCCTCGGTGTGAGAGCCGATTTCTTGTGACATGACTCATCGCTGACCCATTCGCGGCCGGTATCCTTGACCTGTGGGGTGGGTGTTACCGATGACTGCGGGTTTCATCCGGATGTCACGGTTACCATGGTCCTTGTACTTGATGCGCGACGCATCGACCGCCCTCTCAAATTCGATACGCGCCCCGTTTGGGAGTGCTTGAAGTAAGGACATACCCATGACGGAGGCAAACGAGCCTCATGCCCATCACCACGGCTATATTGAGGACAAGAAGGCCTATCTCCAGCGCATGAAGCGCATTGAAGGTCAGGCACGCGGTATCGAGAAGATGATCAATGAAGAGCAGTACTGCATCGATATCCTCACCCAGATCAGTGCCCTCACTCGCGCGATCCAGGGCGTCGCCACGGGTCTACTCGAAGACCACCTGAAGCATTGTGTTCTCGATGCCGCAAAGCTTGGTGACGAAGCAGCAAGTGCAAAGATCAAAGAAGCCACCGACGCGATTAACCGACTCGTCCGCTCTTGAGGCTGTTGCCTTTGATTTTCACAGGTGCACTACCCGCCGTTCCGAGATGACGCAGCGAGGTCATGATGAAGGACCAAGGACACACCCTCGGGATCGTCGACATGCAGCATGGAGCATGCGGCATGCGCAACACGCCACCGCGACTGGGACCCGAATTCGGGTACCAGTCGCGGCCATCTCTTGGACGAGCGTGAACCCTATTTAGCGGCGTGTTGTGCCGTGTGGCAACTAGGCTGCCACACGGCACAACACTTCGTTCTCATCATCGGCCCCAGTCACGCTTCATATGAGATCAGGCCGTCCATGCCACCCTCAGCGTGGTAGATGTTGTGGCAGTGGAATAACCACTGGCCAGGATTGTTCGCGTCGAAATCGACGGCAAGAGTTTCCCCCGGTAGCACGATGGACGTATCCTTGCGAGGGCCACCATCAAGTAGCTGGTAAGTATGGCCGTGTAGGTGGATGGGGTGCCACATGGTGGTGGTGTTTTCGAACAGCAAACGTACGCGCTCTCCTGATCGGATGCCGCGAGTGCTTCGTTCCACCTGTGCGGGGTCGAAGGGCACACCATCGAATGCCCAATCGAACTTTTCCATCGACCCGGTCAGCTTCACGGTGATCTCACGGTCTGGCGCCTTCCGTGGCAGGGCGACGCTCTCCACCGCACGGAGGGCGGCTCCGACGCCGATGTTGCGCCTGAGTTCGGGCAGCACGACGTTCGAGTCCGGCGCACCTCCGGTCCCGGTGCGAACGAGGGCGAACGCGCGTTCGCCCTTGCCTTCGGCTTCTGCCACGAGGGGGAACACACCGTCTCCGAGGGTCACCAGCACGTCGTAGCGCTCGCCCATTGCTAAGAGCACCCCGTCGACTTCCACAGGTTCCACGGGAAATCCGTCGGAATGGGTAATGGTCATGCGGTGACCGCCAAGAGCGACGCGAAATGCCGTATCGGATCCGGCGTTGATCATACGAAGCCGCACGCGCGTTCCGGGGCGCGCGGTATACGTCTCCGGGTCTGCGGGCGGCCGCCCGTTGATGAGGTAATGCGGGTAAAAGACGTCGCCCGAGTCGCCGCCTAAGAGGTCCGAGTTCGTGCCCATGAGCATGTTACCCATCCGCATGACATGCCCCTCCATGCCCGGCATCGGGGCCATCCCGCCACGAAGGTCTTCGAGCACCTCCGGTGGAGTTGCGGTTACTCCGTCGAGCCAGTCGTCGAAGACGACTACCCATTCCTCATCGTAGGCGAGCGGTTCGTTCGGGTCGTCGATAATCAGCGCACCATAGAGACCGCGATCGAGCTGCGTCCCGACGTGCGGGTGGAACCAGTAGGTACCGGCGTCAGGCGCGATGAAGCGGTAGGTGAACTCATCGCTAGCCGCGACGGGGTTTTGTGTGATGCCGGGGACACCGTCCATGTCGTTGCGCAGTGCGAGACCATGCCAGTGGATGGTGGTCTCCTCGGGCAACCCGTTGATAAGGGTCGCTTCGATGGTGTCGCCGACGTTCGCGCGGATGATGGGAGCGGGAATCGAACCAAAGCTCCACGTCGGAACCTGTGTCCCGGCGAGATCCAGTGTCGTCGCCTGCGCGCGCAACGACGTTGTGACCACGCGTCCGGTGGAGTTCCGGGCTGTCTCCGCGCTACCGACCGCGGCGGCCGTCGGCGAGATGTACCGGGGGGTTGGGGCGCACCCCGCCAACAGGACTGCCGCAGCACCCGCAAGTCCAGCGCCGAGCGCGGCCCGGCGGGTTAGGGGCAGCGTGAGAAATCGTCGTTCGTACATAGGGAAGCTCATTTCGTCGATCAGTGATCAGATGTGGCGGACGTCGGGCGCGAGACTGCGCCCCAGTCACGCCTATCTACGATCGATCGACAGCACGAGCCGGATTGGGAACGTTCGGACCCAGATTCCCGGGCCGCCCCGCACGAGAACGCGCGGGCATGGGTGCGTAAAAATGCCACGTCGGAACGGCAAGAGGCGCAGGCCGAGGCCCAACGAAACCAGCACGAAGAGAATGAACACCGCGAAGCCCAGAAACGGTCCGGCTCCTCCCTCGGCCTGATCCATAAGCATCGGATCAGTCGGTGCCAAGTCGTCTTGAGCTGACGAAACGACCAGGCTCGTTGCATACACACCGGTGAGAGGCTCGTCCAGTTCGTCGCCGGGGGTCTGGGCAGCGTCGGTCGAGAAGGCCGTCTCAGCGGGTACCACGCCGGCGTGTGCCACCATGGTGCGCGTGTCGTTCATCCCGTGCATGAGAACGAGTGTGACAAACACCGCTGCCAATGCCACCAGCGAGACAATCGCAGTGTGCACTGAGATCGCTCTTCGGCGTGATGTGGCGCCTCTGAACCCCATGTGGTGACCCTCCTCTTCGGTCATGATACCCCCTACTGGTATTTGCGAGCTCAAGATCAAAATCGAAAACTCATCCGTGACCGGGCGGGCCGATGGTTCCCGGCGCAGCCGGGATAACAGCTGACGTTCAAGTTGTTGCACCCTCCGGAATTTTGGCTTGGATTTGGAGAGCCCGTTCTCGTCGAGGTATCCAGCCGGTCTTTTCTCACGGCTACTCAGGCAGTCCCACCGTCCTGGTGCCCTGCCAACTGGAACTCCTCTTGTTCCCCTCCCGAAAGGGTGACGTATCTTCCACGGACCCCGATTTGGACAGGCGAAGCGGTACTGGGCCGCAGCCTAATCGCAAGATTCTCGGTACTCAGAACAACGTCTATGAGGTGTCCGCGGTAGTGAATCTGGAACTCGACTTTTCCCAGGTGGGCGGGCAACTTGGGGGCAAAGATGAGGGCATTGTCTTCGATCAGAAGCCCCGCGAATGAGCGGACAATAATGTCGATTGTCCCTGACATGGCCCCTAAGTGGATTCCTTCGCGCGTAGTGCCGCCCTGGGTGTCGTCCAAATCGGCGACAAGCGCTTCGCGGAACAAGGCCCAGGCCTGGGATTCATCGAACCTGCTGAGAACCGAGGCATGAACGACCCGGCTCAGCGTGGATCCCTCTGAGGTGCGGGAGATGTAGTAGTTTACGGTTCGTTTCAAGTCAGCTTGGCTGAGGGGATACCCGAGCCGGTTCAGCTGGCTGACCACGCCGGTCGGTCCCAGCAGGTAGATGAGCATCAGCACGTCGGCTTGCTTGGCAAGCTTGTAGCGGTTCGTCGAATCGTTTTCGGCTTCCAAGATCAGGTCTAGCCGCCCGATGTTGCCATACTTCTTTCGGTAGTGGGGCCAGTCGAGTTCGATTAAGTCCTCGTACCCATCGAACTGGCTGATGACTCCGTCGGCATGGAATGAAACGGCGAGCGAGCCAGCTAGCCGCGACCAGTGGCTAATCTCGTCGGGGGTAATCTGGAGCCGGTTAACGAGATCATCGGCCTGGTGCCCCGCTAATTCCGCCAGTGTGTCGGCCGCCCGATCACACACCCAGGAAAGCAGAACGTTGGTGTACGCGCTATCAGTCAGGCCTTCCCCCGGCGCATCGGGGTAGCCGTCATGGTACTCGTCTGGGCCCATTACTCCTGCCAGGCGATGCCGGTTCGCGGCGGCGTCGAATGTAACCATCGACCCGAACATCCTCACTACCTCGATGATCAGCTCGGCGCCGCGCGCGGCCAGCCACTCTCGATCTCCGGTGCCCTGGAAGTATTGCCACGCGTTGTAGGCGATGGCGAGTCCGACGTGCCGCTGCCGGCTAGAGTTGTCGGGCATCCAACGCGCTGACCGAGTGTTGTAGATCCAGCGAGGAGTCTCCTCTCGTCCGTCGCTGGCACTCTGCCAGGGAAACAGCGTCCCCCTCAGGCCCTGTGCCTGGGCGGCCGCTCGCGCCGCGTCCATCCGCCGCCACCGGTATTCCAACAGGGCACGACTCACCTGCGGAAGGCGCGACCCAATCACAGGCATGACGAAGAGCTCGTCCCAAAATACGTGTCCGCGGTAGCCTTCCCCATTCAATCCCCGCGCAGTAACGCCGGCATCCAGAAGCGCGCTGTGCTCCGAGATTGCCTGCAACACGTGAAATACGTGCAGGTTGAGGATTAGCTGAGATTGGCAGTCTGAGTCAAGGGTGATTGCGTACCGGCTCCAAAGGCGGTGCCAAGCCGCTTCGTGATCACCGAGCAGCGCGTCGAACCCGACGCTGTTGCGGGATAGCTCCGCCAAAACAGCGGTCGCCGGCGACGAGATGGCACCGTCCCGGGAGGTTGCCACAGCCACCGTCTTGGTCATCGTGACGGGATCTCCGTCGACCAGACACAGATCGAACTGCCGCAGGTACAGCCCGTTGTTGTTTTCGGCGTCGTGGGGCGTCGCGTCAAGGCCGTCAAATTCGGTTCGCACCGCGAGGGCGATGCCCACTTGGCTCTGGTTTGTCTGGACATCACAGAAAACGATGTTGCCATCCGTTTCGCTGAAGACGGCATTCTTCAGATGAACGTCGCCTGTGCCGGCATAGTCGCGAACGTTGGTATTGGTCACCCGTGCGTCGATGCCAGTGCGGATGCTGACTAGGCCGTTGAAGCCCTGTGCTGTCAGTGTGGTTTCAAGGGCAGCCAGGTGGGGATTGTTCATCGAGACCAGACGGCGCTGTACTACCGTAATATGTTTCCCTCCCGAGCCGGCAAGCGTGCAGTAGCGGGTCAGCAGGCCGCGGCGCAGGTCAAGGTCGCTCCGGTCTTCCAGAACATCGAGCCCGCCCGTCGACCACCAGGGACCGTTGCCGAGACGAACGTCCACGGGCAACCAGTTGGGAACATTGACCAGGTGTTCTTCTTCCATCTCGCGTCCGTGGATGATGCCAACCGTGCGGTTGTAGACACCGGCCAGGTAAGTGCCTGGATAGTGGATTCCGTCGTCGCTTCGCTCCGGGCGCGCCCCTCTCGTGGCCATATAACCGTTGCCCAATGCGGTGAGGGTCTCCCGGTGGCCCTCGTGGGCCGGATCGAATCCTTCGTAGCTCAGCGTCCAGGGGTCAGTGCGCGAGGCGCCCAAATCCAGTTGGCTGACGTCGGCCAAAACTACGTCGGCGCCTGCATCCTCCAGTTGTTCTCGATCTCCCGTCCGGTCGATTCCCACCACGAGTCCGAACCCGCCGCTGCGTGCTGCGCGCACTCCCGAGACGGCGTCCTCAATGACCGCGACTCGCCGGGGCGGCACCCCAAGTCGCCGGGATGCTTCGAGAAACATGGCAGGGTCAGGCTTGCCGGGTAGGCCCAGCTCCCTGGCCATTCGGCCGTCGACTATCGCGTCGAACGCCCCGTCCAATCCCAAATCAGCCAGCAACATAATGGCGTTTCGGCTAGCTGTGACAAGGCCGACGGCGACCCCACCTGTGCGGAGACGCTCCAACAGTGCGACGGTTCCGGGGTAGGCCTCGACGCCGTCACGCGCCAATGCGGCTAGGAACAGTTCGTCTTTCCGGGCAGCGAACCCCGCCACGGTCCATGCATCCGGGGCATCGCCGGGTGATCCCCCAGGAACTTGGATGCTACGAGAGGCCAGGAAAGCGAGGATGCCGTCCGCTCGGCTCCGTCCGTCTACATAAATCCGGTAGTCCTGATCAGGGTCGAATCGGGAGTCCGGCTCGGCACGAGACCTGGGGTCCGCCAGGACAGTGTCGAATAACTCCTGCCAAGCTGCCGCATGCATGGTGGCCGTCTGAGTCACCACTCCGTCCATGTCGAACAGCACGGCGTCATAGGGCACCGCGGTGGGGTGACTGGAACGCTCGTGTGGAGGAAGCCCACCAGAAAGAGAAGCGGTCATGCTAGGCGGGCTCGTCCAATGCTTCCTGCTCGCGCTGATTGACCGGTCCGGGGGCCACCGTCCACTGCCAATTCTTGATTTCTGGCATGTCTTCCCCGTTGGCAAGGATGTACTGGCGATGTTCAATGAGCTTGTTCTTGAGTTCCTCACGAACATGCGCCGATACATCCTGAAGGCTTGTCACCCGGTCGATCACGCTGATTGCCAAGTTGAACCGGTCGATCTGGTTCAACACGCACATGTCAAACGGCGTCGTGGTGGTGCCTTCCTCTTTGTATCCGTGCACGTGGAAGTTGCCGTGGTTGGTGCGCCGGTAGGTGAGACGGTGAATTAGCCACGGGTAACCGTGATAGGCGAAGATCACGGGTTTGTCCGTGGTGAACAGGGCGTCGAACTCTCGGTCAGCTAGACCGTGTGGGTTGTCGGCCTCGTGTTGCAGTCGCAGTAGATCGACGACGTTGATTACCCGGATGGAGAGGTCGGGGAAGTGCGAGCGCAAGATGTCTACGGCGGCGAGGGCTTCCATGGTGGGGACGTCTCCGGCGCAGGCCATAACTACGTCGGGTTCCACATGTGAGTCGGTGCTGGCCCAGTCCCAGATCCCGATGCCCTTTGAGCAATGCGCGATGGCGTCTGCCATGTTCAGGTACTGCAGCTGCGGCTGCTTACCCGCCACAATGACGTTGACATACTGGCGGCTACGCAGGCAGTGATCGGCGACGGACAGCAAGGTGTTTGCGTCCGGTGGCAGGTATACCCGCACCACCTCGGGCTTCTTGTTCAATACGAGGTCGATGAACCCCGGATCTTGGTGCGAGAACCCATTGTGATCCTGCCGCCACACGTGCGAGGTCAGGAGGTAGTTGAGCGAAGCGATCGGCCGACGCCACGGAATGCCATTGGCCGTGTCCAGCCACTTAGCATGCTGATTGAACATCGAGTCGACAATGTGGATGAATGCCTCGTAGCAGGAGAACAACCCGTGCCTGCCGGTGAGTAGGTAGCCCTCGAGCCAGCCCTGGCAGGTGTGTTCGGATAGGATTTCCATCACTCGTCCATCAGGAGCCAGGCCATCATCCTCGGGGACGGTGTTCGCGTTCCAAGCACGGTCAGTTGCTTCCAGGACCGCTGAGAGGCGGTTGGAATTGTTCTCATCCGGGGCGAAGACGCGGAAATTGTCTTGGTTGCCGGACATCACGTCCCGCAGCATCTGCCCGAGTACGCGTGTTCCTTCCACCGCCCCGGTGCCAGGTTCTCTTACTGCCACGGCGTAGTCGCGGAAATCTGGCATTCGCAAGTCTCGCAGCAGAATTCCCCCGTTCGCGTGCGGATTGGCGCTCATCCGCTTTGGCCCTACAGGGTGGAAGTTGCGAATGGATGCGACAGGGGCTCCCTTCTCGTCGAAGAGTTCCTCCGGGCGATAACTACGTAGCCACTGCTCCAGGACCTTGCGGTGGTTCTCGTTTTCCCGAGCGGCGCCGAACGGTACCTGGTGGGACCGCCACGAGCCCTCGACCTTTTTCCCTTCGATCTCGGCCGGACCTGTCCACCCCTTGGGGGACCGAAGAACGATCATCGGCCACCGCGGCCTTTCTGTTTCACCGAATTCTCGGGCGCGGCGTTTGATCTCCTGAATCGAATCTAAACAGGAATCTAAGACGCGGGCGAACTCCTGATGCATGTGTTCCGGGTCGTCCCCCTCAACGTAATACGGTGTGTGGCCGTAGCCGCGCAGTAGACTGTCTAATTCGTCCCTGTCGATTCTGTCTAGCAACGTGGGGTTGGCGATCTTGTAGCCGTTCAAATGCAGGATCGGCAAGACAACGCCGTCACGGACGGGGTTCATGAACTTGTTCGAGTGCCAGCTCGCGGCTAACGGCCCGGTTTCGGCTTCGCCATCGCCCACCACAGCCGCAACGATCAGGTCCGGGTGATCAAATGCGGCGCCGTAGGCATGGGACAGTGCGTACCCCAGTTCCCCGCCTTCGTGAATGGATCCGGGAGTTTCGGGGGCGACGTGGCTGGGAATACCGCCGGGGAAGGAGAACTGCTTGAACAGCCGTTGCATACCGGCCACGTCTTGAGACACATTGGGGTAGATCTCGCTGTAGGTTCCCTCCAGCCATCCCGCCGCGACCGGACCGGGGCCACCGTGCCCGGGCCCCATGACGTAGATCATGTTCAGGTCGCGTTCCATGATGCTGCGGTTCAAATGTGCGTAAATGAAATTCAACCCTGGGGTCGTGCCCCAGTGCCCCAGCAGCCGCGGCTTCACGTGCTCCGGCAACAAGGGCGCCCGGAGCAGCGGGTTGTCCATTAGGTAAATCTGTCCTACGGACAGATAGTTGGCCGCCCGCCACCACGCGTCAACTTGCTGCAGTTGGTCGGGGGTCAGCGGGGGAGTTTGCTCCGAATGTTTCTGGGTGGCATTCATGGCATTGAACCTTTCGCTTTTCGGCAACGGGGGAATTGGTCACGCCGAAAACCAGCATGTCTGCCGCTGAGTGCTCAGGGTCTTCATGTGGGACCAATCGGTACCTGTGAGAGCAAAGGTGCTCGACATCGTTTCCAGCGCATGCTAACCGGGACTTCTTGGACCGCAGCAATGGGGCTCATGCCGACCACCATAGTACCCTGTGGGGGTACTTACAACCGCTAAAACGTCCAGAAACCGCGTGAACTCGGCACCCCCCGAGCGAGGAAACTGCGTGCTAGTACTTTTCTGGAATACGGACCTTTCATAGGCCGGAGTAAGAATGTAGCCCCGAGAAGAACTGATTGACGATTGCGAAGTTGAAGATCACTGCGAGAAAGCCGATAATGCTCAGCCAGGCTGAGCGACTTCCGCGCCAGCCACGTGTTGCGCGGGCATGGATATACCCGGCGTAGAGAACCCAGATCACAAATGTCCAGACTTCCTTGACGTCCCATCCCCAGAATCGACCCCAGGAAGCCTCTGCCCAGATCGCTCCTGCGATAAGTGTGAACGTCCAAAATACGAAGCCGATAATTGCGAGCCGGTATGCAAGGTTTTCGAGCCGAGTTGCTTCAGGGATTCCGCGTAAAAACTTGAGCGTCGAGACGCCAGTGGACGTGAGTTTTGCCTCCCTTCTGGACTGGAGGAGTTGGAGTGTTGAGAGACCAAATGACAGAGTGAAGAATCCGACCGCGAGCACGGCCACCGCGATATGGATCACCATCCAGTAGGTGTCGAGGGCGTCTTGAAGTGGAACGATGGGAACGTAGTAATTGACCTTCGTGATACCAAGGAAAAGCACGGTAAGGCCAGTGACGAGGGCACCTAGGAAATGGATATCGACGATAAACTGCACTGCGATGAAGATGAGAACAGCTGCGAGGGTTGCAGTCAGGGCGAACTCGTACATGTTTGCCCAGGGCATACGTTCTGCACCGATTCCCCGCAGTACTGTCGCTGCGAGATGAAGTAGCGCGCCCAAGATAGTGAGTGAGAGCCCTATGCTGGCGGCGCGTGATCGTGCAGGCACCGCACTTGCACTTGCACTTGCACTTCGATTTGCTAGATCCACGACATAGAAGACGAACGCGATTGAGTACACGATCATCGCCGAGTAGAGGGCTGTTGTTGAGTATTGCTCGAGTGTCTCCACGATTCCTTAGCTTTCTTCGTTGACTTGCGCCTCACCGGATGACTTAGGTGTGGCGAGATAACTGTTAGATACGTTCGCTATGCGATTTCAGTAATTCGGCCACCGCGTGTTCGAGGGTGGGATCGTCACCTCTGGAAAGCGCCGCATACTGGAGCGTCACGCCGGTTGCTGACGGAATCGCCTTCACCCACACTCTTCTGCGCGGCACAAACAGCGAGGTGAGGAGTCCGGCTGTGGCGGTGACCGCGAATATCAGAATCCACACCTGAGTGGGGTGGATCACGACATCGAAGGCCGCATATCTGGGAGCTGCATCAAAGGTCACCGTTCCCGCTTCGTTTGGAAGATCCACCGTGTCACCGATTGTTAGCTCTAGGGACTCGACATCTGTATCTCGCCCAGTGCGCTGTTCCATGTTCGACGTGTCCAGTGAATACACGGACTGCGGTATGCCTTCGTTAATCCCTAGATCACCTTCAAAGACATCAAGTGTGAGGATCGGGTTTTCCAGGTCTGGATAGTTCGAGGTGTATGCGCCAGTGTCGAGCGAGGCTTGAGTGGGATAGAAGAACCCTCGAAGCCCAAGCTGTGTCTCCAAGCCGTCGGGAACTTTTACGACTCCGAGGGAAGTGAAGTTCGAGTCCTGAGGAATGAACGGAACCGATTCGCTGAAGACCACTTCACCTGCGGGATCGCGAACTGTAATCGTCGGTGCATAGCCGTTGGCCAGCAGGTACACGTTCGAACCTGCATACCGCATGGGCTTGTTCACCAGAACCAGATCCTTTTGAGGATCACTGCCATCTGCGGGAAATACTGTTACGAAGGCCTCATGCTCAAGCACCTGACCAATGGCGTGCCGATTGCCGTCATCGGGAGTGACGAAGTGTAGTTCCAGATCATCAAGTTTGAGCCCCCAGGGGACCAAACTGGCCTCATCAAAGTAGGTGCCGCTTGTGACGGAGTCATAGTCAATCAGCGCGTTCGCCATACCAGTTTCGCCCTCGATGAGTACCTTCTGGCCGTAGAAACTAAAGGCCCCACCAATCGCCACACTGACCAGCACGCCAAGCAGGCCAAGGTGGAAGACGAGGTTGCCGGTCTCGCGAAGATACCCACGCTCTGCCGAGACTGAGTACTCTTCAGTTCCGCGTATTGTTCGTCGTTCGATCAGAGTGCGGTACCGTTGTGATTTGAGGATTGTTGCCGCTTCAGTAATTGTGTGTTCGGCAAACGTTTGACGTTCCTCGTTGCTTGCTGTGCGATTGGTGACTTGCAGCTCAGAGAACCCTGCCATTCGGGAGAGCCTGGCTGGCGTCTTTGGCGGTGCGCCGCGAAGGGCACGCCAGTGATGCACGATGCGAGGCAGTACACACCCAATGAGGGAGACAAACAGCAGTAGGTAGATCGCTGAGAACCACGCTGATGCATACACATCGAAAACCTGAATTGGGAACGAATCGAGAATCGCAAATAGCTCTGGATTATTCTCTTCCCATTGCACGACACCATTCGGGTCCGCACTCCGCTGCGGAAATAGGGACCCTGGAATAGACGCGACGGCAAGCATGAGCAGGAGGATTAATGCGACTCGCATGCTGGTGAGCTGTCGCCAGAACCATCTGAGCCAGCCGATGATACCCAGCTCTGGCGACTTCACTCTTGCGGTTGCGTTGGGATCAAATGTGCGCGGTCCGTCTTCGAAATCAGAGGGGCGTGACATAGCCGCCAATCACCGCCTGGAGTGCGTACATCATTTTGGTCCACAATCCGGAGACCATGAGTACGCCGATCAGGATCATGAGAATGCCTCCGGTAAGGTTCACGAGGCGAATGTGCTGCTGCACGAACCGCGTCACGCCCGCCACCCAACCGAAGCCGAAGGCGACGAGTATGAATGGAAGGCCGAGCCCTGCACAATAGAACAGGGCAAGCACAACAGATCGAGACACTGAACCCTGTTGCAGACTCAGCGCCATAATCGTGGTGAGAGTCGGGCCAAGACAAGGAGTCCAACCGACCGCAAATACCACGCCCAGGAGTGGGGCACCGAGCAGTCCGCCTCGTGGCTTAACCTTCATTCGCATGGTGCGCTGCATCACTTCGAACATGCCGATGAAGCCGAGCCCCATGGCTATCACGAGCACTCCCATGCTCCGGGTAATGAGGCTTTCCCATTCGACGAGCCACAGTCCGACCGACCCCGCGAGGGCCATCATTGCGACAAATACGGTCGAGAATCCAGCGATGAACAAGACCACCCCGAGAACCACCCGGCGGCGGCTCGCTCGTGTCCCTGCATCCGCGCCACTCACTCCACCGACATATGCCAGGTAACCGGGCACGAGTGGGAGCACACACGGCGACGCAAACGAAATGATTCCCGCGAGAAGCGCAATCGATGCGGCAATTAGAAGCTGCCCGTCAGCAACGACCTCTTGAATCATTGTGATTCTCCGGAGGTGCCGGGAGTGTTTTCATTGAGAGTTTCAGTGATGAGCGCGCGCATTTGCGAGACGCCCGCAATCTGACCGATCACGCGGTGAGCGACGCGCCCCTCGGTATCGAGAACCAGAGTCGTGGGAACGGCATTCAATGGCGTGTGAGCCGAGAATGCACGTTGCACAGCGCGATCATCGAGCGTGTCGAGGATCGAGGAGTACTCGATGCCGAATTCTTCAGCGAACGCCACCGCCTGTGCCTTCCCGTCACGAGTGTTCACGCCAAGGAACTGAACACCTTGGTCAACGAATTCTTCGTGTGCGGACACGAGATCGGGTGCCTCGGCACGGCATGGGGGGCAACCCGCATACCAAAAGTTCACGACGGTGACGGAGCCGGTGAAGTCGGCTTGACTGACAGTTTCATCCCACTCGGTGACACCTTCAAACTCGACTGCTCCCGTGCGATCGTCCTGCGGGATGCTCGTGGTGGACCCATCACCGGAAACGTACCCCTGATCCGATGCGTCCTGCTGCTGCTGGTCAAGTGAATCGCCCGATCCACCGGAGCTACAACTTGCGAGGGTAATGAGCGCAACTATCGCGACGACAACAGCTCGTGTTGCCTTACCTGCATAAGGCGCGGTCACTCGTCCACCTTCTTGCGCACCAACTGGAGGGTCGTGATGCAGGTGGGATCATCGCTCGAGATGGTGGAGATCGGCGTAGTCGCCGAGTGCCCGTCAACCTCCACCGAAAGCGTCGCCTCAATGCCTCGCGGTAGCCACAGCCCCAAGAATCCGTTATCGAATGTGCTGCGGGTGTCATCAATTAGGGTTTCACCGGTTTCAACGTCGACAACTTGAACGAGAACTTCAGTGTTCTGAAGTTCTCCCACGCACGTGGTGAGGCTGTGGTAATAACAGTCATGTGTCTGCGTTTGATAGGGCGCAACAGAAACGTAGAACTCGTCAGCCGGTGCCTCAACGCTCGTTTCTTGTTGCTGCTCGTCGGTCAGGATCAACTCATCGGGACGGACTGAAGCGATCAAATCCGTTGGACGGTCTGCTATCGGCATCGAGTCGAGTTGTTCGATGATCTGTTTGGCGTCGAGCCCCATGAGGTTGTGCTTGGCCAAGATTTCATCATTCACGGTTGCGCTGACCTCGCTGGGAACTGGTTCAGGACTAGCGATTGCACATCCTGCAAGAAGAAGAATTGCGAGTGAAAGTGGAGTAGCAGCAAAGATGGTGAACTGCTTTCTGAACCTGGTTGTGTGTTCAAACAGCAATGACATGTGTGTTCCTTACAAGTGGGATGAGCAAGTCAGGCTCAGTGGGCTTGCACGAGAGCCAGGAAAGGGGCAGCGATGTGAGAGGAATCTGTATCTCACAGGTATCTACGCCCTGAGTTTCAAGATGTTGCTTGCGAGCGGGTGGGCTTCTTGAGCGCTGACCTGCTCCGACATGCATCAGTTGCATACTTCGCTGTTGCGAACGGCACGAGATCAGGACTCAGAGTCGTCATGCGTTCAAGCAAGCATCCTGCCAGCGAACAACAACATTGCGACCGCCGTTCGACGAGGAGGCATGTCACTTCTGGAAATCAATGATTGACTGCCAAAAGTCGATAAAAATCAGGTACGACTAATGCAGAGAACGTCGAGGGAAGGTGTGCTGGGTCGAAAGTTCGTGATCGCTCGCAATACGGGATGAACCCTAAAGATGCGAAGCAAATGTAAACGCTGCCTGCCTGGCAGAAGCAATCCGACGAAGAGTGCCAGTAGCGCGAGTACGCATGCTACGGTCAAACCAAAATGAGCACCGGATGGCGCACAGTTTGCACAACTCATTACGTCGGTTGCACTCGATGCATACAGAGCAGAGCTGCCTGTGCTGACCACGTCAGTCTGCGAAACTGCGGTGGCTACAGAGGTGCTGTTCACCGGAGCGTCTCGGCTAGTGTCGATGGCGTTTATCGCGAGGCACCCCAAAATGAGTGCAGCCAGTAGAGTCACGGCAAGAAACACAGCTTTAAGAGCAGCGACAAATCTGCTCCTGTTGCGTATGCTCCCTGTAGATCTCATCTTTCGTACCATATCAGTCCAATCTCAACCGATCCTGGGCCCCAACCAGGCGCATCTCGCTCTTGTCGTTACAGAGAGTCGGGTGATCGACACTTTGACGTTGGTGCATGATGGCAGAGCAGATCCAACAATCTGATTGGCCAATTCAACTCCGAATAAACGTGGCCCCTCGTCGCGACAGTCTGCAGACTCTCAGCGCACCAAAACTCATTGTTGCTATTGTGTAACGGTGAAAGGAGGCCGGATGAAAATGCAGCGACTACAGCGCGACCCAGGTAATCCGTCCTCCGTGCGTCCCCTGCTCGTAGTCCTGAGTGCTGTGCTGATGGTCATCATCGGTCTCCTTGGAATGCACACGCTCAGCGCGGGGTCAGCTAGTCATGGCGCAGGTGCGGGAAGCCACGGAGCTGCGACCCTGATCGAGGCACCGTCATCGTCTGGGCACTCGAATATAGGCGCGCCTGGCAGCGCGAAGCTGAATTCCGGAGCATGCGACGACGTCTGTCAGTCGTCTGCTTCACAGCCAGTTCAACACACCGACGTGATGATGGCGTGTGTACTCGCTCTCATTGTTGGCTTTATTTTTCTCTTGCCCATCGCCGCCATGTATCGCACGCGCATGCATCAGGGGCAGTCCCGTTTTGTGTTGATGCAGCTGAGGCGTCTCTCGCTGCCTCCTCTTCCGCCTTCATTAATCGTTCTCTCTATCAGTCGCACTTGATTCGGGTGTGCCGACGTATACGTCGGCACTGATGCGCAGCCATACTGCTGCGGTTCATCAGCAACCCATATTCACTGCGAACGAAAAGTTGAACAATAATGAAAAAACTCCCACTAGTGCTCGGTACGAGCGCTATGGCACTGGCGCTTGTGCTTACCGGATGCAGCGCTGAAAGCGATAACGGTTCGAGCTCAGCGGAGTCCTCGGAGTCATCCGCGGCTTCCGCCAACAGTGCTGACGAAACTTTCGTCACGATGATGATTCCGCATCACCAGCAGGCCGTCGAAATGGCTGACATCGTGCTCGACAAAGAAGGCGTCGACCCTCGTGTCACTGAACTCGCTCAGCAAGTTAAGGAAGCACAGGGCCCAGAAATTGAGCGCATGCTCAGTTGGCTGGACGACTGGGGTGTTGAATACGACCCAAGCAGCGGCAGCATGGACGGCATGGAGGGCATGGATCATGGGTCCATGGATGGCTCCATGGATGGCATGATGACCCCCGACGATATGTCTGCGCTGGAGAATGCGGATGGTGCAGGAGCCAGTCGTTTGTTCCTCGAACAGATGATTGTTCACCATGTGGGTGCGGTCGATATGGCGCGCGCTGCTCTAGAGGACGGGCAGCACCCCGATGTGCTTGAGCTCGCTCAGCAGGTCGTCGACGACCAGACCTCTGAGATTAACGCAATGGAAGAACTGCTCACACAGCTCTAGTCGGTCTAGACGTCACCCTTCGACCCTGTCGAACTAGCGTGACAACCTCATAATCCGTCGTAGCGCAACCTGGCCGTATTCCCAGTCGATGCCGCCAGGTTGCGTTACCGGATACCACTCCTAACGCACCCGCCTTCGCGACTTACGGATTCGCGAGGCGTGACGTGCGTTGCCTGCCGTTGGAGGAATTTTAATTATGAAACCAATCATTGGTCTAAGCACAATTGTCGGCATTTCGTTAGTACTTACCGCCTGCACAACAGCAGCTGAATCTCCACCCGTCTCAACGACTCCAGTCATCGAGCATGTACACGGAATTGCTCAGGATCCACGATCTGACAACCTACTTGTCGCCAGCCACAATGGACTGTTTGCCGTCACACAAGATGGGGTCGTTAATGGGCCACTCGGCGGGTACTACTTTGATGCGATGGGATTTGCTGTCGACGGTGAAACGCTCTTCGCTTCGGGGCATCCAGGCCTCAAAACCCCTTCCGAGCTTGGTTCGCCGAATCTTGGTGTGATTCGTAGCGATGATGTCGGAGAAAGCTGGGTACCCGTGGCTCTCACGGGGGTTGAAGACTTTCACGTGTTCACTGCGGGCCCCGGTGGGATGCTCTACGGAATCGGTTCAAGTCGGCCAGATCTCGTCATGAGCACGGACGGCGGCGCGACTTGGAATCCACGAGGCATCATCGCCGCTGCAGACCTCGCTGCCACCGACGCAGGGTTGTACGCCGCAACAGAGTCGGGCCTGCAGCTCAGCACTGACGAAGGAAAAAGCTTCGTGATCGTCGATGATGCTCCGACGCTCTATCTTCTTGCTGTCACTTCAACTGGCACGTTGATCGGTGCGGGAGTGGACGGTAACCTCTGGTCACAATTGGGGGATGGTAGCTGGGAACAGGGCGAATCACTGCCCGGCCCTGTCGAAGCCCTCGGTGTGACACGGAACGACCACCCGGTGTTAGTAGATGACCGAGGCATCGTCGAAATCACTGCACAGGGCAGCACGGTTCGAAGCCCGGCAACGAACCGATAACCAAGCCGAGCATCATGTCCGACTCAAAGCATCCACTGACAAAGCCCGGCTGGTTTCTCACACTCGCATTAGTCGCAGGGGTCTGCTGAAGGTTCGGTTGAGTCCTTGACCGCATGACCGTTTGAGGTTGTGCTGGAAGGATGGCAGCTATGCCGAAGAACACCTATAGCGATGAGTTCAAGTCTGATGCTGTCGCGTTGGTCG
>Ga0209346_1000503_pt1 | contig 33375 bp, 36 predicted proteins | sample AutmiccommunBRH9_FD_187381 | JGI IMG/M metagenome (GOLD analysis project Ga0209346, IMG submission 187381) | Deep subsurface microbial communities from Mt. Terri, Switzerland - Autotrophic microbial communities BRH/9 (SPAdes) (version 2) | ecosystem: Environmental > Aquatic > Deep subsurface >...
TAATCAATTACTTAATCAGTTATATTGAATTATAACCGCAAACAAAAATAATTTGCAACTAGTTGCTCCACCAGAACTTAAATTTACTCCAGATTGAAGTAGGGGGAGGCACCTCAAGACCAGCCTCCAGTGGGGTTTCGTTCTGATGAAGATCGCAATATTCAGTAGGTTCGCTGCCCTCGGCAAAGAATTCCAAACGGATATTTGTACATTCCTCAGTAGCTAGCTTTCCTGAGTCGGCGTCAATATATAAATTGACAACTCCGTCAGGGATAATAAAAAGCTGTGGGGGAATATCCTGATGGACAGCCTCCATATATTCAGCCCATATTTCTTTGGTAACAATCGTGTCTGCAGAACTTAATGGAGTATTTAGATCAAAACCATTCCAGAGCGCAGTTACCAAATGGGGAGTAAAACCAACCAGCCAGGAGTCATAATCGGTTGTTCCGGTCTTCCCGGCAATCGGTCTTTTCAAACGGTCAGCGATATAAAATCCGGTGCCGCCGGGTTCGAAGACTCCTTCCATTAGATATGTAAGAATAAAAGCTGTGGCAGGAGAAACTACTTGAGACTCCGTATACTCCTGTTTTTCGTACAAGATATTTCCTTCTTGGTCCTCTACCTTTAGAATGGCTGTTGGTTCGAGATATTTCCCTTGATTTGCGATAGTTGAATAAGCACTAGCCATTTCCAAAGGAGAGACTTCCTGACTTCCTAAGGCTAGAGATGGATAAGGTAAAAGTTCCGATTTAATTCCGAGATTTTTGCTCATCTCTACTAGCTTGTCCATGCCAATCTCCATATGGGTCTTTACAGCATAAATATTATCAGAATGTGCCAGAGCATAGCGCAAATCGATCTCTTTGTTAGGATACCGATCCCCATAATTAGTCGGCTGATAAGACTGCCCATTGCCAAAAGCAAAAACAGTCGGCTCACTAACAAATGTTGTTAACGGAGTAAAGCCTTCCTCTAAAGCTGCTAAATAGAGAAACGGCTTAAAGGAAGAACCTGGCTGTCTAGTGGCGAAGACTCGATTGAATTGGCTGGTACTATAGTCCCGTCCGCCAACCATCGTTTTTAGATAACCCGTTTTAGGGTCTATACTAACTAGAGCCGCTTGCAATGGTCTGTCAGTAGGTAAATAGGCTGCGATTGTCTTTTCTGCTTCCGCCTGCATTTTGGTATCTAAGGTTGTATAAACCTTTAGGCCACCGGAATAAATTAGCTCTGTAGGGAGGTTAAGTTCGTTTTGTAATTGAGAGATAATATAATCTGTGAAATATGGCGCTTTATCAACAATTATTTTTTCCTCGGTTGATCGCAAAGCTAGCTCGGTGGCATAGGCCTGATCAGCCTCTGCTTGAGTCAAATAATTTTCGGCAACCATGGCCTCTAACACTTTCTTTTGACGCTTTTTGGCGTTGGTAAAATCAATAAATGGCGAGAAATAGGCTGGTCCATTTGGAATACCGGCTAACATACTGCTCTCAGCGAGATTTAGGTCCGCAACATCCTTATTAAAAAAGGTTTGTGCCGCTACTTGTACTCCATATGCTGAATGTCCAAAATAAATCTCGTTTAAATACATTTCTAATATTTGGTTTTTGGAATATTGCAGCTCTAGCTGAATTGCCAAAAAGGCTTCCTTTATTTTTCGATCCCAGGTTTTATCAAGAGTCAGGTAGAGATTTTTTGCTAGCTGTTGGGTGATGGTGCTTGCACCTTGAACCTTTGCCAGATATTTAATATCCTGAATAATCGCCCCGCCGATTCTGATAGGATCGATGCCGAGATGGTTAAAAAACTTCCGATCCTCGATGGCAATAGTCGCCTCGATTAAGGATTGCGGAACTTCAGATAAAGGAATATATACTCGGTTTTCTCCGGAATACAGACTTTCGAGTACTTGCCCATCAGCTGAATAGATAAAAGTGGTCTGATTTACCTCTGCAGATGGTAATGGCTGAGAATTAAGGTACATCACTAATAATATTAGAGAACTTGTTGCCACAAAAAATAAGCTTAAGAACAGGACAAATAATCTTTTTATTCTTTTCAACAAACGCTGAATTACTGTCTCCTTTTCTCTGCCACCTCTAGTCATAGCTACAACCCTCCTAACTAAGCATTAAAATTAAAAAGCTTATTAGCCATTATTGGGAAAAAAGTCGCAGCTTATACTTATGGAAAGGATCTGGGGAGATTTTTTTCTTGCAATTTGCTTGATATTTAATATAATACTTTTGTTAGACATCCTACTTCTCGTGTTTTTACAAAACAGCGTTAAAACATGGAAAATAGTCAATTTGGGTAATCTATAAAGTATCTTAAAGAAAATTTCAAAGGAAGTGACAATTATGGAGTTATGGTATACAGAAAAACAAACAGCTAATCACGGTATTACAACAAAAATTTCGCAAACATTGCATTCCGAAAAAACACCTTTTCAACAACTTGATATTATTGAAACCAACCAATTTGGGCGGATGCTCGTTTTAGACGGGATGGTAATGACAACAATTAAAGATGAGTTTGTTTATCATGAAATGATTTCTCATGTGGCTCTTAATACCCATCCAAACCCTAAGCGGGTCTTAGTAGTAGGCGGAGGCGATGGCGGGGTAATTAGGGAAATAATAAAACATTCCAGCGTGGAAAAGGCCGTCCTAGCGGAAATTGATGGCAGAGTAATTGAAACATCACAGGAGTATTTACCGGAAATTGCTGGAGCGCTTAACGATCCCAAAGTGGATGTCCAGGTAGTCGATGGCATAAAGTATATTCACGACAATAAGCAAGCATTTGATATTATAATGGTTGACTCCACAGAACCGGTTGGTCCGGCAGTTGGCTTATTCGAAAAGGGATTTTACCAAGGTATTTTTGATGCTTTAAAAGATGATGGGATATTGGTAGCCCAAACAGAGTCTCCATGGTTCAACAGTGAATTGATTACCAGAGTATTTAAGGATATCAAATCAATTTTTCCGATTACCAGATTATATACAGTTAGTATCCCGACGTATCCAAGTGGTTTATGGAGCTTTACGATAGCTTCTAAAAAGTATGATCCGCTACAAGTAGACGAAAGCGGAATAAAAGATTTAGAAACAAAATACTATTCGGCAAAAATCCATAAAGCCGTATTTCAGCTACCAAAATTCGTTGAGGAATTAGTAAAGGAGTAACTTAAATGCGATTTGATGAGGCTTATTCAGGGAACGTTTTTATTGCGGCACAAGCTACATACGAAGAGGCAGACGTGGTTATCTTTGGAATGCCGATGGATTTTACAGTCAGCTACCGTCCCGGCTCCCGGTTTGGTCCGAAGCGAATTAGAGAGGTGTCGATCGGGCTTGAGGAATATAGCCCCTATTTTGATCGGGAACTTGGGGAGTTAAAATATTTTGATGCCTTAGATATTCCGCTTCCTTTCGGAAATCCTCAGAAGAGCGTGGAGCTGATAGCCGGTTTTGTCAAAAAGCTTCTTGATGATCACAAATTCCCTTTAGGTTTAGGTGGTGAGCACTTAGTCTCTTGGCCGATTATCCAAGAGGTCTATAAGAAGTATCCCGATATGGTGTTATTTCATTTTGATGCTCATGCTGATTTACGGATTGATTACGAAGGAGAGACTTATTCACATGCTACACCAATTAGGAAAGCAGTAGAACTAATTGGCGGTAAAAACGTTTATCAATTTGGAATCCGATCCGGGACGAAAGAGGAATTTTATTTTGGACGAAAGAATACTAATTTTTATCCCTTTCAGGTACTTGAGCCACTAACGGAGGTTCTCCAAGAAATCGGCAATCGACCGGTTTACGTCACAATAGATATTGACGTCTTTGATCCAGCTTATGCTCCGGGTACCGGAACCCTGGAGGCAGGGGGAATCGGTCCTCAGGAAATGCTGCTGGCGATTCGCAAGTTGGCTAATTCTTCGCTCAAGGTAATCGGGGCGGATATCGTTGAGGTTGCACCGATTTACGATTCTGCTGATCAGACATCAATATTAGCGGCAAAGCTTGTTAGAGAGCTGATGCTGGGCTTTATTAAGTAACCGGCGGCTAAAAATGATGATGGAAAAACCGGTTCTTATCAAGGTAAATAGTCGAATTAGACATACCAAAGGTGAAGAGGAAACCCTTTCTTCGTCCTATACAGGTACCTTATATCAAAAGGGTGAAGAGTTTACTCTAAAATATCAAGAGAATGCGGAAGAAATGGGCAAGACCTCAACCTACATCAAATGGGTTGCAGGCAACCAGCCGATCAAATTAACGATAATTCGTTATGGCGAAACGAAAATGAATCAAGTATTTCGTTCTGGAAGCACAGAACGGAGCCAATATCAGATCCCGAATGGAGTCATGGAGCTGGAGACTTTTACTGAACAAGTAGCTATACAGAATACTGCCGGCTTAGGAAAAATAACCTTAATTTATCAACTAAAGCTTAATAAGCAACCAATCGGCTTTTACAGCTTAGTTATTAGCTTTACAGAAACAGAGTAGGAACAATTGGAGAAAATTTATATCAAAGCGAAAAGCAAAAAGAAGGATTAATTAAGCGGACAGCGAAATAACAAATACTAAAGGACGGTGATAATTATGCAATTAAGAGTAATTATATTTCTTATATCAGCCCTATTAGTAGCCCTATTTGCAGTAGTAAACATTCAACCTGTTACAATTAATTTTTTATTAGCTGAGGCAGAAATCCAATTAATCTTCGTGATTATCTTTTCTATTCTGATCGGTGCAATTTTAATGTTTATCCTCTCATCGATGAAGCAGATAAAAATGACCAAGCAAATTAAAGCTTTAGAAAAGGAGAATCTGCTTTTAAAGGATCAGCAAAAAGAGTTAAGTGATCTTGATCCTTCTGTTCAACATAGCACGGTGGATACAAAAGATAATAAAGAAAATAAGCCAGAAGAGAACCCTAACACAGAAATCAAGAACCAGAACGAGAAAAATCTTGAAGCAAACCAACAGTCTTGAAAAGAGCCACAGAGGCAATACTTCTTAGAGGATGTAGGTGGGGATATTGGATAAGCTAATTAATAAGCTAATCAATGGCGACAAGAGAAGTGTTGCTAGGGCAATTACAATTATTGAAAATAACCAACAACCAGAAAAAAAACAGTTGATCAAACTGTTATATCCATATACCGGGAAGGCGAAAATTATTGGCATAACAGGTCCGCCGGGTGCAGGAAAAAGTACATTAGTTGATGGTTTGCTTTATCATATCAGGAAACAGCAGCTTACAGTCGGAATTATTGCCATAGATCCCAGTAGTCCTTATAGTGGCGGGGCAATATTGGGAGATCGGATTAGAATGCAACATCATGCTCTAGACCCAGGTGTCTTTATCAGAAGTATGGGCAATAGGGGAGAGCTTGGCGGCTTGGCAAAGGCCACAGAAGAGACGGTAAAAGTTCTAGATGCCATGGGAAATGATCTAATTATAGTTGAAACTGTGGGAGTTGGGCAGTCAGAGTTAGAGATAATGAATACTGCCGACACCACAGTTGTTGTCTTGCATCCAAGTACCGGGGACAGCATTCAGACAGCTAAAGCAGGAATTATGGAGATTGCTGATATCTTTGTGATAAATAAAAGTGATTTGCAGGGCGCTGAGAAAATGGCCTATGAATTGGAAATGCTGATTGGGAGAACCAGCAGTACTGTTGGTTGGCAAAAAAAGCTGGTTAAGACAATTGGCACCGAAAAACAAGGTATTGATCAGTTATGGGAGAGCATCAGAGAGCATCAACAATTTTTAGCAAGCTCGGAGCTTTTTCAAAAGAAAAGAGCGGGAAGCCTCCATAGGGATTTTAAGAGCTATCTTCATGAGCTATTTCAATTACAGGTTGATAAGCACCTTAAACAAGCATATCCTAATCAAGCCGATTTAGTTCAGGAAATGTCTCGAAAAGGATCTTGGCAAGTGGCGGAAGAAATTTATGACAAACTGTTGAAACCGCAAATAAAGGAAAAAGCTGATTAATAGTTTAAGGGATTTGACATCTTAAAAAAAATAGATAAAATAGTGGATACTGATATTTGGTAAGTTTTTTCTGAATATATATATAAAGAGAAAGGGAGTGTCGGAATGAGTACAATGTTTGTGTTTGATGAAAAAAAGGTTAAAGAAATCCCGATGGTAGAGATTGCCTTTGAAATTTTGAAGCAATCAAAGAACAATTATTTTTTTCAACAGTTAGTACAGGAAATCGCTAAGATAAAGGGTAATAGCGAAGAAGAGATGCTTAACAATCTTGCCCAATTATACACCGAGCTTAATATAGATGGAAGATTTGTTCATCTTGGTCAGAATGAATGGGGACTTAAAAGTTGGTTTCCGGTTGACCAAACAGATTTTATCCATTATCTTCGTGATGAAGAAGAAGACGACGAGGATCTTGTTGAGGATGATTTCGAGGAAGATGAACGGTCTTTTGCTGATGATGAAGAGTCTGATGCTGATGAGGACCTTGAAGAAGAGGAAGAGGATGAGGATGAGGATGAGGATGAGTTGGATAGTGAGGACGATGATTTTGTAGAAATTTCTGACGATGATGATTCAAGTGTTGATGAAGAGGAGTTCGCAGACACTGACCTAGAATCCGATGAATTTGAATTTGATGACGAAGAAGATGACGAAGAAGATGAAGATGAAAACGAAGAATTAGACGACTAAGAAATTAAAGATTAAATAGCTTGACATTAGCCTGACTTGTTAGTAAACTACTGTATGGGCTAAAAGATTTGCATAACAATTACTATTAAAAATCAATAATAAAAGCAAAAGTGCCCCTTCCGGGGGGAGGTCTCACTTTTGCTTTTTTCATTAGCAATTATTACAATTTTGAGACTGAGTTTAACTTAGCAGACAAAGAGGGGGAAAAAATATGACAAAATATATTTTCGTAACGGGAGGCGTTGTATCCTCCTTAGGGAAGGGAATAACGGCTGCATCATTAGGAAGGCTGCTGAAAAATAGAGGATTAAAAGTAACTATCCAAAAATTTGATCCCTATATCAACGTTGATCCCGGGACGATGAGTCCTTATCAACATGGAGAGGTGTTTGTAACAGATGATGGCGCCGAAACGGATTTAGATTTAGGACATTATGAACGTTTTATCGATATTAACCTGTCCAAACATAACAACATCACCACAGGGAAGATTTACTCCTCAGTAATTACCAAGGAGAGACGTGGTGACTATCTAGGCGGAACAGTTCAAGTAATCCCCCATATTACTAATGAAATCAAAGAGCGTTTTTTTAGAACTGCCAAAGAAACCAATGCTGATGTGGTAATTACAGAGATTGGCGGTACAGTTGGTGATATCGAGAGTCTCCCCTTTTTAGAGGCGATACGTCAATTAAAAAATGATGTTGGTAGGGAAAATATTATGTATATTCATGTTACGCTTATTCCCTACTTAGCAGCAGCCGGTGAATTAAAGACGAAGCCGACACAGCATAGTGTTAAGGAATTGCGGAGCATCGGTATTCAACCTAACATGATAGTTTGCAGAACGGAATATCCCCTTTCAACTGAAATTAAGAATAAGATCGCTCTATTCTGCGACATCGAGAAAGAAGCCGTTATTGAGGCTCTTGATGCTGAGACTTTATATGAAGTTCCATTAATGCTGCAAAAACAAGGGTTAGATAATTATGTAGTTAGGCATTTGAAGTTGAAGACTGAAGAAGCAGATATGAGTGAGTGGGTTCAACTCGTGGATAAGATCAAAAGTCTTAAAGCTACTACCCGAATCGCGATAGTCGGCAAATACGTAGCACTCCATGATGCCTATTTAAGTGTCGCAGAGGCTCTGAATCACGCTGGGTTTAGCAATAATACTGAGATTGACATAAAATGGGTAAATGCGGAAATAGTAACTGAAGAAAACGTTGTTGAGCTTCTTAATGACGTTGACGGAATATTAGTTCCCGGCGGCTTCGGGCATCGGGGAATAGAGGGAAAGATAACCGCAATAAAGTATGCCAGGGAGAATAGAAAGCCCTTCTTAGGAATCTGTTTAGGTATGCAAACCGCAGTTATAGAATTCGCCAGAAACGTCACTAAGCTCTCAGGGGCTAACAGCTCAGAGTTTTGTTTAGAAACTAAATTTCCAGTTATTGATCTTTTGCCTGAGCAAAAAGAGATTGAAGATCTGGGTGGAACAATGCGCCTAGGAATTTACCCATGTAAATTAATCGATGGGACAATTGCCGGTAAGTGCTATAACGAGGGAATAATCTATGAACGTCACCGTCATCGCTATGAATATAATAATGAGTATCGAGAACAACTTCAGCAGGCCGGACTAAGAATATCCGGTACATCACCTGATGGACGACTTGTGGAAATTGTTGAACTCCCTGAGCATCCGTGGTTTGTCGGTACCCAGTTTCATCCAGAGTTCACCTCTAGACCGAATAAGCCGCACCCAATTTTTAGAGGTTTTGTTGAAGCAGCACTATTGAATAGATAACTGGAATATTAACTGAGGGGCTAAGTATTTATAGCCTCTTTTTTAGTCTAAAAATAAAATAATTGCAAATATTTAAAAAAATTTTTGTGAATAAGCAGGAAAAAAAAGCCTTTTAATTGAATACTTAAGGTTAGGACAAATATTTTCCATTGTAAATAGTTGAACTATGTAAGGAAAAAATTCTTTTATTAGGGGGAGATCTTTACTTATGACTAGAAAAAAAATCTTGATCGTAGATGACCAATATGGAATTAGGCTTTTATTATTTGAGGTTTTTAAGAAAGATGGTTATAAGACATTTCAGGCTGCTAATGGAAAAGAGGCTCTAGAAATAGTTAGAAATGAAGTTCCTGACATTGTCCTTTTGGATATGAAAATGCCGGGAATGGACGGACTAGAAATCCTCAAGCATATTAAAGGAATCAACAATGGGATAAATGTTATAATGATGACAGCTTATGGCGAGCTGGATATGTTGGAGGAAGCAACCAACTACGGAGTAATAACTCACTTCACAAAGCCCTTTGATATTGATCAAATGCGAATGGCAGTAAAACAGGTTTTGATAGCAGTAGAAAATAATAATCTTGATGAAATAAAACTAAACTTTTGATATACTAACATATTAGTTGAATTTATTTATTTTTTTTAAGAATACTAGAGGTATCTAGAGTAACTAACTTACATAAAACAACAAATGAAAGGGGAAAGAAAATGTCTTTAGTATCAATGACTGAAATGCTTCAAAAGGCTAAAGCTGGGAAATACGCAGTAGGACAATTCAACATGAATAATCTAGAGTTTACGCAAGCAATCATCGAAGCTTCTGAGGAAGAAAACTCGCCAGTAATATTAGGAGTTAGTGAAGGTGCAATGAAATATATGGGGTTGGAATATACCGTTGCGATGGCAAAGGCTGCCGCAGAAAAAGCTAATATTCCGATTGCCTTGCATTTAGACCACGGAAGTACCTTTGAGGTAGCTATGAAGGTGATACGTGCAGGATTTTCATCAGTAATGATTGATGGATCGCACCATCCCTTCGCTGAAAATATCAGGATAACTAAAAAGGTTTTAGATACAGCTCATGCGATGGGAGTCTCAGTTGAAGGAGAGCTTGGAACAATTGGTGGCACTGAGGATGATCTTTCAGTTGACGAAGCAGATGCAGCACTTACGAACCCCAGCGAGGCAGTGGAGTTCTACAAGGCTACAAACGTCGACGCTTTGGCATTGGCTGTAGGAAGTGCTCATGGAATGTACACAGGGGTACCAAAAATCCGTTTTGATATTATTGAGGCTGTAAGTAAGCAAATCGATATTCCGCTGGTTTTGCATGGAGGATCAGGAATACCGGATGAAGCTGTAAAAACAGCAATCAGCGTAGGTATTGGCAAGGTTAATGTAAACACAGAAAACCAAGTTGCCTTCACCAAGCTGATTAGAGAGGTGCTAGATAAGGATGCCAAGGTTTATGACCCGCGTAAATTCTTAGGACCGGCTCGTCAAGCAATCAAAGAGGTAGTACGTGAAAAAATCAGATTGTTTGGAAGCAACGGCAAGGCCTAAGTGAACTATTCAGCTAAAGCTGAACATCGGGGATTCAGATGATAAGAAAAGGAGCTGTTTTTGTGAAGATTTTTATTGATACAGCCAATATAGAGGAAATCCGTTCAGCAAGCGAATGGGGTATCTTGGCAGGAGCAACTACTAATCCCTCGCTGATTGCCAAAGAGGGAAGAGAACTAGTTGATGTTATCAAGGAAATAACAGCAATTGTAAACGGGCCGATAAGTGCGGAGGTTATGGGGCTAGAAGCTGATCAAATGATAACTGAGGGCGAGCAGCTAGCGAGTCTCTCCTCAAATATAGTTATTAAAATTCCCATGACACTTGAGGGACTTAAAGCCGTAGCGGTTCTAAGTAAAAAAGGTATAAAAACCAATGTAACCTTGATTTTTTCTGCTACCCAGGCTTTAATGGCTGCTAGGGCAGGAGCTACTTATGTGTCTCCGTTTGTCGGCAGATTAGATGATATCGGTTATGATGGAATAGAATTAATTCGTGATACCCATGAGATTTTTGCTTACCATAACATCAATACAGAAATAATTTCGGCAAGCATCAGACATCCGATGCACGTGATTCAGTCGGCTAAAGCCGGAGCAGATATCGCTACAATCCCCTATAAGGTCTTGGTACAGATGGTAAAGCACCCCTTAACAGATATCGGTATCGAAAAATTTATTGCCGATTATGAAAGATCAAAGTCCTAAGCCATAGACTCGTCAATACTAGGTAGCTTCATACAGGAGCTGCCTTTTTTGTATTTTATAACACCTTTAGAGCAGTCTTCTAGCATGACTTATGTCAGAATTGGCACAGCTAGGATGCTTTTGTCCAAAGTGTATAGTATAATAGGGTTGGAAATCTAGAAGTGAGAGGTAAGAAGTGAGAAGTGAGATCATCTTACTTCTCACATCTAGCAGACTGGAGGTTATAAGATTGGAAAAATTAATGATTAGAGGCGGAGAGCAGTTATCAGGGCATGTGACGATAAGTGGAGCAAAAAACAGCGCCGTGGCACTAATTCCTGCAGCCATCTTGGCGAATTCTGCCGTTTATTTAGAAAACTTACCAGATATCAAGGATGTTCACCTACTGGCAGAAATCCTTGAAGAGTTAGGAGCTAAAATAGAGCTGAGCAATGGTACAATGTTGATCGATCCTGCTGAAATGCGTCCTAAGCACTTGCCAAACGGTAAGGTTAAGGAGTTGCGAGCCTCCTACTATCTAATGGGAGCCTTGTTAGGCAAATTCGGAGAAGCCTATGTAGGACTGCCGGGAGGATGCAACTTGGGATCTCGTCCTGTCGATCAGCACATTAAAGGCTTTGAAGGCTTAGGAGCCACAGTAAAGAACGAATCTGGAGCCCTTCATTTGCAAGCTGACAAGCTAGTAGGCAATCGAATATTTTTGGATGTCGTGAGTGTTGGGGCAACGATTAATATCATGCTGGCAGCTGCGGGAGCTAAGGGGCAAACAATTATCGAGAATGCCGCTAAAGAACCGGAAATAATTGATGTAGCAACGTTGCTAAATTCCATGGGTGTTAAAATAACTGGTGTTGGAACCGATATTATTAAAATACAGGGTAGTGATCAATTAACTGGCTGTCGACATTCGATTATTCCTGATCGGATTGAAGCAGGCACATACATGATATTCGCGGCGGCAACAAATGGAGATATTACAGTTGATAATGTAATTCCCAAGCATCTTGAATCGATTACTGCAAAACTGACTGAATTAGGAGCACTAGTGACAGAAATGGACGATTCAATCAGAGTAATTGGACAATCATATTATAAACCTGTTGATATCAAAACTCATACATACCCAGGATTCCCTACCGATTTGCAGCAGCCATTCAGTGTTTTATTAACTCATGCCGAAGGAACAAGCATGATCACCGAGAATATCTTCTCATCCCGATTCCGACACGTAGATGAGCTGAGGAGAATGGGAGCTAACATTCGAGTAGAAGGCAGGAATGCCATCTTTGAGGGTCCTGCCAGCTTGCAGGGTGCGAGTGTGAAAATGACTGATTTGAGAGCGGGGGCCGCCTTGGTTACTGCCGCTTTATCGGCTGAGGGCATCTCCCAGATCAGCGAAATACACCATATAGACCGTGGCTATGAAAATTTGGAGAAAAAACTAGTAAAGCTAGGGGCTAAGGTTTGGAGAGTATTTGAAGAATAATTCCTAAAGTGGCGAATAGCATAAGGTTAACTTATCTTTAAGGAAGAGGGGATATTGATGGAGAGGAGTTTAACATTAGAACTGGTACGGGTGACAGAGGCAGCAGCCTTAGCCGCAGCAAGGTGGATGGGACAGGGATTAAAAAATGAGGTTGATGAGGCCGGAACAAGTGCCATGAGAAGGGTTTTTGATACAGTGCCAATGATCGGAACTGTAGTAATTGGCGAGGGGGAGATGGACGAGGCTCCAATGCTGTATATTGGTGAAAAATTAGGTACTGGGCATGGACCGGAGGTTGATGTAGCTGTTGACCCGATTGAAGGAACCAATATTGTTGCCAAAGGACTATGGAATGCTTTAGCGGTTGTTGCAATTGCCGATAAGGGCAACCTTCTCCACGCACCGGATATGTATATGGAGAAAATCGCTGTTGGCCCAAAGGCCGCAGGAAAAATTGATATCAACAAAAGCGTTAAAGAAAACCTGGAAATTGTTGCAAAGGTCTTAAAAAAGGATATTACAGAGGTTACCGCAACCGTCTTGGATAGGGAAAGACACCTAGAGCTGATTAAAGAGATTAGAGCGTCGGGAGCAAGGATAAAACTAATTACCGACGGCGACGTTGCCGCAGCAATCAATACCGCCTTTCCCGATACTGGAGTGGACATTTTGTTTGGTTCCGGGGGAGCGCCGGAAGGTGTCTTAGCGGCTGTAGCTCTTAAATGTCTGGGCGGAGAGATCCAAGGTCGGCTCTTGCCGCAAGACCAGACAGAGATAGATAGATGTTTACAGATGGGGATAGATCCCAAGCGCATTCTGAAGATGGAGGATTTAGTAAAAGGTGATGATGCGATATTTGCAGCGACTGGTGTAACTGATGGAGAGCTGTTAAAGGGCGTTAGATTTCAGGGGAATAAAGCATCAACACAATCAATCGTCATGCGAGCAAAGTCCGGTACAGTAAGAATAATTAGTGGAGAACACCGCTTAGAAAAAAAGCCAAACTTAATCGTTGAATAGCTGTCAATACACAAAGAAAAAATGTTCTATGTATAAATTATCAATAAAATGTTAGAATGAGATAATGTTTATTTTTATTATAATAAAGTAGGTGTCAATTAATGGATTTAAGTATTTCAATATTAGAAACGAAAAAGTTAACAGAGTTGTATCAGCTAGCTAAACAATTTGAAATCCCTTATTACGGGAAAATGAAAAAGAGAGAACTAATCTTTTCAATCTTAAAGAAACAGGCCGAAAACGCTGGATTAATGTTTATGGAAGGGGTTTTGGATATTCTTCCCGAAGGTTTTGGATTTCTAAGACCGATAAACTACCTGCCGAGTAACGAGGATATTTACATATCACAGTCGCAGATCAGAAGATTTGATCTACGAACAGGCGACCTTGTCTCAGGAAAAGCGCGTCCACCAAAAGAAAACGAAAGATACTTCGGCCTATTGTATGTTGAAGCGGTAAATGGTCAAGACCCTGAATTAGCAGCAGAGAGGTTGCACTTTCCCGCCCTTACACCGATATTCCCTCAACAAAAATTAACATTAGAAACAAATCCAACAAAGCTTTCTACAAGAATAATTGATTTAGTAGCACCAGTAGGTTTAGGACAGCGAGGCTTAATCGTCGCCCCTCCAAAAGCCGGTAAAACAATCCTCTTAAAGGAAATTGCTAACTCCATTAGTATTAATTTTCCTGATGTAAAATTGATGATTTTGCTTATTGATGAGAGACCGGAAGAAGTTACTGATATGCAACGATCAGTCAATGCCGAAGTAATTAGCTCAACCTTCGATGAATTGCCGGAAAATCATATAAAAGTGGCGGAATTAGTACTGGAAAGAGCTCAAAGGCTTGTTGAAGCAAAAAAAGATGTAGTTATCCTCCTAGATAGTATTACACGACTGGCCAGAGCCTACAACCTTGTTATTCCGCCAAGTGGCAGAACACTTTCGGGAGGTATTGATCCAGCAGCTTTCCATCGTCCGAAACGTTTTTTTGGTGCTGCAAGAAACATCGAAGAGGGTGGCAGCTTAACAATTTTAGCCACTGCTTTGGTCGAGACGGGATCTAGAATGGATGATGTGATTTATGAAGAATTTAAAGGTACTGGAAATCTGGAACTACATTTAGACCGGAAGCTTGCCGAGCGAAGAATTTTCCCAGCTTTAGATATAAAGCGCTCCGGAACCCGAAGAGAAGAGCTGTTAATGTCCAAAGAAGAGCTTGATAAATTATGGATTATTAGAAAATTCATGTCTGAACAGAGTGATTTTACAGAATTTATTATCAAGCGCTTAAAAGAGACAAAGAACAATGCAGAATTTTTTGAACGTTTAGATCAGAGCGGTAGAAGAATAGCCCCAAAACAGTAAAACGTCGAGATAAATCGCTTGAGAAATTATCATGACCTACCCTCACCCTTAAAATCTGAGAGCTTTTTGCAGATTGTCTAAATCTACTGTTGAAACCAGAGAATTAATCATGATATAATACATTTTGTATGTGAACTATGAACTCTGTTTCGCTAATGATTCAGGGCAGAAAGAGGTGAAGTAATAATGAAATCAGAAATTCATCCTAAATACAGAATAACCACGGTTACTTGCGCTTGCGGTAATTCATTTGAGACAGGCTCAGTAAAAGAAAGTTTGCGTGTGGAGATATGTTCGGAGTGTCATCCGTTCTTTACAGGAAAACAAAAATTTATAGATGCCGGTGGCCGGGTAGATAAATTCAAGAAGAAATACAACCTATAAAGTTAAAGTAGGCAGGCGAAAAGCTTGCCTATTTTTCTCTTGGGGAAAGGGATAGGAGCTAAAGAGATGTATTACTACAAAAGAGAAGGTTGGATTGAGTTTATTTGTGGAAGTATGTTTTCGGGGAAAAGCGAAGAATTGATCAGAAGAATTAAGAGAGCCAATTTTGCAAAGCAAAAGGTTCAGGTCTTCAAGCCTGTTATTGATAATCGTTATAGTGAAATTGCTGTCGTATCCCATAATGGAAGTCAGATTGAAGCGATAGCTGTGCACAACTCTTTAGAAATATTGGAAAAAATTGAAGAGTCGACGAATGTAGTCGCCATTGATGAAATTCAATTTTTTGATAACGGTATAGTTGAGGTCTGTGAGGAAATTGCTAACAAAGGAAAAAGAGTAATTTGTGCCGGTTTGGACCTAGACTTTAAAGGGGAACCCTTTGGCGCTTCACCTATACTGTTATCTGTTGCCGAATTCGTGACAAAATTGCAGGCAATTTGCGTTAATTGTGGAAATCCCGCATCAAGAACACAGCGATTAATCGATAATCTACCGGCGAACTACTTTGATCCGGTAATTAAGGTCGGAGCTTCGGAAAGTTACGAGGCTAGGTGCCGTCACTGCCATGAAGTACCCGGAAAGGAATAAATAAGCACGATTTTTTCTCTCTCCTCAGGGCAATATAAGTCTTGAGGAGGTGACGCATTTGCGCACAAGAAAAATCACTTTATTAGTCTTAGTTAGCTTATTGGTGATCGGTATCAGCGCTTGTAATATCGGGGACAATGACAGACCGCTTACAAGAGGTTATAACTCGCCGGACGGCTTAGCTCCTTACACAACTTATGATTACGATAATCGTGACGGAATGATTTACAACCGTTATGATCGTGGTCGTATGAGAAACGCTGATGACACCAATAACGGAATGATTTACAACCGTAATGATCGTGGTCGTCTGACACGAAACACTGATGATACCAATAATCGTAATGGGTATCTGAATAATCGAAATTTGGGAAATGTAAATGCTGAGGCGGAAAGAATAGCCGATGCTGCTGCCCAAGTAAAAGGTGTGGATGACGCTACAGTTGTAATCGCTGGGGGAACAGCCTACGTTGCCCTAGACCTAACTGACAGGGTTCAGACTAGAGAAGCTGCGAACGTCGAGAGAGCTGTTTACAATAAGCTAAAGCAGTATGCTAATCGTTACAATCTTAGTATAACTTCTGATGCCGATCTGTTTGGTCGTTTAAGAGATATCGGTGATGGGGTTAGAGGTGGTACTCCGGTTAACAATTATCAGACTGACTTACGAGATTTTGACACTAGGTTCAATAATTACCGAACAAGATAAATGCAGTTGCCCTTCAGCTTGAAAAAATAGCTGAGGGGTTTTTTATTAAATTTTTTTGACCTTAAGAGTGTAACAGTATATAATTATAATGTTACACACATTTTTTATTAGGAACTATTGAGGTGAGAGAATTGTTTGGACGGCTACAAGAATTAGAAGATCGCTACAATAAATTAAATGACCTGCTGATGGATCCAGAGGTTGTTAGTAATACTAATAAATTAAGAGAATACTCTAAGGAACATTCCAGTCTGGAAGACGTAGTATTAATTTACAGGGAATATAAAAAAACTCTTGAGGAATATCAAGATGCGAAGACAATGCTTAATGAAAAGCTTGATCCAGAAATGAAAGATATGGTTAAACTGGAATTAGAGGAGCTGTCGGAAAATAAAGAACAGCTCGAAGAAAAAATAAAATTACTGCTGCTTCCTAAAGATCCTAACGACGATAAAAACGTTATTGTAGAAATACGTGGAGCAGCTGGTGGAGATGAAGCGGCATTATTTGCCGGTGACCTGTACAGAATGTATACTCGATACGCCGAGCGGAAGGGCTGGAAGGTTGAACTGATCGATGCTAACTATACTGGAGTCGGCGGTTTTAAAGAAGTTATATTTATGATAAATGGTCGTGGGGCTTACAGCAATCTTAAATACGAAAGCGGTGCCCATCGTGTGCAACGTATTCCTACAACTGAATCAGGCGGAAGAATTCATACATCCACTTCAACAGTAGCGGTATTGCCTGAGGCTGAAGAAGTTGAGGTTGAACTTCATGAAAAGGATATCAGGGTGGACACCTTTGCTTCTAGCGGTCCTGGTGGACAAAGTGTAAATACCACGATGTCGGCTGTAAGGTTAACCCATCTGCCTACCGGACTAGTAGTCTCTTGTCAAGACGGCAAATCACAGATTAAAAATAAAGAGCAGGCGATGAAGGTGCTTAGGGCGAGGCTTTATGAGAAGCAGCTTGCTGAGGAACATGCTAAGCTGGCAAGCCAAAGAAAAAGTCAGGTCGGCACAGGTGACCGCAGTGAGCGGATCAGAACTTACAACTTCCCACAAAGCCGAGTTACAGATCACCGAATTGGCTTAACTCTTCATAAGCTGGACTACATCCTAGAGGGAGATTTGGACGAAATAATCTCTTCGCTGCAGGTGCAAGATCAAGCAGACTTGTTAAAAAATTCTGAGCTGGAGTAATGATCATGGCAGAATTAATTAGAGAAGCCCAACGCAGGGCTTCTTCATTTTTACAAAAACACAACATAATAGACGCCGATAATCAAGCTGAGATAATGCTTATGGCAATAAATAATTGGGATCGATCAAGACTCTTGCTTAATTGGCAAGCAGAACTACCGCCAGATGGAGAAAGACTTCTGCAAAGCTGGTTGGACCGAAGAGTGCTGGGGGAGCCCCTGCAATATATTATTGGTGAACAAGATTTCTATGGTCGAAGCTTCCAAGTAAGCCCTGATGTTTTAATTCCCCGACCAGAAACGGAAATCTTAGTGGAAGCTGTAATTAAAGAGGCTGATCTTTTTTTAGCAGGAGCAGTTTCCGTTGTTGCCGCTGATATTGGTACAGGGAGCGGGGCGATCGGGATAACCCTTGCCTTGGAACGAACAAATTGGCAGCTTTATTTATTGGATATTAGCAGTAAGGCAATAGAGGCAGCTACCGCAAATGCCCGCATGCTTAATGCCCAGATGGATTTTTTTCAAGGCGATCTGTTAACCCCATTAATTGAAAAGCAGATAAAAGTTGACCTACTCATTTCTAATCCGCCATACATCCCCACACAAGATGTTTTTCATTTGATGACGGAAGTAAGAGAATATGAGCCGCTATTAGCTTTAGACGGAGGAGAAGATGGAATCGATTTTTATCGGCAAATTATTAGGCAGAGTAAGCAAGTTTTAAACAGTCGGTCAATGCTCTGTTTCGAGTTAGGTATTGGACAAAGTGTGGATGTCATCAGGCTCTTGAAGGAAGCTGGGGCAGACAATTATAAGGTAATAAAGGATTTACAAGGAATTGACAGAGTAATTATCGCTTTTTTTATCTAAGCAGGTTTATCCCTTCCCGCTTCTGGTGATACTTGGAGTATAGAGAAATGAGAGGGGAAAACTGAAGTGAAAAAGCTATTTTACTTATTATTTATTTTTGCAGTATTATTAATGAGCTGGGACTTTAGCAGTGAGGATCTTACTGTATCGGCCAAGGGGTCGGTAATTCCTGATCAGGCAATCAGATTACGCATTATTGCCAATAGTGATTCTCCAGAGGATCAGTGGATCAAGCGCAAAGTACGTGACGTAATATCAGCCGAGGTTGCACCTTGGGTTGGAACAATAGAAGATATTGATCAGGCAAGGGCAATTATTGGGGATCACTTACCGGAGCTTGAACAGCTGGTAAAACAAACCCTAGTAGAATACGGCTTTTCCTACGACAAAGCCCCCGTTGTAGAATTAGGCATAGTGCCCTTTCCAACCAAATTATACGGTCAAATAGTCTATCCTGCCGGGGATTATGAGGCCTTGAGAATTACTTTAGGCAATGCTGAAGGGCAAAACTGGTGGTGCGTATTATTTCCCCCATTATGTTTTGTAGATATGTCTTCTGGCGATGCAGTCGAGGTAATTAATGAGGATAAATTGCCTTTAAGTAAAGAGAAAGAAGAGAAAGAGACTTCATCAACTACCGGAGAGGATGTTGAAGTACGATTTTTCTTAGTTGAGGCAATTACCAAAATGGTGGAGTTTTTTAAAGGAATTTTTTAATTAACAGGGAGATTGCTCCCTGTTTTTTTATGGCTATCGTTTTGATCGTCGAGCTTGGCATCGCTGTGATATAATAAATTCTATTAAGTAAAAAAAATATGAAGAATTATTAACATAGTTATCAACAGGTTATCAACAGTATGTGGATAAATGTGCATAACAAGTAGGTAGGAGATAAGAAATGATCAAAATTGAGACGAAAATTTGGAAAATATCCGCTGATTCAGTCAAGGCTGCTGATCCGGAAATTCAAGAGATTGCTGCACTTCTTCAGGAGGGACAAGTGATTGCTTTTCCGACAGAAACTGTTTACGGTTTGGGAGCTAACGCTTTGAACGAGCAGGCTGTGGAAAAGATCTTCACAGCCAAAGGACGACCTAGTGATAATCCGTTAATCGTCCATATTGCTTCAACTGATCAATTAGCCGATTTAGTTGCTAGTGTGGATAAGCGCAGTCAAAAACTGATCGAGAATTTTTGGCCAGGTCCTCTTACGATTGTCTTCCCCAAAAAAGAGGGTATTTCCAGCTTAATCTCAGCGGGGCTTCCGACAATAGCTGTTAGAATGCCTAGCCATCCGGTTGCTCTAGCGATTATCCGAGCAGCTAATTTACCAATTGCCGCTCCAAGCGCCAATCGCTCCGGTCGCCCGAGTCCAACAACCGCAGCTCATGTTCTCCAGGATTTGTCCGGATTAATTGCCGGAGTAGTTGATGGCGGCGAGGCGGGTATTGGAGTGGAATCAACAGTAATTGATGTTAGTGGTCAAATTCCGCTTATTTTGCGCCCGGGTGGGATTACAGTGGAGCAACTAAAAGGCGTTATCGATGAAATTCAAATAGATCCAGGTTTGCTTAATGAATTAGACAAACCTAAGTCTCCGGGGATGAAATATACCCACTATGCCCCAAACGGTGAGATGTGGATAATTTCCGGAAGCGATCAGCAAAAAATTATTTCTGAGGCTAACAAACGATTACAGGATGCAAAAGAAAGAGGTTTAACAACCGGAGTCCTAACAATTACTGATTATCAAGAGTATTTTACCGGTGTTCACGCACTTCAAGCCTACGGCTCCAGTGATGACCTTTATCCTTTAGCAGAACACCTATATGGTGCTTTAAGAAGCTTTGACTCTTTGGGAGTTGAATATATAATTGCCCCGGCAGTAGTAGAAGAAGGAATTGGTCTGGCAATAATGAATAGAATGGTTAAGGCTGCTGGAGGTAGAATAGTAAATGTGGATAATCTTTAACATGAAATAGCTTTTCCCTGCATATTTTGGAGAGACAAGATATGGAGGGGAGCTTAAATGGAGTTGAATATACATATTGGCGAGCTAATCACCTTCACGATGATTGCAATAGCTTTAGGAATGGATGCCCTGTCCTTAGGAATCGGAATTGGCGCACGAAGGATAAACAGACTGCAAATAATCAAGCTTAGCCTATCGGTAGGAGCTTTTCACGTGTTAATGCCGCTTGTTGGAATTATTGCAGGTAATTTTATGCTTAAGTATATTAGCCATATTGCCAATCTAATTGGTGGAGGGGTTCTGCTGATACTTGGTGCAAATATGCTCTGGTCAGCAATAATTGGTAATGAAAGCCGGATAGATTATACTTCTGGTGTTGGACTAATAATCTTATCGTTAGGAGTTAGTGTTGATGCCCTGTCTGTTGGCTTTTCCCTAGGTCTTTTTTTGGGCAATCTTTGGCTTATCGTTTTATTATTTGGCTTTATGGGGGGGTTAATGACAGCTATAGGTTTGACGATTGGTACTAAGCTGGGTGAGTGGCTGGGCAAGTATGGAGAAGCTATGGGTGGGGTTATTTTAATTATTTTTGGAATTAAGTTTTTGGTGTAAGATGGAACAGGTATTATTAATTAGTTTCTTGTCGGGATTAGCTACAGGGGTTGGGGGACTAATCGTCGTTTGGTTTGGTCAGCCAACAGCGAAAGTGCTAGGCTTTTACTTAGGATTATCCGCCGGAATGATGGGAATGGTAGTATTAGTTGACCTGCTTCCTGCAGCCTTGCAGTATGGAACTGTAAAACAAACCTTGATCGGGTTAATTATCGGGATTGCTCTCATGCTGATCTTCGATTTAGCACTGGCAAGCTTTCTTGCCACTGGAAAAAGCAGAAAAGTAAATCCAGCAATTCAGCCAAAGTTTAAGAGGAATTTTTTGCGAATGGGCTATTTTATGACTTTCGCAATTGCCTTACACAATATCCCAGAAGGATTGGCAATCGGTGCAGGTTTTGCAAGTCAAAGTGAGCTGGGTATTCGAGTCGCACTAGTAATCGCCTTACATAACATACCCGAGGGCTTAGGGGTAGCCTCAACGCTTTTCTTAGGTAAGATAAAAAAAGGATTTGTTGTACTTCTGCCGATTGCCACAGGTTTTTTTATTCCTCTTGGCACCATGCTGGCTAACTTGCTAGGAAGTATAGTTGCCGACTGGATTACCTTTGGTTTATCTATTGCCGGAGGGGCAATGGGATATTTAGTAATCAAGGATATTGGTCCGGAAAGCCTCAAACAGAGCCCAATAATTGGTCGGACAGGAATCGGTGTCGGAATTTTTATTATGTATCTAGTTTATCATTTACACAGCTAAAAACTCTTTAGGGGATCAGTTGTGGAAAATAATCTGTAGATGAAGGAGAAGATATCTTGTGAACATATTATTTATCTGCACAGGAAACACCTGCAGAAGCCCTTTAGCAGAAAAAATACTTATAGAAAAGGCTAAAGAAAAAAACCTAAATATCCATGTAAAATCTGCGGGAATAGCTGCGAACAATGGGCAAACGGCTTCTAGGCATGCCAGAGAAGTAATCAAAGAGCTCGGTGCTGATGATCAGCATCAAGCTAAGCAGGCTACCGAAGAGCTATTAAACTGGGCTGATTTAATCTTAACAATGACTGTTGGTCATAAGCAATTTCTGATCGCGCAAAAACCGGAAATCACGCCGAAAATATATACGTTAAAAGAATTGGTATTGGTTCAAGGTGCTGATTCGCAGCAAGTACCCTCCTCCCTAGATATAATCGACCCATATGGTCAGGATTTAGCTACATACAGACGAACAGCTGAAGAAATTTCGGAATTTTTAGAATATCTGTTAGCCGCCGATTTGTTGAGTAAAAAAGAAAAATGATATTTATATGAAATATGGACAATTATTATTGTGAGAATTTTTCAAAATGTATATAATTTGAGTGGAGCATCAATTCTTAATTAGAGTTGCGGCTGATCTAAAAAGCCTTGCTTCTAAGGAGGATGTAAATAAATGGCTAAAGAAAGCAAGTATAAATTTAGCTTAACAAAAAAATTCATGTTGGGAATTTTTGTACTGTCACTCATCACTTACGGCACAAGTGCATTTGTAATAATTTATTTACTCGATTACCTACACGGGATTGTAGAACTTATTTCTTACAACGGCTTCATTGCAGGCACTTTAGTCTTAGGTGTTATTTGGTCAGTGATTTTTGGGTTTATCGCTGCCAAAATTATTACAAAACCGATAGTTTCCTTAGAAGCAGTTGCTAGACAAGCTGCTACCGGTAATTTAACTGTTGATGCCAAAATTACTAAATCTGCTGATGAGTTGATGGCTTTGAGTCAAGCCTTTAATCAGATGATGGAGAATATTAGAGCAATGATTAAAGATATTGACGAAAACTTTACCTCGACAAATTCTAACGTTGAGGAACTAAAAGGCGCCTCAGAAGAAGCAGCAAGGGTTGCCGAAAATATCTCTCTAACAATGGAAGAAATCGCTGGAGGAGCGGAGAGGCAAGCTAAAGAAACAAATGCCACTGTTGAGTTAATTACCAAGGTGAATAATCTATCAGCGGATGTTACCAGCAAGACTAAACTGACAATTAGCAATTCTCTGCAGATGGAGAAGGTTATAAAAGAAAGTATTCAAATCGTCAACAGGCTGGTCGAGGGTCTTAGCCATATTGCAGAATCCAGTAAAGAATCAATTGAAGTTGTTAAGCGTTTAGAAAAAAACGCTTCAGAAATTGGGAATATCACTAATGTCGTCGGCGGTATATCTGAGCAAACCAATCTTTTGGCTTTAAATGCCTCTATTGAGGCGGCTAGAGCTGGAGAGCATGGAGCCGGCTTTGCAGTAGTGGCAAATGAAGTGCGAAAATTAGCCGACCAAAGTGGGAAGGCAGTTAATAGCATCAGCGAATTAATCGAGCAGATGCAACGGGAAGTGAAAAATGCTGTTGAAGCAATATATGAACAAGTTGAGCTGGCTAATAAAGAGGCCAAACAAGGTGAGATAACTAAGCAGGCCTTGGCTGGAATAGTAAATTCTGTGGAATCGGTTGTGACGGCAATCAACGATATTAATCGGATTTGCCTGCAGCAGGTATCCAATATTCAGGAAACTGTTAGTAATGTTGGAAGTATTGCGGCAATTGCCAAACAAACTTCAACGGGGGCCGAAGAGGTGGCTTCCTCCTCAGAGGAGCAAACAGCTTTTATGCAGGAGATCGCTGCTAAGGTCCAGGTTCTGCAAGATTCAGCATACCGTCTAAAGAATACGATAAAAAAATTTCAGATCTAAGGAGTGTAATCTGACCTCCGACCTAAAAATAAAGTCATCGTTTAAAGATGACTTTATTCTGTGGTAAGGGTATAATATTTGGTGATAAAAAATCATCAAGTCGGGAAAATATAGGGGGCTTCAAGATGAAAATTGCAATTGCTGCCGATCATGGCGGGTATGAAATGAAAGAACATGTTAAAAAAATTATTGAGGATTTAGGAATTAGTTACGAAGATTTAGGTACAGATTCAGTCGAATCAGTAGACTATCCGGACTACGCTCTGCCCGTAGCTAAAAAAGTTGTTAGCGGCGAGGTCGATAAAGGGATCTTAATCTGTGGTACCGGAATAGGTATGTCAATTGCCGCAAACAAGGTTGCTGGGATCCGGGCGGCACTTGTTCATGATTGCTACTCTGCAAGGGTCACCCGTGAGCATAATGACTCCAACATTCTTTGCATGGGAGGCAGAATAATTGGACTTAATCTGGCAGAGGAAATTGTTCGCATTTGGCTTCATGGGGAATTTACCGGAGATCGTCATCTAAGAAGAATAGAAAAAGTAAAAGAGATAGAAAACTTTTCCAAGGACAGCTAACAATGGCGACCTCAATGATAAAAGAACAATTGTCAGAGGCATTAACCAACCTTCTGGAGATTTTCCCTTTAAATAACCAGCATATTTTGGTTATTGGTGCTAGTACTAGTGAGGTCGCGGGGAAAAAGATTGGCACCTCAGGAAGCGAAGCTATAGCTGGTGAGATCTACGAGGCCTTACTTGAAAAACAGAAAATATTCGGCTTTAACTTAGCTTTTCAGGGTTGTGAGCATATTAATCGGGCGTTAGTTGTTGAAAGAGAAATCGCCGAGAAATATTTCTGCGAAATTGTTACGGTTGTCCCAGTTCGAAAAGCCGGAGGCGCAATGGCGGCATATGCCTACTCCCAGATGAATAACCCGGTTGTTGTGGAGTTTATTAAGGCTGATGCGGGAATTGATATTGGTGATACTTTTATTGGAATGCATCTTAAACACGTCGCGGTACCGGTTAGAGCGGAGATTAAACAAATCGGTGAAGCTCATCTTACGATGGCAAAGACGAGACCTAAGCTAATCGGAGGTATTCGAGCACAATACGAAATATGCCCTTAAAGTAAACGGGAAGGTGGAGAAAAAATGAATAAACTACAGAAGCAGGATCCGGAAATTTATGCGGTAATTAATAAGGAAGTAAACCGCCAACGGGATAAAATCGAACTAATTGCTTCCGAGAACTTTGTTAGTGAAGCAGTCTTAGAAGCTTTAGGCACTGTTTTGACCAATAAATATGCCGAAGGCTATCCAGATAAGCGGTACTATGGTGGCTGTGAATATGTAGACATTGCTGAGGATTTAGCGAGGGATCGAGCCAAAAAATTATTTGGTGCCGAACATGCTAACGTTCAACCCCATTCGGGCGCGCAAGCTAATATGGCAGTATATTTCACTGTTTTGCAGCCGGGTGATACTGTTTTAGGGATGAGCCTAAATCATGGTGGACATTTAACGCATGGCAGCCCAGTTAACTTCTCTGGCAAGCTGTATAACTTTGTATCTTATGGAGTAGATCAGCTGACTGAACAAATAGATTACGAGGAAGTGCGGAAGCTGGCTCATACATCTAGACCTAAGCTAATTGTGGCCGGGGCTAGTGCTTACCCGCGGGTGATTAATTTTGCTGAGCTACGGAAAATTGCTGATGAGGTGCAGGCATTATTAATGGTCGACATGGCACATATCGCTGGGTTAGTAGCTGCAGGAATACACCCAAGTCCCGTTCCTCATGCCGATTTTGTTACCACTACTACCCATAAAACCCTTCGAGGACCAAGAGGAGGGATGATTCTTTGTCGAGAGCAGTATGCTAAAGCGCTAGATAAAGCTGTTTTCCCTGGGATCCAAGGGGGACCTTTAATGCACGTAATTGCTGCCAAAGCCGTCGCCTTTGGTGAGGCTTTAGAGCCAGAGTTTACGGAATATGCCCTGAAAGTCGTCGAAAACAGCAAGCATTTAGCAGAAATGCTGAACGAGAAGGGAATTCGACTTGTCTCAGGTGGGACAGATAACCATCTAATCCTTGTTAATGTAACAGACCTGAATATTACTGGAAAGCAAGCTGAACATTTACTTGATGAAATCGGCATTACCTGTAATAAAAATGCTATTCCTTTTGATCAACAGAGTCCATTTGTAACAAGTGGAATTAGAATAGGAACTGCCGCAGTTACAACTAGAGGCATGGGTAAAGAGGCAATGGAACAAATCGCCGAGATAATTGCTATGATTTTAAAAAATCCTGATAGTTCGGAGATTCGTCTACAGGCAAAAGCTCTGGTCAGTAGTTTAGTAGAGAAATACCCATTATATACAAATTTATAATCTTTCAGCAAAGAAGTAAGACAACGAAGTAGTAAAATTTAAGGAGGTTCCAAATGTCCAGAGTGTATGTATTTGATCATCCGTTGATTCAACATAAGTTAACTTATATTAGAGATAAAAATACCGGAACTAAAGAGTTTCGTGAGCTGGTAGATGAAGTAGCAACTCTGATGGCTTACGAGATAACCAGAGATTTACCTCTAGAGGAGGTAGAAATCGAGACCCCGGTAAGCACCGCCAGAGCCAAAACTATTGCTGGAAAGAAAATTGGTCTAGTACCGATTCTCCGTGCAGGTCTAGGAATGGTTGACGGTATTTTAAAAACAATACCTGCCGCTAAGGTTGGCCATGTAGGACTTTATCGGGATCCCGATACTCTAAAGCCAGTGGAATATTACCTTAAGCTTCCTTCGGACATTAATGAGAGAGATTTTATTGTTATTGATCCCATGCTGGCAACAGGTGGGTCGGCAGCGGCAGCAATCCATTTATTAAAGAAAAAAGGCGCACAAAATATTAAATTAATGTGTTTAATCGCTGCTCCTGAAGGTATTAAGCTCGTCCAAGATGAGCATGATGATGTGGATATTTTTATAGCTGCGGTTGATGAAAGACTTAATGATCATGGCTATATTGTTCCTGGTTTAGGAGATGCCGGAGATCGCCTATTTGGAACCAAATAAGGAGAGGCTGAAAATGGGAAAACTTAAGGTAATGACGATATTTGGGACGAGGCCGGAAGCGATTAAGATGGCACCATTAGTCAGGGCGCTAAAGGAAAGAAATGATTACTTCAAATGTCTTGTTACAGTTACGGCTCAGCATCGTGAAATGCTGGATCAAGTTTTAGATATCTTTGAGATTGTCCCGGATTACGATTTGGATATCATGCAGCAGAAGCAGACTTTAACGGAGATTACCGCTAAGGCTCTCAGCGGGCTAGAGCAGATTATGAAAAAAGAAAAGCCTGATTTAGTCTTAGTACATGGTGATACAACAACTACCTTTGCGGGAAGCCTCGCAGCCTTTTATCAGCAAATTACTGTAGGTCATGTGGAAGCAGGTCTTCGGGCCTTTAATAAATATTCTCCTTATCCTGAAGAGATAAATCGCCAATTGACCGGGGTATTGGCTGACTTGCATTTTGCGCCAACATCTCTATCTGCTGATAATCTGAAGAGAGAGAATAAGCTAGAGAAAAATATCTATATTACAGGTAATACAGTAATAGATGCTTTTAAGACAACCGTTCAAAAAGACTACTCCCACCCAATCCTTGAGAAAATTGGTGATAAAAAACTAATCCTGATGACCTCGCACAGGAGAGAGAATCTTGGAAAGCCGATGGAAGGGATGTTTAGAGCTGTTCGTCGCTTAGTAGAGCGTCATCAAGACATCGAGGTAGTTTACCCGGTACATTTAAATCCGCTTGTACAGGAAACAGCTAATAAGGTTTTGGGAGGGCATGACAGAATTCAGCTTATAAGACCGCTGGATGTGATTGATTTTCACAATTTTCAGGCGCGGTCTCATCTAATTCTTTCGGATTCCGGAGGAGTTCAAGAAGAAGCACCTAGTTTTGGCGTTCCCGTGCTAGTATTACGAGATACAACGGAACGACCGGAAGGAATTACTGCCGGTACTTTAAAGCTGGTTGGGACTGTTGAGGAGAACATCTTTCAATCAGCAAATGAACTATTAACTGATAATAAGGCTTATGAGAAAATGTCTAGAGCAACCAATCCTTATGGAGATGGACAAGCATCTAACCGGATAATCGAGGCTATTCTCTATCACTTTGGTTATCAAAAGGAAGCACCAAAACCATTCCAAAAGTAATAAATAAAGTCTGTGGATCTCCACAGACTTTAATTAATTCATTATTCTTAAGAAGATAATGGCATTGTTTTAAGATTAGGACTTACAGTGAATGAAGCCTCGGTTTTTTCCTTAACCTCTTCAACAGTAACACCATCAGCAACCTCGATTAGAACCATTCCATTAGGCGTAAAATCAAAAACAGCCAAATCTGTTATAAGTCGATGTACCACACTCTGACCAGTTAACGGTAATGTACATTCTTTCTTAATCTTTGATTCTCCGTGTTTATTAGTATGCTCCATAATAACTATTACTCGTTTTGCTCCGTTAACAAGGTCCATGGCTCCGCCCATACCCTTAACCATTTTCCCTGGAATCATCCAATTTGCCAAATCGCCGTTCTCTGAAACCTCCATACCACCTAAAATTGCTAGATCAATATGACCGCCGCGAATCATCGCGAAAGACTCGGCACTATCGAAAAATGAGGCGCCGGGAACTGCTGTAACCGTTTCCTTTCCAGCGTTGATTAAATCTGCGTCTTCTGTTCCCTCAATAGGATATTGACCGATTCCTAATAATCCGTTTTCCGATTGCAAAAGCACATTATATGAATCAGGAATCTCATTGGCTACTAATGTAGGCATTCCTATACCAAGATTAACATAAGTACCATCTTCAATCTCCAACACAGCTCGCTTAACTATTTGTAGTCGTGCGTCCAATGTCTTTTCCTCCCTTGACTTAAGCTTTTTGAACGGTTATCCGTTCAATGCGTTTTTCAAATTGTGGACCAAGAAAAACCCTTTGTACATAAATACTGGGTGTATGGATATAATCAGGATCTAATTCGCCAACAGCAACAATCTCTTCAACCTCAGCAATAGTTATCTTTCCTGCCATGGCAGCCAAAGGGTTAAAGTTACGGGCAGTCTTTCTGAAGATTAGATTGCCTAGCGGATCTGCTTTCCAGGCTTTAACCAGTGCAAAATCACCGACAATACCTCTTTCTAACAGGTAAGTGCGTCCGTCAAAATCCTTCTGTTCTTTCCCATCGGCAACCGGAGTTCCCACGCCTGTAGGAGTGTAAAATCCAGGGATTCCTGCGCCACCGGCACGAATTCTCTCCGCTAAGGTTCCCTGAGGAACCAATTCCACTTCCAGCTCTCCACTTAAAAATTGCTTTTCAAAAATTTTATTCTCTCCTACATAGGAGGAGACCATTTTCTTAATTTGCTTATTAGCAAGTAAAATACCAAGACCCCAATCATCAACCCCGCAATTATTGCTGATAATCGTTAAATTCTTTACTTCCTTTTCCCGTAATGCTTGAATTAAATTTTCTGGATTACCGCTTAATCCGAAACCACCGACAATAAGTGTAGCTCCGTCATGGATATCTTGAATGGCTTCAGCTGCAGAGGCTACTAATTTCCCTTTTTCCATAATAATCCTCCTTATATCTTTTAACTAAAGGCTTAATATCAAATTTACTAGAATTATACCATACATATACATCTAGTAATCAAAAATATACTTAATAATAATAATAACAATTAAAAAAAATAAATTAAATTAAAAGAATTATTTTAATATTTAATATATTATAATATAATAGTCATTGAAGTCTAGTTTCAATATGGACTGTCAATGTTTAAAAAAAATTGTTGGGGAGGATAAAGTGTTGAAAAAGTTAACTAATTTTTTTGTAAAGCTAATGCAAAAATATTTACCGGATCCGTTTTTATTCGCTATAATTCTTACATTCGTGGTATTTGCTTTGGGTCTTGCTTTAACTGATAGTGGTCCGATGAAGATGATTGAGCATTGGGCTGGAGGATTTTGGAGCTTATTACCTTTTGCTATGCAAATGGTCTTAGTTCTAGTAACGGGTTTTATCTTAGCTAACAGCTTAGTTTTTAAGAAAATATTAGGCGCCATTGCTGCAGTTGCTAAAACACCTGGACAGGGCATTATGCTGGTAGGTTTTGTATCAGCACTTGCAAGCTGGATTAACTGGGGGTTCGGTCTGGTTATTGGTGCTTTAGTTGCTAAGGAAGTTGCTAAAAGGATTCAAAATGTTCATTACCCGCTATTAATCGCAACCGCTTACATGGGATTTATTGTCTGGCACGCAGGGTTGGCGGGTTCAATACCACTAACAATTGCTACGGATGGACATTTCTTAGCAGATAAGATTGGAGTTATTCCTACTTCAGAAACTATTTTTGCTCCATTCAATCTGATTATTGCAGGAATACTCCTAATCGTTATTCCTTTGTTAGCAAAAATGATGATGCCTAATGAAGGAGAAACAATTACTATAGACAGGAGTCTATTAGCGGAAAGTGAAACAGCAGCTGCAGCAGCTGCAGTAGCTACTCCTGCTGAGAAGCTGGAGAATAGCTGGATTATTTCTTTATTAATATCTATTATGGGCTTTACCTACGCCATCACTTATTTTGTTAAAGGAGGAACGCTTAATTTAAACATTGTGATCTTTATCTTCCTGTTCTCAGGAATCCTTTTACATTGGAGACCAAGAAACTTCTTAAACAGCTTGCAAGAAGCGATTAAAGGTGCTTCTGGAATCGTAGTTCAATTTCCATTCTATGCTGGTATCATGGGTATGATGGTCTCATCAGGTTTAGCTGTAACGATGTCCGATTGGTTCGTAGCAATTTCAAGTGAAGCTACGTTCCCATTATTCACCTTTCTAAGTGCCGGTTTAGTTAACGTGTTTGTTCCCTCAGGCGGAGGACAGTGGGCAGTTCAAGCTCCTATTATGATTCCTGCAGGCTTGGAATTGGGAGTAGATACTGCTAAAGTTGCCATGGCTGTTGCTTGGGGAGATGCATGGACTAACCTGATTCAGCCGTTTTGGGCATTACCTGCATTAGCCATTGCTGGTTTAAGAGCAAAGGATATCATGGGTTATACAACTGTTGCACTGCTCGTTTCCGGAGTAATTATTGGTTTAGGACTAGTTCTTTTATAATTAAATATAGTTATTCTCAAAAAAAGAGAAGCATTTTTATATAGTAGTTAAAATATATAAAAAAGAAGCTTCTCTTCTTTTTTATGATTCAAACATGTTATAGAATATAGATATAGTAAAAACTATTAAGGCGGAGGAGGGTAATTAAATGCAAGTAAGAGATGTTGTAATTGTAAGCGCTGTACGAACAGCAATTGGGTCTTATGGGGGAACGTTAGCAAATATTCCAGCTCATCAGCTAGGAAGTGTTGTCATTAAAGGCGCCTTGGAAAAAGCCGGTGTTGACCCTAAGCTAGTTGATGAAGTTATTATGGGTAACATTTTACAAGGTGGTCAAGGGCAAAACCCGGCAAGACAGGCGGCGATTAATGCCGGTCTTGATGTAACGGTACCGGCGATGAGCATTAACAAGGTATGCGGTTCAGGCCTAAAAGCGGTTCACCTCGCCTACCAAGCAATTGCAGCTGGGGAAGCAGATGTTATTGTGGCAGGTGGAATGGAAAATATGAGTCTGGCACCATATTATTTGCAGGGAGCTCGTTTTGGTTTTCGGATGGGAGATTCCAAAGCTGAGGACGCTATGCTAAAAGATGGACTGATGGATGCCTTTAATGATTACCATATGGGGATTACAGCTGAAAACATTGCCGAGGAGTATAAGATAACCCGTGAAGCACAAGACCAGTTTGCGGCATGGAGCCAACAAAAAACTGAAAAAGCACTAGCAGAAGGAATTTTTGCTGATGAGATCGTCCCAGTAATGGTGCCACAGAAAAAAGGAGATCCACTTGCCTTTGTAATCGATGAATTTCCGCGATCCGGAATTACTGCTGAGTCATTAGCAAAATTAAAACCAGCCTTTAAAAAGGATGGAACAGTTACTGCCGGAAATGCTTCAGGGATTAATGACGGGGCAGCGGCACTAATAATCATGAGCCGTGACAAGGCAGAAGAATTAGGTTTAGAGATCTTAGCAGTTATTAAAGCAAATGCCAGTGGTGGAGTTGATCCGAGCGTAATGGGTTTAGGTCCAATACCAGCGACTAGAAAAGCCTTAGCTAAACTTGGCTGGACAGTTAATGATTTAGAGTTGATCGAGGCAAATGAAGCTTTTGCGGTTCAAATGCTGGCAGTTGGTCAAGAGCTGGGCTTCCCAAATGAGAAGGTGAATGTTAATGGTGGAGCAATCTCTTTAGGTCACCCAATTGGTGCAAGCGGTGCACGTATTCTAGTAACCTTACTACACGAAATGAAACGCCGAGATGCCAAAAAGGGTCTGGCAACACTATGTATCGGTGGTGGAATGGGAGTAGCGACTCTCGTAGAAAGAGATTAATGTGGTATATATTAACAAACAGCCGTACTCATTGGAGTGGGGCTGTTTTTAAGGATTTTTTAGATAATTGTTAACATTGACAAACGATAATCGATATTGTACTATTACAAAGGGTTCACTACTCTATATATTATAGATACAGGAAATGTGTGAATTTTCTATTAAGAAACAGTGAACAATCTAATAATAACAAGCGATTTGGAATAAAATAGGTGAGTGATGGATTTTGATGCAGACTAATCGGAATTCAAACAGTCCTTGGCGCGCGATGGGCGTTGTTGGCGCGATTGGCGTAGAGCTGGCTGTATTATTATTGTTAGGGTTGTGGCTTGGCAAAAAGCTGGACATGCTGCTGCAAACCTCACCAATATTTTTAATCCTCGGGATGCTGTTAGGTTTAGCTATTGGGGTCTGGTCGGTTATCAGGATTATTAAGACCTATTTAGGAGATTAGATAATGCAGGACTTAGCAATGCTGGATTACAAAAAAAGAGTTGCCAGAATCGGACGAGCATCCCTAATAATCCTAGGGCTTTTTGTACTAGGAGCTCTTACTCCTTATACCACTATTTTTCTAGGATTAGCTTTAGGAACATTTGTAAGTATCTTTAATTTTATTGTTACGGCTAGAAGGATTAATAAAATCGGCGAGTTGGCAGCAAGTACGGACTTACATAGTAACAAGAGACCGGTTTTTTCAGGTATATTAACAAGATTTTCTATGGTAGTTCTTGCAGTAATGCTTGCCAGTAAGTACCCGGAATACATTAATATTTTTTCCATGATCAGCGGTTTGTTTGTAACGCAAGCCATTGTAATCGTGGATAGTATAAAAAACAGATTTTAAGAACTATTAAGCTAAGAAAGGGGTGAAACTGTGGAACACATTCAACCAATATGGACATCTGAGTCGATGCCATGGTTAAGTATTAACCTTTCTACCGCAATAATGTCTATAGTAACGGCTATAGTAGTCTTAATAATTGCGATAGCCGGAACCCGCAAGCTAACA
>Ga0209346_1000504_pt1 | contig 33362 bp, 25 predicted proteins | sample AutmiccommunBRH9_FD_187381 | JGI IMG/M metagenome (GOLD analysis project Ga0209346, IMG submission 187381) | Deep subsurface microbial communities from Mt. Terri, Switzerland - Autotrophic microbial communities BRH/9 (SPAdes) (version 2) | ecosystem: Environmental > Aquatic > Deep subsurface >...
TATACCCGGCTCCGAGGCCACTTCGGGCGGCAGCTACATGACCAGCCAAACCTATGTCGGCAAGCACGGCACGTCGCGCCGTCTGATCGGCCTCGACCCCAGCAACAATATGGCCGAAGCCCGAGCGATCGTGATCCACGGGGCCTGGTATGCGGAGCCGGAGATGGTTGGCACGCACGGGAAATTGGGGCGGAGCCAGGGTTGCTTTGCCTTTTCCGAAAGCGATCTCGCCACGATATTGGATCGACTGGGCCAGGGCCGCCTGCTTTATGCCGACCGGGTATAGGAAATCAATCTGCCGGAAGCGGGGCTTCTGAAGGCGACCTTGCAAGCGAAAACCCTCCGCCCGTTCGGGATGGAGGATCGGGGGGCCGACAATGACATTCATCGACGACTATCGCTCTCGCCTGACGACCGCTGCCGAAGCGATGCAGGGATTGAAATCCGGCGCGCATATCGCGATGGGCATGGCGACTGCCGAGCCGCCGGCCCTGCTCGGGGCGCTGGCGGAGATGGCGGAAAGAAAAGCGATCGACGATATCAAACTCTGGTATTTTCATTCGATGGACCATGCCGCCAAGACGGTGTTGCGCCCCGAGCTGCTCGGGGCCATTCGCCCGCGCTGCATGTTCCTGAGTTCCATTGAACGGAAATTACTGAGCGCCCTGCCGGCAGGGGAGCGCAGCCCGATCGAATTTGTACCGGTGGCGTTCAGCGATTCTCCCCGTCTTTTCGCCGAGCAGATTTCCCTCGACCTTTTCGTCACAACGGTTTCGCCGATGGACAAGCACGGCTGGTTCTCTTTTGGGACCAGCAATGACTATTCCACCGCCGCGGCTCGCAGCGCCCAAAAGCTGGTGGTCGAGGTCAACCCGAACATGCCGCGCGTATTCGGCGCCTCGCTACTGCATGTGTCGGAAGTCGACGCCATTGTCGAAAATGAGACACCACTGGCCGAAGTACATGCTCCAGCTACATCCCCGGAAGAAGCGAAGGTAGCCGCGACCATTGCGGGCATGATCGATGACAGATGCTGCCTGCAAATGGGCATAGGCGCCTTGCCCGGTGCGGTTTGCGCCTTGTTGAAAGATCGCCGGGATCTGGGTATCCATACCGAATTGATGAGCCCTGCCCTCGCCAGCCTGATCCAGTGCGGCGCGGTTACCAACCAGGCGAAGACCACCTACCGGGGTCGCAGCGTATTCACTTTCGCCATGGGCGATCGGGCATTGTACGATTTTCTCGACGACAATCCGGCCATGCACAGCGGTCCGGTCAATATCGTGAACGATCCGCGGCATATTGCGAAGAACCAAAATGTCGTCTCGGTCAATGCGACCCTGCAGATCGATCTCGGCGGGGCGTGCAATTCGGAACATCTGCTGGGACGCCAGTATAGCGGCTCGGGCGGTCAGCTCGACTTCGTCCGCGGCGCGAACGCATCGCGGGGCGGCAAGTCGATCATCGCATGCCAGTCCACCGCCTGCGACGGCACAGTCTCGCGCATCGTCCCGAGACTGGACGGTCCGGTGACAACCCCACGCAACGACACGCATATCGTGGTGACCGAATATGGCTGGGCAAATCTGAAAGGCAAATCGCTCCCCCAGCGGGCGGATGCCCTGATCGGACTCGCCCATCCGAAGTTCCGGGATGAACTAGCCAACGGACTGTAGCAATTTCGGCGCTAGGGTTCGCCCGTGCGCCGGACCTGACTGTAGCCCTGAAGCACCGGGAACAGCGCAAAGACAATCTGGCCGGCCAGGCCAATGCGATTTTCCGGCAGGTCGAACATCAGGAAAAAATCTGCCAGCCGCCCATCTTGCAGTTGAAGCGCGACCAGCATTTCCCCTGCCATCAAGCAGGCAAAGGCGACCAAACCCATTGTCAGACGATCCGACAAGTCTGACGGGATCCCCAGTCTTTCGGTGAGCAACCGGCAGAGATACCAGGCAAAAAGCAGCATCAGCGGGATTTCCGCCAGGACGGCAATCACCGGTCCCGTAAAAGGCACCAGGAAAATTGTCCGTAATGCGCCCAGAAGTACGCCGACGGCGAATACACCCAGAAAATAAAGAAGCCCGGCTTTCAGGATATTGGTCACGGACCAAGCCTAGGACGATTCACCGACGGAAATATACGTAATCACCCTGATATTGTTGCCGCCAATAGCCTTTTACCGTGCGGATTTTCCACGCATGGTAGGGCAGACATTGGAGCATATCAACTTGCCGGATCTGGCCCATCCCATGAAAACTCCGCCGACCGACAGTAGTGGACTTTCGGTGGTCTCGATCACCAAGAAATTCGGCAGGAAAACGGTGCTGCACAATGTGTCGATCCATGTCGACCGATCGGAAGTGGTCGGTTTACTTGGCCGGGACGGAGCCGGGAAAACCGTGACCTTCTATTCCATACTCGGATTGCTGCGGATCAATTCTGGCCATATCTTTCTCGATGGCAATGACATATCCGGCCTGTCGCTTGACCGGCGAGCGCGCTGCGGCCTCGGCTATCTGCCACAGGAAACATCCATATTTCGCGGCCTGACCGTGGAAGAGAATATAATGACCGTGCTCGAACTGTTCGAACCGGACCCGCTACTACGGGCGAGCAGGCTGGATGGTCTCCTGGAGGAATTCCATATCGAATATGTACGCAAGGCGCCGGCACGAGCGCTATCGGGTGGCGAGCGACGTCGCTGTGAAATCGCCCGTGCGATGGCCGCCAATCCTGCGATCATGCTGTTCGACGAACCATTTGCGGGCATTGATCCGCTTTCCGTCCGGGATATCAAGGCAATGATTGCCGATCTGGAAAGTCACGAGGTCGGCATCCTGATAACCGACCAGAATGTGCGGGAAATGATCGACCTACTGGACCGGGTCTATGTCCTGCACGAAGGAGCCATTGTTTTTAGTGGCACACCGGAAGCGATGCTGGACGACAATATCGTGCGTCAATTATATCTCGGCGAGGAATTTCATGGTGCAAAGTAGGTAACACTACGGATGGTTCGCCGGTCCCGTTTCGGGCATTTCGCGGAATTATGATGTTACGGCAAATGATTCCGCCATGACACGGGTCGCGACATAGTCCCGCGCGAATATTGGTGAACTGGAAGAGATAATATGAAATCCGTGCTTTTTTATGTGAACGACGATTCGGGGCTCGAGGCACGCTATCAGGCGGCGCTGGATCTCACGCGCGCGCTGGAGGGTCATCTGCATTGCCTGCGCTCGAATTTCTATCAGCCGCAAATGGCATTTGACGGCGTCTCCGGCATGTCCGTCTATCACGACATGACCAAATATGCCGATGAAATCGATGCGCAACTGAAAGCAGAAATGGAAAGGCGTCTGGCGGGAGAAGACGTTCCGTGGGATTATCGGCAAGCCAATGCGGAACCCGCGAGAGGCCTGTCGCGAAACTCCGCCCTGTCTGATATCATGGTGCTCAGTTCCGCTGGCAAGGAGAAGGACAAGAGCCGCGCCGTGGGGCTTTTGGGCGACGTGATCTTCAACACCAGCCTACCGGTCGTCGTCCAGCCCGACAGCGTCAGGAAATTCGAGGTCGCCGGTCCCGTCGTGGTGGCCTGGAACGGGAGTTTCGAGGCCGGCAATGCGCTTCGCGCCGCCGTGCCTCTGCTCAAACTGGCGAGCGACGTCCATATTGTCGTCGTCGAGGAAGACAAGGACCATGACCTGCCGCCGCTGGAGGCATCCGAATATCTCTCAAGACATGGCATAAGGTCGAATATCCACAACCTTGCCGCCAACAGGTCATCGGTTCAGGCCGTCCTGCTGTCGACCATTGATACGCTGCAGGCAGGCTATATGGTGATGGGTGCTTATGGCCACAGCCGGGCCCGCGAGTTTCTGTTCGGCGGCGTCACCAGGAATTTGCTCCGGGAGTGTCCGGTGCCGCTGCTGGTGGCGCATTGATCGTCAAGGCTGATTTTCCTTGAGGAATAGTGGCATGAGTGGTGCAACGTTAAAATTTCATGGTGCCGCAGGAACCGTTACCGGCTCCTGCTTTGAGATAACCGGCGCGGGCAAGACAATTTTGATTGATTGCGGGATGTTTCAAGGCACCCGCTCGCTCGAATCATTGAACCACGAAAAACTTCCCTTTGATCCCCAAAAAATTGACGCGGTGCTTCTCACCCACGCGCATCTCGATCACAGCGGCAGACTGGCATATCTTTATGCTCGTGGGTGCAGGGCCAAGACCTATTGCACCGCTCCCAGTGCCGATATCCTCAAACCGCTGCTGCAGGACGCGGCCAAGTTGCAGGCCGCGGATGTGGAGCGTCGGAACCGTCGGGCGGACCGTGCGGGATTGCCGCCCTTCACCCCTCTTTATGACAGCAAGGATATCGCAAAGCTGCATAAAAATATCCGCACGGTCAGCTATTGCGAGGAAATCTTCCTAGACAATAATGTCTCCTTTCGCTTCTGGGACGCGCGACATATCGTCGGCTCCGCTTCGATTGAAGTCAATATCGCCGGTCAGCGATTGCTGTTTTCGGGTGACATCGGTCCCGGTCGAGCGATCAACTGCACCGCCTCGCAAATCGGCGGATACGACCATGTCATCTGCGAATCCACCTATGGTGACCGGGACCGCGATCTCGTGCTGGTCAGCGAGCGCCGCGAGACTCTGGCGCGTCATGTCGAGGAGGTGATGGCGGCAGGCGGCAATGTACTGATCCCCGCTTTCGCGCTGGAACGCACCCAGGCGATACTCGAAGATTTCGATGCGCTTTTCGAATCCAGACGACTGGGTCCGGTAAACGTGTTCCTTGATTCGCCACTGGCGCAGAAAGTGACGATGGCGGTAATGCGTCATCGCGACAGCGGCACCGACATGCTGAAGCGGCCCAACATCCGGTTCACCCAGAATACGGCGGATTCCAAGAAACTGAATCATATGACCGGAATCGTGATCATTGCCGGATCGGGCATGTGCGAGGGCGGCCGGATCAGATATCATCTGGTCCAGAACCTGCCGAACCGGCAATCACGGCTGCTGTTGTCGGGCTATCAGGTTGCCGGCACCCTGGGATCTGTCCTCAGGGACGGAGCAAAGCGGGTGCGTATTTCCGGTCAGGATGTTGTCGTGAAGGCATCGGTGGACAGCCTGGAAGGCTATTCCAACCATGCCGACCGCAGCGGGCTGGTGGAATGGATCAAGGATCGCCTGCCGGTCCGAGGGTCTGTCTTCCTTGTCCATGGCGAACGGGGCGCGCTATCGGGCATGGCCGAAACCCTGACCACCCTCGCGGACTTGCCCGCCGCTGTCATCCCTGCACTGGGAGAGACCTGGGCCTTGCATCCTGGCAAACCCGCCTCGCTGCTTGCTGCCGGTCGCCCCGACGCAAGCGAGTTGACGACTTCGCGCGACTGGATATCCAACCTCGCCGCGTTGCGTCAGGAAATGGAGGAAAAGCTGTCGACACGGTCATCGAATCAGGATCGGGAAAAATTGCTGGCGGCGCTCCGGCGCGCATTGGACGAAGTGCACTGAACCCAGGGCGTGGTGTTCGTAGGCGAAATGGATTGCCCGGTTAAGCTAGTAAAGATCGGCTTTCTGAAAATCCGCCTCCAGTTCCCGCAGAAGGATCGGGTTGCCGATCCATTTGCTCAGCACGGCTCGCGGTTCTGCGGTTTCCGGGAAACCGGACCGTTTTGCCAAAAGCCGCCAGGCTTTCCGGGCATCCTCTTTTTCGCCGAGCGCCGCCGAGGACAATATATAGCTGATTTCAAGCCCCACTGCGGCGCCCGGCACAGAATCCATATATCTGGACGATAGTTCCTGCGCGGCTTTCGCCTCGCCGCGGCGCAGTTTCTGCATAGCGACCGTGGCGACAATGGCCAGATCCGCATTGGCATCCAGTTCCAGCGCCCGTGTTGCATAGGCTTCACCTTCCGGCATTTTGCAGGCCAGCATATATATACCGAGATAACCCATGATCCGGGAATTCAGGGGATTGAGGCTGACCGCCCGCTGACCCCATGAAGCCCCGCGGCGGCAATCACCTTCATAAAATGCGCTCTGCGCCACCGCGAATGTTGCCGATGGGCTATCGCTGTCCAGCCGGGTCGCCCGCAGAGCAAAATCCTTGCCCGTCCCATCGATTCTGTCGTCTACACCGAACAGCTCGGCAATATTCTTGGCAATCGCCAGCATGCTCATCAAATAGGCATCATCAGGAAATTGCCGAGCCGACGCATCCATACACTGGAGAACCGGTTCAAGACTGGCAGGGTCGCGGAAACGGATAAATTGATGAAACTGCAGCAGGCACGGATAGCCTGGCGTATAATCACCGCGATATCTGGATAATTCATGCTGGGCAATCTTGCCATAGGAACCCGCGATTTCGGTCACCGCCTTGTCGAGTTCTGCTTGGCGCACTGCCGTGGTGGTATCGATCGTGTCCGACCAGATGACCTCTCGGCTGTCGGCTGCGACGAGACGTAGTTGAATGCGATCGGCCGTGTCATTCAAATCCAGAATCTCGAGCAAATAATGCGATCCTATTCCCGGACCTGAATCTTCATCAAAAACATGGAGCTGGTCAAATTTCTCCAGCGTCCCGACGAGATGGCTTTGAGCCAGTTCAATTTTGTTTGGCGACTGAGAACCGGTTATACCCGCCGCTTTTTTTACAATGATCGAAGGATAGGCAATGGTGGTAGCGACCTCACCATTGGTGTCCTGCAGAAAATAGTAAGCCGCGCCAGCCAGCAATATCAAACCCGCAACAATCGCGAGAAGCCGGCCGCGACCAACGGACCGCGCGCGAACGAGCGACCTGATGGGCGGGTCCTCAAGCATTGCGGACGACTTGCCGGTTTCACCGGCATCGCCCGGGCTCGCGTCAGATACTGGCTCGACCTCGCTTGCGGCCTCATTTCTGCCCAGGATGATTTCGTAATGTTGAAAAGGTATGAAAAGCCGATATTCGCTTTTCTCGCGCAAGTAGAAATGATCAAGCATCCGGCGCAAGCGTCCGATCTGGACTCGCGGATAGCTGTCGATCTGAGTATCGAAACCATCGTCCCGGCCCAGACCTTCAACCGCGACGGCATAGGCTGTGAGAGGCTTGCCTTCGTCCAGCAGCTTATGATCAACCAGAAATCGGAGGAGCTTGCTCATCGTCGGGGAGCGTGCAAATTCGGCACTGCAAAGCAGCCGATCGCGCTCCAAACAATATCGAAGCTTCTCTGCTTCAGTCAGAATCGTCAAAATCCCCCCATTGGATACGGTGGTCGACCCGAACCGGCTTCAATCAAATTAAAACCGTGAATCGAACCAATCGCAATGTATGAGAATGTTCCTTGATGGTCGATATAAATTCGCTACGTCATCCTGACTTTCGGTCTTCAGGTCTGCTCAGATCGACGACACAACCGAAAATTCCCAGCACGTCGCCATCGCCACCGATCTGGCAAGTACCTCTTGCCAGGACGGGAACTTCCTTGTTATTCTCGGTCAAGATGCGCGCGCGAAATTCAAAATCCTCGCCTTCTTCCAGCGCGCGCATGACCGACTTTTGTACCATCCCCCGGTCGTCCGGATGATAATAATCGACCGCCTTTTCGATCGGGGGGTGGCCGAGCGAATGGCGACGCTCATGCATGTCGAAAATATAATCTGACCATTTTACGATATGTGTTCGTGCATCAAGATGCCAGGATCCAAACCGACCGACATCCTCCGAAATTTCCAGTGTCAGCTGGCAGCGATCCAGCTCCATCCTCGCGTCTCGCAATTCGGATTGCAGATTTCTCAGTCGAAATGCCAAATATCCACTTATCAGGATAAAAATAAACGCTGCGAAAAAAGAAAAAAAGTCCACCAACATGATGAGCGATACATCCCTGTTTACTGCTTGGTTTCCAAGGCCTATGCGATTGATAGATAATGCAAATGTCCGAAATATATAGCAGGATATCGATTAATTTTTCAAACTGGCCGGCGTTCGTGGTTTCGTTATTGCGACCGGCAGCCGCTCGCTTGGCCGATGCATGCCAAGCCTCAATCGAGACACGGGTTCGGCGGGGCTGCCGGAAGGGTGGCCAGAGTGCCCGGCAGAACTGGGTGGTCCCAGCCGGCCCGCCGACCGGTCAAGCAGCATTCTTTCGCGCGGCCGCTCGTTCTTCGGCAAAGGCGCTCAGAACGATGGTGCCGATCGAAAGTTCCACATTGTCTGCATTTCTTATGCTCACCCTGTAGAAAAATTTCGAAGTGGCTTTGAACTGGGTCAGGGCCTCGGTCGCAGAATTCATGGTATCGATCAGTATTTCCTTCCCGAGATCATCATGTCCGATCACCTGGAAAGGAAGCGAATTTACTGCCAAATCCTCTGCCTCCGAACTGTCGTTGAGAGTTGCAAGTTCACCGCTATCGATTTTGGCGGCCCGGTAAAAGGTGGATAACCATATCATCAGATCATCCAGCGGGAGTCTATGGGAGAACACGATTCCAACCCGGTTTCCGGCTTGCCACCGCACCGTGCCATCGATGTCCAGCAAATCCGGAACCGAAAGCCGCAACTTCTTGCCGATCTCGAATGCAAAATCCGTGGTCACGCAAATTCCGGCCGGCGAGATGTCACAGATATCCGCATGGATCAAACGCGATCCCTGGTAAAGGTTGATCGGATGTTTCATCCCGATACGAGGCAGGCGCGGAACCCGGCCTTTCTTGGTGTCACAAGGCTTGGCCAGCACTTGGGCGATATCAATCGGAGTGGAAAACTCGACGCCGGCCAGCGCCTTTTTGCGCCACCGGACTGTACCGGCCAGTTCCTGGTCCTCGGTCAGCAGAGCGGAGACACTATCCCCCAGATCAAAATTCGGATGCACTTCCACCATCATGCCGGTGGCAGAGAGATTCTTGATAAAGCCCCAACCTTCCCCGGATTTGGCCTTGATCTTCGCAAGCCGGAGCATCGCGATATGGCGGTCTTGCTTTCTGCGATCTTCATCAGCCTGCACTTTGGCCGTTGCCGTCGAAACATCAGATTCGATCATGTTCTTCATCTTTTTTGACCTTCATTCTGTGACGTAAGGAGAGGCGCTAGTTTTGGCGGTCATCGCCAACAGAGCCCCGCAGGGTCGAAATCCGATATGCCCGGCATTTGCCGAAAGGCGATCATGACAGTCTTCGGCAAAAAATGAGGTCTGATATTTCCAATTGCGGGTCGACATCATATGTTCCTGTTGGTGTTCATTCCCTGAACTGCTGAATCAAATTTAGCACTCTCGTATATTGCATCAATTTCCTGCCTGTTTGCGTTTGGGTGATATATTCACTGCAATTGGTTAACGGAGAGTTCGCAAGCGGCTCCGGCTACCTGATTGCCGTCACGGCCCAAAAGAATTTGGCAATCGCGAATGGTCGCTCGATACAAGCCTGTGATGGCGGGACCAGCTCCGCCAATTTTGGCCCCGGATGCGGTATCGGTTCTAGATGGCTGGGTCGCCTGCGCACTTGTAGCGACAGTTGCGCGGCGATTTGGCGTCCGGCCTGCCGTGGCTGTCGCGGAAGCTTCCAATTTCAGTCCAGGCACGATACCGACGATCATCATACCGAGCACGGGCAGTGACGCCATGCTGGATTGGAAAACAGAAGGAAATCGCCCAGCGTTGCTGCTCCATGATCCCGAACCGACTGATCGCATAACGCACCCCACAACTAACGCGCAAGCGGGAGGCTTCCAGACTTCTTGTCCGGAGGTGGAGCGGACAGAATACCCACCCGCTCCACCGGGAACAGTTGGTACGATATTGACCAGAATATCGTACCAATGCAGGGACAACTGTGGCGCTTAATTGGGTTACCACAGGCAGAAGCCGAATTGCCCCACTTGCCGGATAGTTGTGTTCCAATTTGATGCAAAAGGGCAGTTAGATACGGCTATTGTAACAGGCTGTTACGGTTGCATGGCTTCAAGGCGCTGTTCCTGAAGGGTTTTTATCTGTATGATGCAGGGAGCAATTGCGAAGATTAATGATTTGGAAACCATAGTTAACGAAATTCTCGTCATTTATTACCCTCGCACGCCACAATCGATGGACCGAAAAGGGGATCGTTGGACAAAACGATCCGGAGAATCACAACTATGACCCTGTGCTGATCGACAGCGAATTGAACAGCCCGTCCCAGCGTCCATAGCCTAACGCGTAGCCAAGGTTTGCAGCTGGCTTCCGGACCCGGAGTTTGTCGATTCAGTCGACCCGAATGTGCGAATTATCGGTCCGATCGTTCAGCTCATCCCGACATTTGCGAACCGGCCTGGCGCGTGGTGATAACAGCGAGAATTGACTCGGCAAAGTCGTGCAGCGTATCATCGCGCGCGCCCATTATTACGATCCGGTCACCGGGCCTCGCGAGTTCTACCATTCGCTCGCCACATTCCTCTCTCGCTGCGATATGCTCAGCCTTGCCGCCCGCAGCAACTATCGCGTCGATAATCGAATCGCTGCCAAGCGACCGATCGACCGTACCGCCGAAATAGACCGGGTCACACAGGATGACACGATCATCATCGCGGAGATTTTCTGTGAAGACAGCGGCAAGTTCATTGCCCATTTTGCCGATTGGGCCAAAGCCGTGCGGCTGGAAAAAAGCTATCACCCGGCCGGGGAAGGCCTTGAGAGTCCGCAATGTCGCAGCGATCTTCTCCGGATTGTGACCGAAATCGTCGATCACCGTGATGCCATTTGCGGTTCCGACAATATCGAAACGACGGGCCAGACCGCGAAAAGACCCGAGCGCCGAAATTGCCGACTCGATCGACACCCCGATTGCACAGCTGGCCGCCACGGCTGCCAGGGCATTGGCGATATTGTGCCTGCCGGGCACCTGCAATGAAACCGGATAGCCTGTCTCGCCCCTGCGCAGCGTGAATCTACTTCCGAGAGACTGTTCCTCGATTTGAACAGCCCGGAAGTCCGCTCCCTCCGAAAAACCAAAACTGCTGGTTTTTGGCAGAACGAGAGAAGCCACCAGAGCGACCGATTCCGGGTCGTCCCGATTCCAGATTGCGTGGCTGGATTTCGCGATAAAATCGCCAAATAATATTCTCAGTTCGGCCAGGCTCTTGTGATCCAGGCTGACATTGTTGAGCACCGAAATTTCGGGATCGAACAGAGCGATGGAGCCATCGCTCTCATCCACTTCACTGACCATGATCGCGCCTGAGCCGACGCGGCAACTTGCAAAGGGCGCCATGGCATCTGCAAAGTTTTTCATCACCGCGCCGTTGATGATGGTTGGGTCTCGGCCCGCCTCCGCCAGAATCCAGCCAATCATGCCGGTGACCGTTGATTTGCCACTGGTGCCACCAACTGCGATGCTGAGCGGTATGGCACTGAAATATGTCGCCAGCAGCTCGGCTCGGGTCATGCGCTTGCAGCCCAGCGCAATCGCCCGCGCCACATCGGGCACCGTGTCTTCAATCGCGGCGGAAGCGATCAATATCTGGCTGTCATCAACGAGGCCGCTGCCATCCTGCTGGAACAAATCGATGCCCCGATCCTGCAGCCATTGAAACTTGTCTGCCAGTCGTCCCTGATCCAGTGCCCGGTCAGACCCCGCGACCTTGGCACCCGCTGCCTTGACGATCATCGCCAGAGGCAACATTCCGGATCCGCCGATTCCGCAAAAATAATAGGATTTGTCTTCACTCATTTTTTCGCGCTATTGCTTCTGAAACTATTTGGCAATGGCGCAAGGAACAAATTCCATCTCCTCAACTGTCCGCATTGGTATTTGCGCGCCATCGACCCCGTTTTCGCGGGAAGCGGCGCGCCGTGTCACCGCGCTTGCAGCCCACAGCCATCCAGCGGCCGAACTGATCTTTGACGAACAATGTTTTTATGTCGAAGGCCATTTCGCTGGCAGCGACAGACAGCGCACCGACAGTTTTGTCGCCCTGGCCAACGACCCGACCATAGACGCGATATGGTTTGCGCGTGGTGGCTATGGGGCCGCCCGAATGGCGCAAGCGGCGATCGGTCAGCTGGACGAGGTCTCCAGAGACAAAATGTATATGGGTTATAGTGATGCTGGAAATCTGCTTGGCGCACTCTATCGCGCGGATATTGGCAAGGTCGTGCACGGCCCCATGCCGTCTGATATTGGCAGGAACGAGGGTGAATCTGCCGTCCGCAGAGCGTTGGACTGGATCGTTCACCAAGATTCGAAGGCGCTCGAACCGGGGCTGGTCGCCGGACAGAAATATGCGGCATTCAATCTTGTGACTCTAGCGATGATGACGGGTACAAGACTGATGCCGGATTTGCAGGACCATGTCCTCCTGGTTGAAGAGATATCCGAATATCTTTACACCTTTGATCGCGCCATGTTCCATTTGTGCAGCAATCTTGCCGCGCATGGCCTGGCTGGCATAAGATTGGGCACTGTCGGCGATATTCCCGAAAATGACCGACCCTTTGGTGAAAGTCCGGAGGAAATTACCCGGCGTTGGTGCGAGACCAGCAAGATTCCATATCTGGGACGCGCGGACATCGGACATGACAGCGGAAACAGTATCGTACCGTTTGGGCTGCTGCAATTTTCATAGCCCAGGCGGCTACCTCGCACATCTCTTGCCGAACATCATGCCTTCAGGAGGCTTTTTCCATCTGATGATTGTCTCTGCCATGGTCAAATTCCGGCACCAGAGACTTCAGCATGGCTATCGCGGTCTTGGGGTCACGACAATCAAGCAGGTCCGCGACCAGGTGATTCAGAACCTCTGACGGCAGATAGGACTCATGAGCCTTCATTATCCTCGGGTGCTGGGTTTTTTGAGGATCATTACCGATGATCAGCTCTTCATAGAGCTTCTCTCCCGCACGCAGGCCCACCTCGACAATTTCGATATCGCCATCCGGATTGGCCGCGTCGCGAACGGTCAGCCCCGACAGCCTCACCAACGTCTCGGCCAGTTCCAGAATCTTGACCGACTTGCCCATGTCGAGAACGAATACTTCGCCGCCCTTGGCCATGCCGGCCGCTTGAATGACCAACTGCGCCGCTTCCGGGATCGTCATGAAATAGCGCGTAACCTTTCTGTCCGTCAGGGTTATCGGACCGCCCTGCTCTATTTGTTTGCGAAACAGCGGAACTACAGAACCGCTGGATCCCAGAACATTGCCAAATCGTACCATCGAAAATGTCGTATCACCGCCACTGTCAGCGAAATTCTGAATTATCTGTTCTGCAGCGCGCTTGGTTGCACCCATGACATTCGTCGGACGCACTGCCTTGTCGGTGCTGATCAGGATGAAATCCTTGACCTGCGCCGCCTTGGCCGCAGCGGCCAGTGTCCGGGTGCCCAGTATATTGTTTCGGATTCCCTCCAGCGGATTGGCTTCCACCAGGGGCACATGCTTGTACGCCGCCGCATGGAACACGGTGTGCGGCTTCCAGATCGCGAATGTTTCGTTCAGGCTGTCTGCATCGATAACCGAGCCCAGAACCGGGACCAGCTCCAGCCTCGCCCCGGCTTGACTGGCGACCAGCTTCTTCAGTTCTTTTTCAATTTCGTACAGAGCGAATTCCGAGATATCCAGCATGATCAGCCGATGCGCGCCCGATTTTGCGATCTGCCGGCAGAGTTCCCCGCCGATCGAACCACCGGCACCGGTCACCAGTACGGTCTTGCCGACGATGGTCCTGCCAAATAGCAGCTCATTCGGCAAAACCGGTTCTCGCCCGAGCAGATCCTCGATCTCGAGCTCGCGAATATCACTGAAGGCGATTTTTCCGGAGATGATTTCCTGCATGTTCGGCAAGGTTTGCACATGCACTTTGAATGCGCGGACCTGTTCGACAATAGCGCGGCGTTTTTTGCGATTGATCCGCGGCAGAGCCAGGAGGATATCGGTTATATTCCGCTGTTCGATCAGGTCCGGCAAGTTACCGCTCCAGAAAACCTTGTCCCCGTCCAGCCTTTGGCCTTCGAGGCGCCGGTCGTCGTCAACATAGCCGCAGAGTCGCATGCTGTGTTCAGACCTCATCGACGCGGCAAGTTGCTGTCCCGCACTGCCTGCACCATAGATGAGGACATTTTTGACCTCGCCGTCGAACTGGTTCCTCCCGAGTAGATCGACCATCAAATAACGTGCGGTTACTCTCGAAAAACCGACAAGGAAGAAGAACACAACCGGCTGAATAACGCCAATCGTTCTCGGAACCCCGTCAATCCCGACGATGACAAAGGTGAAACCGGTCAATACGGCATATATGGCGAATGCGCGCACCAGTATTTTCATCATTCCGGCGCCAGCATAACGGAAAATTGCGTGATAGACGCCGCTCAGCAGGAAAACGGGAATCATCACCAAAAGACAAATCAGAACGATCTTCTGAACCGCAATATCCCATAATACCCATACTCCGATACGAAGCGAATAGGCGATCCAGATCGACTGCACGCACAACAGAATGTCGAGCATAATGACGATGGCCCGTTTCTTCCAGCGCGCGATCTGGGCAATTTTTTCCAGTGAGGATGCGACCAAGGTGGTGATATTCTGGATCATTTGGCTCTCAAAGCTGGCTTCAGATTTTCAAAGCCGCGACAAATTAGCGAAGCTGCGACGCCGGAAAAGATGTTTACCCAAAGGAATCATTTTAGCCAATAGACTTTAATAGTATTTGTTTAGCGCTCATTATTCAGGAAATTGCGGTATTCAAGCCCCCAATTGTCCGAATTTCCTTTTTTGAACGACACAGATGCCGCATCGGTCGCAAAAGGCGAACTGACAGCATGGGATGGATGCCTCCTTGACCTGTGACAGCCCACAGGCCAAAAGCCGCAAAATTTCTGCATGTTGAGAGATCCAGATATTCGAGGGAATTGAATGAAACTTGCAATGATAGGTTCGGGCTACGTCGGGCTGGTTTCTGGCGCCTGCTTCGCTGATTTCGGCCATGACGTGATCTGCGTCGACAAAGACGAAACCAAGATAGAAAATCTCAACAACAATGTCATGCCGATCTACGAACCGGGCTTGGCCGATTTGGTCAAACGCAATGTGGATGCAGAGCGGCTCTCCTTTTCGACTGATCTGGCAAAATCCATCAGGGACTGCGATGCCATTTTTATTGCGGTGGGTACGCCGTCGCGCAGGGGCGATGGTCATGCCGATCTCAGCTATGTGTATGCGGCCAGCGAAGAAATCGCCGATTCCATCGTCAAGCCGACGGTCATCATAACCAAGTCGACCGTCCCCGTCGGAACCGGTGACGAAGTCGAGCATATCCTGGAAAAGAAACAGCCGCGCGATCGGTTTTCCGTGGTTTCCAACCCGGAATTCTTGCGGGAAGGTGCCGCCATTCGGGACTTCAAGCGCCCCGACCGCATCGTGATCGGAACCGAGGATGACTGGGCCAAGGATGTCATGGCCGAAATCTATCGCCCGCTTTTTCTCAATGAATCACCAATATTGTTCACGGGGCGGCGCACGGCGGAGCTGACCAAATATGCCGCCAACGCATTTCTTGCGACGAAAATCACCTTCATCAACGAAATTGCCGATCTCTGCGAAAAAGTCGGCGCGGACGTTCAGGAAGTTGCCCGGGGGATAGGCCTCGACAACAGGATCGGAGCCAAATTCCTGCACGCCGGTCCGGGATATGGCGGCAGCTGTTTCCCAAAGGACACGCTGGCACTGATGAAGACGGCACAGGACAATGACAGCCCCGTCCGCATCGTCGAGGCGGTGGTGCAAGTGAATGACCAGCGCAAACGCGCTATGGGCCGCAAGGTCATTCACGCTCTCGACGGCGAAGTGCGCGGCAAGAAGGTGGCATTGCTCGGTCTGACCTTCAAGCCGAATACCGATGACATGAGAGACGCGCCGTCGATCGCCATCGCGCAAACATTGATTGACGCGGGTGCCGAAGTGACCGCCTATGATCCGGAAGGAATGGCGCTGGCCAAAGAGATCATGCCGAGCGTCGAAATGGCAAGCAGCAGCTACAATGCTGCAAAAGACGCGGATGCGGTGGTCATCGTCACTGAATGGGATGCCTTTCGCGCCCTCGACCTGAAGAAGCTTGCCCAGGGAATGAAAGGCAATGTTCTCGTCGACCTTCGCAATATTTACAATCCTTCAGAAATTGCGCAAACCGGTTTGAAATACACCAGCGTCGGGAGAATCCGGTGAACCCAATATCCAGATCATGAAGCTGAAGCGGAAATTTGTTGAAAAACCATGGGGTCAGGACGTCCTGCCTGATATTTTCCCGCGGGGAAGCGGCAAGAGGACCGGAGAAATCTGGTTCGAGGCGCCGAAGGGCATCAGCCTCCAGCTCATGGTCAAATATCTTTTCACCAGTGAAAAGCTGTCGATCCAGGTCCATCCCAATGACAGGCAGGCGCGCCGACTGGGATTTCCTCACGGCAAGCAGGAATCCTGGTTCATCCTTGATGCCGAGCCGGGTGCCGTTTTGGGCTTGGGACTGAAAAAAACGGTCAGCGCCACCAAACTGAAAACTGCTTCGGTACTGGGAGAGATTGAGCATCTCATTGACTGGAAGCCGGTCAGGAAGGGGGATTTTTTCTATGTGCCGGCGGGCACGATTCATGCGATCGGACCGGGCATTTCGCTCGTCGAAGTCCAGCAGAATATCGATATCACCTATCGGCTTTACGACTATCGACGAGCGCGCGAACTCCATGTGGAGGAAGCGGTCACGGTAGCCAAGCTGGCCCCTTATGACATGAAAAATTTTGCCGAAATTCCCGCTGACAGGTCCGCCAGTCTTTTTGCTGGCTCCGCGTTTGGACTGTTCCAGATTGTCGGCACGGACGACGAGCCAGTTTCAAAGGTCACGAGCAAGGAATGGCAGGTCATCCCGCTCGAGGGGTCGGTCACCGTCCGCGGAAAAATGATCAAGGCGGGGGAATGCGGTATTTGCCCGCGATTGTCGGACATTGATTTTTCCAAAAATGGCAAGTCGCTGATCGCCTGTACAATTCCGTGATATGCCGATCATGACATCATCAACGCTGATAACGCCCGTTATCCTTTCCGGGGGCTCCGGAACACGGTTATGGCCGCTTTCGACACCGGACAAGCCCAAACAGTTTCTCAACCTGTTCGGTCCGCTGAGCATGTTTCAGCTTACCATTCAGCGCTGCGCCGACGATGATTTGTACAAAAGCCCGCTCGTTGTGGGTGCGTCGAGACATGCGGCATTGATGCGGGAGCAGATGCAGGAAGCAGGCGCATCAGCCGGCACAATCATTCTGGAGCCCTGCGCCCGGAATACCGGTCCTGCAATAGCATTGGCCGCGCTTGCGGTCGAAAACCCCGCCGATCTCCTGCTGGTAATGCCCAGCGATCATATGATCAAGAATATCGCGATATTCAAAAAGGCGGTGCTGGCGTCGATTCCGGTCGCCCAATCCGGCTGGCTGGTGACCTTCGGGATCGCGCCGACCGGGCCGGCAACGGGATACGGCTACATCCAGCAGGGCGATTCGATTGAAGGCAGTAACCGAAGCTGGTCCGCCAAGAGATTTGTCGAGAAGCCTGATATCAAAAATGCCGAGAAGATGGTCGCCGAGGGCGGCTATCACTGGAATGCCGGAATTTTTCTGTTTCGGGCCGACATCTATCTGGCCGCGATGGAAAAACATGCGCCCGAGATGCTCGCCGCGTGCAGGAAGGCCATGAGCAGCAATCGGAGGGACAGCGAACTTTGTTTTCCGGACGCGGAACATTTTTCATCTGCGCCGTCCGATTCCATTGATTATGCGATAATGGAAAAAGCAGCGAAAGTGGCCGTCACTCCCGTCGATCCGGGCTGGTCGGACGTGGGCAGCTGGGATTCGCTGTTCGAAATCAGTGAAAAGGATGGACAGTCAAATGCCCTGTTCGGCAACGTCACGGCGATCGCTTCAACCAGCAATCTGATCCATAGCCAGGACCTTGAAATTGCGACTTTTGGCGTCGAAGATCTGATCATCGTCACTCACCAGAACAAGATCATGATCCTGCCCCGCGGACAATCGCAAAATGTCAAAAAGATCGTGCAAAAACTTGACGGCGATGACTAACCCATCGTGGCGAGGCCCGTTGCACGCTACAGATGATCCGGGCGTTGCGATCCGGTCCACTTGACAGTTCCAGCCAGCCCTTGATTTTAGACCATTTCCTGAAAATAAATTGGGTCAGCAAAAGGACATGATTATCAAAATTTTAGGCAAAAGCGATTAAGCAGCCGCCATGACAAAGCAGATGACCGCCAAGCCGAAAATAATGACCATTTTTGGCACCAGACCGGAAGCGATCAAGCTTTTTCCGGTGATACAGGCCCTGTCCACCCGCAAGGATCTCGAAACGCTGACCTGCGTAACCGCCCAGCACCGCGAAATGCTGGACCAGGTATTGCAGATTGCGGATATCCGCCCCGATTTCGATCTCGACCTGATGCGGGCCAATCAAAGTCTCGACGATCTTACTGCAAGGCTTCTGTCCGGTATCGGCAGAATACTGGACGAAACCAAGCCGCAGCGGATTGTGGTCCAGGGAGATACAGCGACCGCCATGTGTGGCGCGCTGGCTGCCTATTATCGGCAGATTCCGGTCAGTCATGTCGAGGCCGGGCTGCGCAGCTACAACATATATCACCCCTGGCCGGAAGAGGTGAACCGCAAGATCATCGGCACCATTGCTGACCAGCATTTTGCTCCGACGCAGACTGCAGCCGAGGCCCTCGAAAAGGAAAACATCCCGCCCGAGCAGATCTTTGTCACCGGCAATACTGTGATTGATGCCCTGTTGATCACAGCGAATAAAACAGATGATTCGGCCAGACTGGATGATATTCTTGCTGGTCTCTACCAGAAGTTCGCCGGCCGCAAGATCATCGGGGTTACCAGCCACCGGCGCGAAAATCTCGGCGACGGATTGACCCATATCGCCAGCGCGCTCCGCGCCCTAGCCGAGCGGGACGATGTCGCCCTTATTTTCCCGGTTCATCTCAATCCCAAGGTCCGGGCCATCATGCAGAATGCCCTCGGGAATCTCGACAATGTCGCGATGATCGAACCCCTCGACTATCCCAATTTTGTCAGTCTCCTGAAAAATTGCCACTTCATGATGACAGACAGCGGCGGCGTCCAGGAAGAGGCCCCCGCGCTTGGCAAGCCGGTGCTGGTCATGCGCGATACCACGGAACGACCGGAAGGCGTGGCAGCGGGCACCGCCAGGCTCGTCGGAACGGACAGGGAATTAATTTTGGCGGAAGCTACAAGGCTGCTGGACGAGCAGGACCATTATCTTGCCATGGCGCACGCACACAATCCCTTTGGCGATGGAGCGGCAAGCCTGCTAATAGCAGATATCATCGAAAACAGTCTATCAACCTGAATATCCCTTCCGTCAGCACATTGTTACCTAAATATTTACACTGACTGGCTAGTTTTCCGGCAGATCAATCACGCCCCAAGGGGCCGCACTGCGGAGTGACGTCAGATATGTTATCGGAAGAAAAACCAAGCGTTTGTGTCATGGGACTGGGCTATATCGGCCTGCCGACCGCAGCCGTTATTGCGCGTTCGGGTTGCTCTGTCCTCGGCATCGATATCAGCGAACAGGTGGTCAAGACGATCAATTCTGGCCATATCCATATTGAGGAAGTGGACCTGGATGGGCTGGTACAAGGCGTCGTTTCACGCGGAAAACTGCGTGCCTCCCTGTTGGTCGAGCCCGCCGATGTGTTCGTGATTGCCGTTCCGACCCCGTTTGGCGACGATCATGTCCCCGACACCAGCTATGTCATGGAAGCGGCCACCAATATCGCCGCCGCGCTGAAAGCCGGCGACACGATCATCCTCGAATCCACCTGTCCGGTCGGCACGACCGAGAAAATGCGGGACCTGATTGCCCGGCTGCGCCCGGACCTCAAAATCCCGGGACTGGTGCATGATATTCCAGATATTGCCATCGCCTATTGCCCGGAGCGGGTGCTGCCCGGGAAGATTCTCGAGGAACTGATCCAGAATGACCGCAGCATCGGCGGCATCACGCCGCGCTGTGCGCGCAAGGCGCTCGGCTTCTACCGGCGCTTTGTCCGCGGCGAACTGGTGACCACGTCGGCGCGCGCCGCGGAAATGACCAAACTGGTCGAGAACAGCTATCGCGACGTCAATATCGCCTTCGCCAACGAACTGTCGATCATCGCCGACCATATGGAGCTCGACGTCTGGGAGGTCATCCGCCTCGCCAACCGTCATCCCCGCGTCAACATCCTGCAACCCGGCCCCGGCGTCGGCGGCCATTGCATCGCCGTCGACCCCTGGTTCATCATCCACAGCGCCCCGGAACAATCGCCGCTGATCCGGATTGCCCGCGAAGTCAATGACGGCAAGACCCGTCATGTGCTGGAACAGGCATCGCTGCTGATAGACGAACTGCCCGGAGTATCGATTGCCTGCTTCGGTCTGGCGTTCAAGGCCAATATCGATGATTTCCGCGAGAGCCCTGCCCTGAAGATCGCCGCCAAACTGGCGCGACGCTACGGCGGTCGCGTCAAGATTGTCGAACCCTATGCCAGCGAGTTGCCTGCAGCCTTCGATGGTACCAGTGCCGAGCTGATAGATATCGACCAGGCACTTGAAACCTGCCCAATCATGATCACCCTCACCGACCACGACATGTTCAAATCGATTCCGCTCGACGAGCGTGCCGGCAAAGTGGTCTATGACACGCGCGGTATCTGGCCGGACCAGCCGGACAACCGGGAGGTTGCCAGCGGGTTACGGTTGGCCGGGTGATCAATGTCGGCTTCAGGCTTGATCATAAACCGCCACCGTTTCCCGCGCGACCCGATCCCAAGAATAGCGCGAACAGGCGGCTGACTGAGCTTTTCTGGTGAAAATATTCCGTGTTTGGCATGTCCAATGGCGCGTGGTTTCAATAGCCGCAACCCATTCATGGGGGGACTTGCAGTCGGCACGAAACCCGATATCGGGAGTCACCACTTCAGCCAGACCGCTATGATCGGAGGCGATGACAACGGCTCCACAGGCGGCCGCTTCTGCAGCCACCAGGCCGAAACCCTCCTTGTCCAGACTCGGCACAACCACCGCCATGGCGCTTCCATATTCGCGGGCCAGCTGGGCGGGCCCAAGATTGCCCAGATATTCGACCAGGGGAGATTCCAGGATATTCGCTTCCTGATCATCCCAGATTGTGCCGGCCACCCTGATTTTAGGCGGTTTGTCCATCCGAGAGAGCACTTCGTTCACGATGAACGACAAGCCCTTGCTGGGCGTGATCCGGCCAGCGAAAAACAGGCAGCCGTTATGTGGGCCTTTGTCGATCTTCAGACTGATATCGGTCGCGAGACCGACTTTGCTAACGTTCTGAAATCCCAGCTGCTGTCCCAGTAGCGCGATCCAGTCGCTATTCGCGATCAGATGCGACCGTCTAAGCAGCCTTGCGCCAATCTTGACATAGCCAGCGTAAAGCATTCCCGGAAAAGTTCTTTTTGTCGCTAGGTTCAAATCCGAGCCATGTGCAGACAAGATGATGCGGCTCTCGGGATGCCGCAAAAGGGCAATCCAGCCCAGCGGCCAGATAGCCACGTCGCCGAGATGGACCACTTTCGCAGGTTTGGCGAACAACAGGCGAGCCCCGGTTTTTATTCCGAAAGCGATCAAGGCACCAGTCGACGGGACAGCACCATCGGAATTGCCCGGAAGGGCAATGATATCCAAGCGATGCGTCCTGCTCAATTCGCTGGTCAAACGAATGCAATAGGTTTCCATCCCCCCGACGGCCGGTGCCCATTTGCGTGTAATGAACCGCACGTCGGGGTTAATTGATCGCGCCATCAAAATCAGAATCCTCCGGCAATCGGACCTGAAGGAAAGCCCTGCGGCAGTTCTGGCACATGGTCGAGTGCCCACAATTTGACGCAACCTCCCTGTTCATGGCGAACCAAGTGCGTTCCAGCTGTCAGCAAAATTGTGTCACCGTCTGGAACAGATTGCTCCCCGATGACAAGACTGCCACCATCGACCGAATGGGGACCACTTCGGAAAATGCGCATTTCCTGTTCTTTCAATCCTGGACAAATATTTTTTCCGGCAATGAAGATCGTATCGCTATGTTTCAGAAAATTGTCGCGCAGCGCCCGCACGTCGCGTTCCGGCAACAAAGGTGCTGGTCCCGCGTCATGATAGACCAAATCCAGGGCATTTCCGGTCGCTATGACGAAGGCGATGCCACCCGCCTCGATATCGCGGGCAATTTGTCCTTCGCGTTCTTCCCAGTATCTGCGCAGGCCTATACCCGAAATCAATGACGGAAATTGACGTGGGTAATGCGGTACATAACTGGAATAGGACAGGTACGGCGTCGGCTCAGGAAATAATCGCTCAATTTCGTCGATAGTCGCCCGTTGCCGGTCGAGCGTTCCATAGGGTTCTTGAATCAGCAAGAAAATCGGGCCGAACAGAGCAAAAGCAATAATCGGAACCAAGCCATAGCGGTTAACGAGCTTCGAAAGAACCGGTGCGATTGCAACGCAAATCGGCGGCAGCAAAAAGGTGAAAAAATAGGGGAAGGTATTGCGGTAGAACAAAATACAAAGCAGCGGCGTGATCAACCCCAGCAGAAGAATTTTTCCATTGCCCGGAAGTCCACGCGCGACCGGAACCAACAGAATGAGACTCAAGGTCACCAGCGGTGCCAGGAGCATCTCCGCAAAGACATAGCCCACTTGCTCAAACTCAAAGAATCGCAGGAATGCGTGCATGCTTTCTGCCAGATCCCTCTCCTGACCTTCAACGGTCGGCAAGCTGGCACCGTGCATTTTCACCAACAGAGCGAAAAACAATATTGCCACTGTGATAACGGCGACCGCCGAACAGACCACTTTCGTCCGTCGCTTGACCGCCAGGCTCCAGTGCAAGTAGACAATGGCGGCGAAACAGGGGGCATAGAAAATGCTCTTGATCGTCAAGGCACCGGCAAGGCCGACAAGCATGCCGGACAATATAACACGCCACGGCGAAAGCGACCCAAATGCGAGCAAACACAGAGCGCCCATCAACGCAGCTGCAGCCACCGGATCAGGGCGGTATGTAAAGGCGTTGGTAAAAACAAAACCTGCGGTCAGGTAAACGAGACCGCACAATAGCGCGGTCTCGATATCGGCTAGTCGCCTGGCAAGAATAACCACGAATGCGCCCGTCAGTACCGCACATGCCAGCATGGCGAACCGGGCGGCCTGAATCTGGGCAACAACATCCTGAGAGACCAGAGTTGCCCAGCCAAATAGTCTGGTATGCAGAGACTGCAGGCTTCCGCTAAGCCGTCCATCGGCCAACTGGTAGATTTGCCCAAAATGCAGGAACTCGTCCCAGTTGATCGCCTTTTGAAAGATCAGCCAGCTCTGGCATATGATTACCGCAATCAAGGCGCCCACGATCACTTGCGTCCGATTTGCCAGCGCAAAGCCAAGGGGATTGGCTCGAATCATGTAGATGCCTCAATCCATAGCCGCGCCTGAAAATATTTCCCGATGAGGGGAATTTTCCCAAGCGGGTGAAGCACTTTGAGAATATTGTAATGAGCGATGGTATCGACTTTGATCTTGCTTGCATCAAAACCCGATCGAATGAGTATGTCCTTGGTGTCCTTGCCATTGCGAACTGCAACATGCTCTGGGAACTGCTTGAGCATCCCCTTTTCCTTGGCTCGCTCCATGAAAAAATCCAGATTGGGAGTGTGAAGGTAGAGTTTCCCACCCGGACGCAGCGAGGTTCTTATCGCCGTGTAGATGCGGACCGCCACGGTGTCGTCAATGTGTTCGGAAAAATCCAGAGTCGTGGCGACATCAAATCTAGCCGGATGATGGGCGCAGAATTTGATGATGTCCTCACAGTAGAATCGGCAATTGCGCAATCCGTTTGAACTGGCCCATTCCCGCGCCGAGACAATGAAATCTTCGGAAAAATCAACCCCGTGATAGGTGCCTGCACGATCACCAACAACCTGCAGCAGCATACCGTTGCCGCATGCAAAATCTACCAGTTCGTCACCTTCATCCAGTTCCATGCGTCGGGCCAGAGCGCGGACGCGATCCAACGGCTTTCTATTGTAGCGTTCCACGTAATCACCGCTGTGCAGTGCAACACTTTTGCTCAGATCAGCTGGCACGTTTCAGTTCTTTCCGAGTAAATAGGGTGGCAGCAAGGGCGAAAACCGCAAGATCGACCAGAGCACTCATCAACCGGTGGACGACAGACAGCAAGACGGCCGCGGCAGCCCCAACAATCGGAGTGAGAAACGCTAGCAAAATCACTTCGCGAACACCCAGCCCCGCTGGAGCTCCCGGAATCAAGAAGCCTGCCGCCCATGCGATCGCATAAATTGCGATAGCTGAACCGATTGGAAGCGACGAGACATCAGGGAATGCGACAGCCAACGCATAAAACGAAAAACCGGCGAGCAGAAAACTGGCGGTCAGCCAGCAAATGGGTGCAATCCAGAAATTCACCGAAAACAGAACACGAACTTCTGGCGTCCAGCGGAATATGAAAACAGTACCGCCAACCGCCAAGGCAAGCGCCAATATCGTCAATGGCCAGAACAAACCCGCGGGCAATACCGAAATGATCGGCGCGTCAGCCCAGATCGAGCCATCCAGCAAGGTTGCGCCAAATGCGACCAGCATCGCCGCCGACAGAGCCGCACCAAATTCCACAATTGTGGACAGGCCACTTTGAGTAAAGCTGACATCCAGCCGTTTGGCCAGCGCAGCGCGACCGATATAATGGGCAATATTGCCGGGCAAATATTTTCCGATTTGCGCCACGAGCCCGATTTCCAGCGCTCCGCAAATTGATATGCGGTGGTCCCATTTTCTAATAACTGCTGGCCAGACCATCGCGGTCGTAATCAGGCTAGAACCATAGGTCACTGCAGCAAGTGCCAACCAGGAATGATTCATAGCGCGCCATTCGAAAGTCGCGATTGCAGACCAATTGTCCCGGACGGTTGCGGCGACATAAATTATTGCGAGCACAAAGAAAATACTACCGACGATAAAAACGGATTTCCGCAGGAACGACTGTCTAGCCTCCGATCCTGCAGATGGTTTTGCGGAAATTTCGGGAGACGCCGGGCTAGCCATGGGTGCCGTCGCGACCTGCTGCTACGGTCTTGCGTCTGGCTGAGTTCTGTTGATTGCCGGTCTGCAACTGTTCTTCCACATCACGCAACCGCTCCAGCGTCTGCTCCAGCAGCTGCCGGTTACGCCCGACCAGATCGGCAACCGCACCGAACATGATCGCTACGACGCCCAGCGTCATTAGCGATCCGCCAATCACGAGCGATTGCAAATGCCCCTGCCCATCGCCGTTAACGAAAAACCACAGGAAACGAATGATCGGCATCGCTCCCAGCAGAAAAAGCCCCGTACCCGCCATCACGAAAATCTTCAGGGGGTTGTACATCGCGTAGGAGCGGATCATCGTTGCGGCCGTATTGGCGACGAACTGGGGGATCGACCTGAACAGCCGCGATGGCCGGATCGCACCATTGGTCCGGATCGGGACGGATACGATCGCCATCCGCTTGCGGCCAGCCTGAATCAGCATCTCGGTTGTATAGGAAAAGCTGGAGGTGATGTTTATCTTCTGCGCGGCCGCCCGGCTGATCGCCCGGAAACCGCTGACCGCATCGGTAATCTCGGTCTTGGACAATCTTTTGACGGTGGCGCTGCCGAACATCTGCAACAGCCGCTTGAAGGGGCCGAAATGCGCGTTGTCGCGCACGCCCCGGTCGCCGACCACGATATCCGCCTCCCCCGCCAGGACCGGTGCTACCAGCTTGCCGATATCCTGCCCTTCATACTGATTGTCGGCATCGGTATTGACGATGATGTCGGCACCTTCCGCGAGCGCCTTGTTGATCCCCGACTGGAACGCGGCCGCGAGCCCGCGGTTGGTTCGGTGCCGGACAATATGATGAACGCCAAAGCGGCGCGCAACATCGCTGGTATTGTCCTCGCTGCCATCGTCGATGACCAGGATCTCGATACTGTCGATGCCGTCAATCTGGCGCGGCAGGGCGACCAGAGTCTCGGGCAGGCATTCCGCCTCGTTATAGCAGGGAATCTGGATGATCAGCTTCATGGCGTGCCTTTTGCTCGACTGGTCGCCCTGCCAGAGCGAGCCGTGAAAAATCGTTAAAAATGCCCTAAAAGGCTATGGTTAATAAAGCGTATAAATCCTTAGATTAACTGGCTTTGCCTTCAGCCATCGAGATGATACGGTTACGCCATGACCGATCCAAATTTCCGCCCGCGCCGCTCCTGCCTGTACATGCCCGCGTCCAACACGCGCGCGCTGGAAAAGGCAAAAAGCCTTCCCGCCGACACGATCATTTTCGATCTGGAAGATGCCGTGGCGCCCGATGCCAAGGAAGGAGCGCGCGAGAATGCCTGCGCGGCACTGCAGTCCGGAGATTATGGCGACCGGGAACTGGTCGTGCGGATCAACGCCATGGAGACCCCCTGGTTTGTACAGGATATCAAGCAGGCCTGCCTGAGCGGGGCAGATGCCGTGCTGGTGCCAAAAATATTGAACGCCGGCGATATCATCCAGATCACCGATTTGATGGAAGACCTGGATGCCAGCCTCGACACCCGGCTCTGGGCGATGATCGAAATGCCCGAGGCGATTCTGAAACTCGGCGAGATTGCTGCCCTTGCCTCGCAGCGGCGGCTGACAACCTTCGTGATGGGTTTCAATGATCTGGCCAAGGAAATGCGGGCCGAGCATGATCGCGCCATATTCGGATCGATCATGACACAAACGGTAATCGCGGCACGCGCCTATGGCCTGAACGTCATCGACAGCGTCTATAATGATTTCAATGATCCTGACGGCCTCGCGTCAGAATGCCGGGAAGCCAAGAAACTCGGCTTTGACGGCAAGAGCCTGATTCATCCGGTGCAGATCGAGACAGCCAACCGGATTTTTGCACCCGATGCCGAAGAAGTCGCGGCGGCGGAGGCGATCATCGCCGCCTTCTCTGATCCGGTCAATGCCGGCAAGGGCGTTATCGTCGTCGACGGCAAGATGACCGAATTGTTGCATCTCAAGCAGGCCAAACAGCTGGTCGCGACGGCGCAGGCAATCGAGACATTGGCGCAATAGCCGGTTCACCCTCGACAAACCGCCAGAAACCCGTTTAAGTGGTCAATTGAAATTGATATTGGCCGGGCGACAGCAGCCTGGCCCTCGGGAGAGCGAAGATGGAAGCATTGGAAGCCGCGGCTGGCGAAGTCAGCAAAGACGAAATCATGAAGCTGTTTCAGGCGCAACGCGCCGCCTTTCATGCAGAATTGCCGGTCAGCTATGAGATCCGCATGGACCGGATCAATCGCACTGCGCAAATGATCATCGATCATCAGGACGCCTTGTGCGAGGCAGTCTCCACTGATTTCGGTCACCGCAGCAATGTCCAGACCGTGATGACCGACCTGATGTCGGTGGTCGGCCATGCCAAGGACCACAAGAAACATCTCAAGAAATGGATGCGCCCGGAAAAGCGCAAGATGGACTTCCCGCTGGGCCTGCTCGGCGCCAGCGGCCAGGTCGAATATCAGCCCAAGGGCGTGGTCGGTGTCATCGCGCCATGGAATTTTCCGATCAATCTCGCCTTTGATCCGGCGATCGGTGCTTTTGGAGCCGGCAACCGGGTGATGATCAAATTTTCCGAATTCTGTCCCGAAACCGGCGAACTGGTCAAGAAACTGGTCGCCGAATATTTCGCGCCGGAAGAAATGACCGTGATCACCGGCGGGCCGGAGACCGGCAAATCCTTTTCAGAAATTCCGTGGGATCATTTGATCTTCACTGGTGGCGGAGGCATCGCCAAGCATGTGATGGCAGCCGCAGCCCAGAATCTGACCCCGGTGACGCTGGAACTGGGCGGCAAGTCGCCGACCATTGTCGGACCGGATGCCGATATCCAGAAGGCCACCCAGCGCATTGCGATGGGCAAGATGATGAACGCCGGCCAGATCTGCCTGGCGCCGGATTATCTACTGGTTCCGCAGGACAAGGAAGATGCTGTGGTATCCGGCATTGCCGCGAGCGTGGCAGAGCAATATCCTACCCTGATCGGCAATGACGACTATACGTCGGTGATCAATGGCCGTCACAAGGAACGGTTGCAGGGCCTGATCGACGACGCGGTCGCAAAAGGTGCCCGACAGACGGTGGTCAATCCAGGCGACGAGGATTTTTCCAACACCAACAGCAACAAGATGCCGCTGACCGTGCTGCAGGATGTCAATGACGACATGCGGGTGATGCAGGAGGAAATCTTCGGGCCGATCCTGCCGGTGAAGACCTATCGCAATCTCGACGAGGTGATCGACTATGTGAACGATCACGACCGACCGCTCGGGCTCTATTATTTCGGCGAGACCGAGAGCGACAAGCGCAAGATACTGGACAAGACCATCTCCGGCGGGGTCACGGTCAACGACGTGATCTTCCATATTGCGCAGCATGACCTGCCCTTCGGCGGTGTCGGCCCCTCCGGCATGGGCGCCTATACCGGCCCCGACGGGTTCAGGGAATTCAGCCATGCCAAGGCGGTCTATCGCCAGCCGAAGATCAATATTGCCAAAATTGCTGGTTTCCTTCCCCCTTACGGGGCGACTACGGAAAAGACCATGAAGCAGCAAATGAAACTCTAGCGTCAGGCAATTATGGCAGAATTTCCGTTAGCGGGGCTGAAGGTCCTCGACTTCACGCGCGTTGTGGCAGGTCCCTATGCCACGCGCATGCTGTCGGACCTTGGGGCCGATGTACTCAAGGTCGAGCCACCCGAAGGCGACGTCACCCGCAAGCTCGGCAATCCGGGCGAAGGGGTCAGCGGCTATTATCTTCAGCAGAATATCGGCAAGCGCAATATCTGCGTCGATCTGAAAGCCCCCGGTGCCCGCGAGCTGATTCTGAAATTGACAGCGGAAGCCGATATCGTCACCGAGAATTTCCGGCCCGGCATCATGGACAGGTTCGGCATCGGCTGGGACGATCTGGCAAAGGTCAATCCGCGGCTGATCATGCTGTCCATTTCGGGCTACGGCCAGACCGGACCCGATCGCAAAAAGGCTGCCTATGCTCCGGTTCTGCATGCCGAATCCGGACTGATCGCGCGGCAGGCAGAAATTGGCGACGCAAAGCCCGTCGATATCCAGCTGGCCGTTGCTGACAGCTACAGCTCGCTCCACGGCATCATCGCGATATTGTCGGCGCTGCGCGTCCGCGACCGGACCGGCGAGGGCCAGCATATCGATCTGGCCATGATCAGCGTGCTCCACTCCGTTGATGACTATGCCTATTGGGCGCTCGACGATGACTGGCCGAAGCCCGAAGAAAATAGCGTCTGGGATGCACCGGAAGGACGCAGCATCCTGGTCACCGGCGACATGAAATGGATGTGGGTGATGTTCTCCACCCGCGACGGGCTGGCCGATCCGACGCCGGACGGAGCCGATATCGGCACCAAGGTACGGATGCGGCGCGAAGCAATGGAGCAGCATATGCTCGCCCATGAAAGTTTCGACGCGCTCACCGACACTCTCGACAGGCTCAATCTCGCCTGGGGCGAAGTGCAACCCTTTGGCCCGGAAATCTATGAACAGCCCAGCGTCAAGGCGCTCGGCGTGGTGGTGGACGTGACCGATGATGCGGGCAATCCACGGCGCACTATCCAGTCACCCTACCGCTTCTCCAAATCGAAAAGCGGTATTGATCGCGACGCCAGAATCGCAAAGCGCGGCGAACATAATGTCGCCGCGCTTCAGGACTGGCTGGATATGGACGATAGCGAAATCAGCGCGCTTGCCGAAAGCAAGGCGCTGATTTCAAACTAGCCTAGGCGTCGGCGTTGCGCGCCTGACGGCGTTTGAACGATTTCGCGCCATTGTTCCAATGTTTCGGTCCATCACTCTTGGCACCAGCTCCGGCGCCGGAGCCCAGGCCGCCACGTCCGGAGCCACCGCCACTGGGACGTCCCTTGCGGGCGCTATGCTTGTTCCGCGCGGGACCACTGCGCGTGGGCGTGGCGCCATATTTCTTCGGCTTCTGGCCGTAGATGCGGGAAGCCACTTCTTCGCGCGCCGGCTCGTCATAGCCTTCGGGCAATGGCACGACGTCGGGCTTGACGCCGGTCAGCTTGACCACATCGCGCAGGAACTGGCGCTCGTCGGGAGCGACCAGCGAATAGGATATGCCGCTTGCCCCTGCCCGCGCCGTCCGGCCGATCCGGTGAACATATTGCTCGGAGACATTGGGCATGTCGAAGTTGATCACATGAGTAATGCCGTCGACATCGATTCCGCGCGCCGCAATATCGGTGGCGACCAGAATATTGATCTTGCCCGCCTTGAAATCACCCAGGGCACGTTCGCGCTGGGGCTGACTCTTGTTGCCGTGGATCGCGGCAGAATGGATGCCAACCGCCATCAGGTTCTTCACGACCTTGTCGGCGCCATGTTTGGTCTGGGTAAAGACCAGCATATGGTCGGGATTTTCGTTGTTGATGAAATCCTTGAGCAGGCGCTGCTTGTCGTCCTGGTTGATATAGGTGACCTTCTGGTCCACCCGCTCGGCGGTCGTCGATTGCGGCGCAACCGATACCTGGACGGGGTTGGTCAGGAACTGGTCGGCCAGTTGCGAGATCGTCTTCGGCATGGTTGCAGAGAAGAACAGGCTCTGCCGCTGTTTTGGCAGCATCGGCACGATTTTCTTCAATGGTACGATGAATCCGAGATCCAGCATCTGGTCGGCTTCGTCGAGCACCAGAATTTCGACCTTTGACAGCGTCAGATAGCGCTGGTCGATCAGGTCGAGCAAACGGCCGGGCGTTGCCACCAGCACGTCGACACCCCGTTCGAGGATGCGTTTCTGCCGGTTGATCGGCACGCCGCCAAAGGCAGAGGTGACGAACAGGCCGAGGCCCTTGGAATAGCCGGTCATGCTGTCGGCGATCTGCCGGGCGAGTTCGCGAGTCGGTGCGAGTACCAGCATCCGGCATTCATAGCGACCGGCCCGCCGTTTGTCGTTCAGCAGGTGATGGATCGACGGCAGCGAGAAAGCGGCGGTCTTGCCGGTACCGGTTTGCGCGATACCAAGAATGTCCTTGCCTTCCAGTGCCGGCGGGATCGCCTGCTGCTGGATCGGGGAAGGAGTGGTGTAGCCGCCTTCGGCCACGCGTTTTTGGATTGCTTCCGCGAGAGCGAAATCAGAAAATTTAGTCAAGATTAATACCTTAAAATAAGCAGCCAGTGGGCGCAGCACGAGATGGACTCGTGCGCGCGTTCGCCGTCGGTTAAGACGACCCGCGTGATCAGGCTGCCGGAAAGAAAGAAGCAATGAAGGCGATAGGTTCGAGATGATCTTGTCACCTCTCACGCAGAACTCTCGCCAGACGGTCATTTCATATGCCGCCTTTGCTGCGATGCAACATAGATCGTTTTGGAATTATGTCAAGCATTACCATATTACCGCAGTCGATCGGTTAGAACGCCCGCCGAACCCGTAATTTAATGATCGTCTTAGCCAGATCAATTTTCCACGACATGCAGTGCAGACATATTATCGCAGCACAGAGGGGTAGAAAAAGGGCGGCGACAGAATTCACTGTCGCCGCCAGGAAGGCCTGAACCAATTGGTTCGGGCCTGGGTCGCCTCTGAATCTAATGAGCACTGCAGGCTACGGATCACAGGTTCATGGGGGAGTGACCGGGCTTTCGCACGTTCCGCACTGCGGCGCAGTTCTTGCCTGAGCAAGAACAGGGGATGCACAAAATGTCGTTGCCAGGATCACTGTCTTGATATTCCGGTTCGTCATCAGTCCTCCCTGTTGCCCTAAGACGGCTTAACCGAGAGTGCGGGATGCGCCCGTGACCGGGATCACGGACAGATTGGGAATGACAAATTCCGGACCGGATCCTGAAATCACATTGTGCGGCCATGGCGGTCGGGGCCCACAATTGCCGCCGATTCACCGCAACGACTTTATTCGAGAGTTTAAACTGAAGCACTGATCGTCGTTCGCACTTGATGCAGGCAGCAGAGTGTCTAAAGTGCATTTTTTCGGCGACTTCGCTAGTTGAGAGCCGCTTATCCCTGCAGGACGATGATATTATGCGCGATTTTCTGATTTCCACGCTCGCCCTCGCCGCGATGGCCTGCAGCCCCGCCAACGCCCAGGAATCGCCTCCCGGACAACCAGCGCTCGAAATCGGTAGCGGCGGGCGACCGGTGGGAGAGGCCTGGTCACGCAGCCCGGTGCATGCCCAGCATGGCATGGCGGCAACAGCCCATCCGCTGGCAAGCCAGATCGCCATCGATATCTTGAAAAAGGGCGGCACCGCGGTGGATGCCGCGATTGCGGCCAATGCGGCGCTTGGTCTGATGGAACCGACCGGCAATGGCATTGGCGGCGATCTGTTTGCGATCATCTGGGATCCGAAGACTCAGAAACTCTATGGTCTGAATGGATCGGGCAAAAGCCCGATGGGGACAAGCTACAAGCAGTTCGTCAAGCAGCTCAAGGGCAGCAAGACTATCCCGCCCTTTGGTCCAATGCCGGTGACCGTTCCCGGCACGGTCGACGCCTGGTTCGAAATGCATGACAGGTTCGGCAAGCTCAGCATGGCCGATATTCTTGCGCCGACCATTTCCTACGCGAACGAGGGCCATCCGGTTGCGCCGGTGATCGGCTATTATCTGGAGAGCAACCTGAAACGGTTCGAGCAGAGCCTGGATATGATCGGGGAGTTCGACAATGCGCGGAACACCTATTTCCAGAATGGGGCACCCAAGGCCGGCGAGATTTTCAGGAACCCCGACCTCGGCAATACATTGAGCAAGATTGCCAGCGGCGGGCGCGACGCCTTCTACAAGGGTGACATCGCCCGCACCATCGACAGTTATTTCAAGCGGATCGGCGGCAATTTGCGCTACGAGGATTTCGCCGCGCATGACAGCAAATGGGTGGAGCCGGGCTGTGTGGTCTATCGCAACGGCTATGAATTGTGCGAACTGCCGCCCAACTCGCAGGGTTTTGCCGCGCTGCAGATGGCGAATATCCTGAAAAATGTCGATCTTGCCCAATGGCCGCGCGGCAGCGCCGAGGTGCTACATTATATCACCGAAGCGAAACGGCTGGCCTTTGAGGATGTCGCGCGCTTCTATGCCGATCCCGACGTCTCGCCTGCCCCGCTCGATTGGCTACTATCGGATGCTTATGGCAAGCAGCGTTTCGCATTGATTGATCCGA
>Ga0209346_1000510_pt1 | contig 33143 bp, 27 predicted proteins | sample AutmiccommunBRH9_FD_187381 | JGI IMG/M metagenome (GOLD analysis project Ga0209346, IMG submission 187381) | Deep subsurface microbial communities from Mt. Terri, Switzerland - Autotrophic microbial communities BRH/9 (SPAdes) (version 2) | ecosystem: Environmental > Aquatic > Deep subsurface >...
GACCGATCAAGTCTTCCACTCTTGCAATGGACAGCAGCCGTATCGAACAGCATATCAAACCCTTGCTCGGCAAGCGTATCGCTGAAACGCTCAAAATAGCGGATATTGAAGCCATGCAAAGCGATATTGCCATCGGAAAGACCGCCAAGCCTCGCACCCCTGGACGTGGAGGGATTACAAAAGGTGGTGCCGGCGTGGCCTCGCGATCAGTTGCTACATTGCAAAGCATTTTGAATCACGCCGTGCGCCTAGACATAATTGCCAGCAATCAAGGTGCGGGCGCACGAAAAATTGCGAGCAACAAAAAGGAGCGTCGGCTAAGTGTGGCAGAAATAAAAAAACTCGGCGAAGCCATTCAATATGGAAAGCAGCGCGGCGAGCACCCTACCGCGCTGGCGATTGTCGAGCTCATGTTGCTGACAGGTTATCGCATATCTGAAGTACAAGGATTGCAACGCGACTGGCTGCATAACGAAGGTGGTTATGTACAATTTCCGGACACCAAAACCGACGCTCAGATTCGGGCGATTGGCCCTGCAGCGATAAAACTGGTCGAAACGCAACCTGTGTTCAATTCTACTCCATATGTTTTCCCATCAGACACAACGAACGGGCCTTTTACAGCTGGAAAGGCTTGCCTTGCCCGGCTGTGTCATAGTGCTGAAATCGAAGGCGTAACTCCCCATACGCTTCGTCACACATTTGGTAGCGTCGCGGGCGATCTTGGCTTTTCCGAACTGACCATACGCGCATTACTCGGACACGCGGCGCACGGCGTTACTCAAGGATATGTCCATATCGACGAAGCGTTGAAATTGGCGGTGACTCGAACTTCTGATGAGATTTCGCAGTTGCTCAATGAGGGCAATATGTATGCCTAAACGAGTCCAGTTCCCAACTTTTAATCAGTAGATCGCTAGTTCGAATAGAGTCGGGTGCATCATTGAACCCTGGGCAGCGGAAATTTAGGGACATTGGTTAGCACTGCAAAAAGCAATATTATGCCTGAGCAGCCAGAATGAATTGACGGCGGGTCAAATATTTGACCCGCCGCCGCGCAAAATGACCAGATTTCGCAGTCACTGCTAATGGTGCACATAGTTAATCTACCACCTTCAATTATACCGTGAGAATACGGTATTGGAGCCGACTGAAAGGTTCGGCCCCAAATTCAGTATTGACGGCCCGAGTCGACATCGCCGCCATTAGGAAAATTGCAATGCCGTCGGACACCAGAAAATGTTAGAAATTCGCTTTTGGGAGGGCTGACGAATAGTTCAAGAAACGCGGTCCATTTGTGGTGGCGGTAGAAGTGGCATATATGCGAATGATATTTGCCCAGAGCCAAAAGACGGAATAACGCGACGGCTGCATAAGCCTACTTCGGCAGCGCACGCGCCATCATAAAACAATGAGATAAGGTCAAAAGACCATCGAACATCGGCGTTTGCAACATCGCAAGCTTGCCGCTTAATACCAACCAACCAGATGCAACCAATGATCCATTAGTTCACGCAGCCATCAGTGCTGAATATTCCGACGAAGGACGCCCGTTAAACTACCACTCTGAAAGTAATGTGTGTGGCACTGAAAAGGCAGACGGCGGAAAGTGCGGCATTTCGGCTGAGACGACAGAAGGGGTTTGCGGCCGAGTTCAGCACCACAGAAACCAAGCTTGAGGGACGGCAGGAATTTTCTGCACTTCTAGATGTGCTCTCTTGCACTTTCTATCGCTGCGAAGTGTCGCCGCCATGGCGAATGACTTTTGTCAGTCGGGACGTGGAACAATTGACGGGTTATCCCCTCAACGAATTCGAGACAATGGCATGGGAAAAGATCATTCATGCGGACGACGTGCTGCATGTTCACAAAGCGGTAGAAAAAGCAATATATGATAGACAGCCATTTCGTATTGCCCATCGGATAGTACGGCGGTCCGGAAGTATCCTTTATGTTAGGGAGCAGGGCCATGTCGTCTACGGACCCGAAGGCGAGGCGCGCTTTCTCGAGGGCATGATCGCCGACATAACCGAAGAGCAAGCCCTGCGGCAGATGAGCGCATATGCGATGCGTAAAGCGAATAAGAACGCGGATCGACTGCTGCGGGTGCTGGAGGCCACATCAGACTGCGTATTTAGCCTCGATCGCAATTGGCCGTTCACCTCAACAAGCGAGCTTTGACAGAGATCGCTGATGACGCGGATCTATGCGGGCGATACATCTTGGAGGTTCTTCCGCAACTGAAACAAACACTCGTCTAGCCCGCGTACCAGAAAGCTATGCAGGGCAATCAGTCAGGTCATCTAGAATGTTTCGTGCCTGGGCTCGATCATTGGTACGAGGGCCAAATCGTCCCTACTGATGGCGGCATCACAATATTCTTTCGCAACATCGATGAACGCAAGGCCGCAGAGGAAGATGCTCGAAACCGGGAAGGAATGCTACAGCGGACATTGGCCCACGTTCCTCAAATGATCTGGTCCACCCGCCCGGACGGCTTTCATGACTACTATAGCCCGCTCTGGTACGAATTGACGGGTGTCCCCGTGGGCTCCACTGATGGTGAGGGTTGCAAGGACATGTTCCACCCCGACGATCATGACTGGGCCTGGTCCGAATGGCAGCATTCACTGCAAACAGGTAAGCCTTACGAGATTAAAAACCGTCTGCGCCACCACAGCGGGGAATATCGCTGGGTGCTTGGACGCGCCAATCCCGAGAAAAATGAGCGCGGCAAAATCGTACGCTGGCATGGCACATGCACGGACATCCACGAGGGGGTGAGTGCACTGCAAAATTGGCACAAAACCCGTGCGCTTCAAGAAAGCCTTCTTGATGCCAGCGCAGATTGCATCAAATTAATCAGTCCCGATGGCACGATTGTGTTCATGAATGACCCCGGTCTTCGAACGATGGAGCTGAAGTCATTGAGACCGTGCAAGGGACACCTTGGACCTCGCTTTGGCCAACTGAGAGCCGACTTGCAGTGCAGGAATCCATTGACGTCGCGCGATCAGGTCGGGTGTCGCGGTTTTCAGGATTTTGTCCCACGGCTTCAGGAAAACCAAGGTGGTGGGACGTGATTGTCTCTCCTGTCAAGAATGGGCGCGGAGAAATAGACCGTCTGATCTCAATCTCACGTGACATCACTGAGCAGCGCGAGACGGCGCAGCAACTTAAACGTGCAAGCGAAGAAGATCCTCTCACCAGTCTTCCTAACCGTCGCGCATTCGCAAGCCGCCTTCGAGCGGCGACAATTAGAGCAATGCAGTCCGGCGGCCAGGTTGCAGTTCTTCTCATTGATCTTGACCACTTCAAGCACGTAAATGATACCCTTAGCCATTCGGCCGGAGATCATGTTCTCATCGTTTTCGCGCAACGATTGAAAAATGCAATTCGATCCGGTGATTTTGTGGCGCGGCTCGGGGGCGACGAGTTTGCCGGCATCCTTGAAGCACCAGCCGGAAAGATCGATCCTCGCCAGATCGGCAATGATATCGTGAATCGGCTGCAACAACCGGTCCGTTTCGGCGGCCAATTTATAAATGCAAGAGCGAGCATTGGAGGAGCCGTTTTCCCCGAAAATTCATCTAATGCAAACGAATTGCTCACGAACGCTGATGTTGCACTTTATGCACTCAAAGAAGGTGGGCGCGGCGGAACGCTGATGTTCCAGAGCAACATGCTTGAGCATGCGAAAGGTGTGGCCTCGCAGCTGTCACTGGCAAGGGCAGAACTGACCGAAACGTCGATCGAGCCGCATTATCAGCCAAAAGTGGGTTTGAAGAGAGGGCGGATCGCAGGACTGGAGGCACTTTTGAGGTGGCGTCATGGCACGCGCGGCCTCCAACTGCCTGACACCATATCTGAAGCTTTCAAGGATTATGAGCTGGCAACCAAAATCGACGAAATCATGCAGATCAACGTTTTCCGAGATGCGCGCGACTGGCTCGATCGCAAGTTGCCAGTCGGTTTTATCGCGATCAATGCGGCTCCCGCCGAGTTTCTGCGTGATGATTTTGCCGAAAAATTTATCGAGCGCATGACAGAGCACGCAATACCCCACTCGCTGGTCGAGGTTGAGGTGACCGAACATGTGTTTTTGCAACGCGGTGCTGATTACGTCGGTCGCGCTCTCGGCCTGCTTAACAAGGTGCGAGTGCGAATCGCACTGGACGACTTTGGTACAGGACACTCGTCCCTGTCACACTTGCGAGACTATCCCGTGGACGTGCTCAAGATAGACAGGTCTTTCGTGGACAGGATGGCGACTGATGATGAGGTTCGCGCTATCGTTTGTGCTGTAATCAAGCTCGCAGAGAGTCTGAAAATCGATGTCGTGGCAGAAGGTATCGAGACTGAACTTCAGAGACAAATGCTTCGTCAGGAAGGATCTGGACTTGGTCATCCATTCGGAAACCTGAAAACCCGCGACCGCAAAAGTGGGGACTTTTACTTTGTCACAACTGGGGAATTTTGAAGTGTCGTTGACACCCGCGACCGTCGCCAAACCAAGATTGCAGGGCACTGTCCAGACATCATTACCCCGAGGGAACCTCTCCTTTACCTTTGAGGTGTAGAGAAACGACGAGTTATTCGAATGGGTACCGTCGTATGCTGCCGTTGCTTTGCCGCCTATGTCTAATTTTACTGGGCGTTACCGGAGCCGCTTCTGTGTCCGCGGCTCCCGCTAAGGTGATCTTTGGCGGCGATTTGAATTATCCACCCCACGAGTGGCGGGAGGACGGCAAGGCCAAAGGCTTTCTTATAGACTTGGAGGATGAACTGGCGCGGGCCGGGAATGCCCGTGCCGAACATCGTCTCGCGCCGTGGCCGGAAACAGTTGCAGCGCTGAGGAAGGGGCAGGTCGATGTGGTACCTATGTTCCGATCCGACGAGCGCGAGGTAGATTTCTGGTTCTCGAAGTCAGTATTTTTCTCCAATCATGCGATTTTTACAGCGAAGGACCCTGGGGGTGTCAGCGACGTGCCCGCGCTCGGCGGCTGGCGCGTAGCGGTCGAGCATTCTTCCTTTGCGCATGACCAGCTTCTTGCGGCGAATTGGAGTGGCAACTTAGTGCTGGTTGGAAATACCAAGGGTGCTCTGGATGCATTGTCAGGCGGCCAAGCCGATTACGCCATCCTGGCAGAGGGACCGGCAGCTCGTCTGGCTTCTGGGCTGCCGAAGTCTATCAGCCGGGTTGGCGCGCCTTTTTGGCCTAGGGAGTATGCCTTCGCAGTACGGCGGGACCGTCCGGCAGTGATTGGGTGGGTGGAGCGATCACTCGATCAAGTAATTTCGTCCGGCGAGTTTCAGCGCATTCAATCTACATGGCAGTCAGAGTTCGACGGGCAGCAGCCGCATGAAGCCACTTGGTCCGCCTACAAGTGGGCCGCCGCACTTGCTGCCGGTATGGCTGCCCTGTCGCTCTTGCAACTGCGGGTTCGCTCTCGTCTCCGCACTACAGATAGAAAACTGGCAGCAGCCGAAGACACTCTATCGTTCATGTCGAAACATGATCCAACCACCGGGCTACCGCAAAGGTGGACGTTCGCGGAGGATCTTGACACATTCATCGAAACTCTTCCCGATGCACGGCTGAAGATAATCACCTTCAAACTGATAAATACTGCCGACGCCGGGAGCGCATCCGACCTGATCGAAACCTTAGCGGCAATTTCCGAGGAACTGAAGGTCTCCAGCCTTGGGTGCGGACGCCTTTCAGAGAACACCTTTGGGGCCCTGGTCGCAGCAGGAACGGGCCACGCAGTCATCGAGAGGATCTCCTCTCGCCTGAGGCGAGAGGGCGTTGCCAGCGAACTGATCTGGGGAGCAGCCCGCTTCCCAGATCATGGGTCGGATGCACAAACGCTACTGCACCGGGCCGAGCTTGCGTTGGCCTCCTGCGCATTATCCGGTAGGAAATGGCTTGTTTACGAAGCCGCCCTCGAGCCGACAGCAGAAAGCATAAAGGTCCTCAAGGATTTCGCCGCTTTCGGGAAGGATGACATTTTTGCAGTTTACCAGCCGCAGCTTGATTTACAGTCTGGCCAAATCGTCGCGGCTGAAACGCTGGTGCGCTGGAAACACGCGGAACTCGGCATGATCGCTCCGGACAATTTTATTCCCCAGCTGGAGCAAGCAGGGTTGATCGGGGAAGTTACCCAGCGGATGATCGAATTTGCAGTAAAACAAAGCGTTCGTTTTCGAGAAGAGGGTTTTCCACTCCACTTCAGCGTCAATGTGTCCGTCAAAGATTTTACTGATCGAGATCTGGCAGCGATCATACGCGACAAATTGAAAACATTCGGAGGGATCGCGGAAGACATTACGATCGAGCTTACCGAATCCGGAGCCGTTCCCGACAAGGTAACGGTTCGAAATATCCTGAACCAACTGAAGAAGACAGGAGTTCGAACCTCCATTGATGATTTTGGGACCGGCTTCTCTTCTCTGGTAAGCTTCACTGAGCTGCCCTTCGACGAATTGAAAATCGATCGTGTTTTCGTGGACAAGATGACGACGAGCGCCGGTCATCAGGAGGCGGTTAAATCCGCCCTGACGATGGCTAAGCGAATGAAGTTGGAGGTCGTAGCCGAAGGTGCACCCGATCTTCGGACGATCCAAATGTTGAAAAAAATGCGGTGCGATCGGGTTCAAAGTTTTGTAGTGTCTCCGCCGCTCGAGCCGGATGATCTCCTTCGCTTCGTGACAGATTTCAACGTCGACGTTTGGAGAACCTCCAAGCCGGCTCCCATTCTGAGGCTCGTTCAAGGGTAATAAGGATTCGCAGATGACCGCTCGGAAATACCGTGGGGAACCAACGCACTTGGTCCACCGCTGGGCGAACTGGCGGTCCGGCCAAACGAGTGCCGCACGCCGTTATCACGTTAGCGCATGGCAGGATGTGGTGAGGTGGGATAGATCGCGGGATCGATCGGAAGCTGGATGCGCCGGTAGCGTTTTGTAGGGATCATGGCCATGCCGCGCCTTTCCATGACTTCACGGATGAAGTCGGCATCATAGCATTTGTCGCTGCACCTGTGGCGCTGGTCTGTCAGCATTCGTGCTCGGCAGACTTCCCCAAAAATCGGAGACTTCACCGCCGGTCAATGCCAACGCGATAAGCAGGCCCATTGCATCGATGCGGAGATGGATCTTGGTCGTGAAGCAACCTTTTGAGCGGCCAAGACCCTGACGCGGGCCCGGATCATTGTGCTGTCGATCATCTGCAAGCTGGGGTTGCCACTGTCATTGAACGCTTCGAGCAGCCGTTCCCACAATCCCGACAATGTCCAGCGCCGGAACTGACGATAAACCGATGAGCATTTACCGAAATGCTCGTGTAGATCGCGCCAAGCAAAGCCCGTCCGCGCTATCCAGAAAATCCCATCCAGAACAAGCCGGTGGTCCTTCGGCCGACGCCCGCTGCGCGGCCCGCGCTCAACCACAAAGGGTTCAAGACACGCCCATTCTGTATCGCTCATCAAACCACGGATCAAAATAGCCTCCATGCAAAAGCTCCATTGAATCAGAAACTAAGCGCTTTAGGATTCCCCATTGTCAACAGGCCCTAACGTAAACAACCATCCGCCGTCCGTCTCTGCATTCTGAGACAAACGTAATGTCCATTCTCAAGTGCTCACGCAGAGCATTAATAATCCCTTGAATGCTGCCAGCCGCTGCTCTCTCGTTGGCCATTTCACTTCTATTTAGAAGATCGGCCAATGCATAATGGTTATAATGACTGTGTGTATTGGGCATGTTGAATCAGTTTGTCCCCCCGGCATTACAGATCACGGGCCAAGAAACAATTAATGGCCTCATTCTCTTCGCTATTTAGAATTTTTAGCTTCACGGCACGCGGCGCAGATGTGGCACATAAAGCGGATCTTAACTTTTGGGCGTCAAAGTTTCCCGAATGGCTCAGCATTTACCTCCTGCCGAGCGTGCACCGGAAATCTACGCAGCTGTGCCATCTGTGGTCAGCGAAGACGTTCTTGTAGAACGTTTCGAGGCGCTGAAGCGGCAGATTCCACTCCTGTACGCTATCGCGATCGCAAATCTTGCGGGCTTTCTTCTGATCGCTCCGGACCTGCCCGATTGGACGATGGTATGCGCACTGACCGCAGGGTGTCTGATTCTTTACCGATTGTTTTACTGGCATCGGCTTGCTGCCCGTCATATTACGCCCGCACAGGTAGACATAGAGTTACAGCGAAATCTGAGATCCGCTCAGATCATTTCTGTCTTTTTCGTCACATGGGCCCTCTCTGTACTGGCGGTAGGGGAACGCGAGCAGCAGCAATATGTAATCCTGTTTGGAGCCTTGGCCGCTATTGGTTGCTCCGTAGCATTGGCATCCGTTCCTGACGCAGCACGACAGCCGCTGACACTGCTTGCGCTGCCCATCGCAGTCTGGGCTTTGCTAACGGGTGAGATTGAACTGGTCGTTGTGGGCTTAAGCCTCATTATCGTTATCTTTCTGGTTTCTCGCATTCTTGTGCAGCAGGATCAGGGCTTTCGCCAGCTCGTAAGCTCGAAGGCGATGATCTCGGTCGAGCGCGAAAAGCTTAGGGCGAGTGAATATCGTTACGAACTGGTCAGTCGAGCAACCGATGATCTGATCTGGGACTGGGATCTAGCCACGGGTCAGATCGTCTGGAACAACGCCATAAGGACCCAGCTTGGCTTCACAGAGCGCGACATACAGCCAACGATTGAATGGTGGGTCGAGCATATCCATCCCGACCACAAAAAGCGGGTAACGGATCACATCTTCAAGTTGATGGAGCGCGGTGATCATAAATTCGAAGATGAATATCTCTTCCGCAAGGCAGACGGGACTTACGCCCATATGTATGATCGCGGTTTCATCATCCGGGACGGTAAAGGCGCCGCCGTTCGGATGGTGGGAGCAATGCAGGACCTTACCGAGCGCAAACTCACGGAAGAGAATCTCCTGCGTGCGGCAACATTGGACCCGCTGACGAACCTGCCGAACCGAAAACTCTTCATGGGAGAGCTCGAGGTCGCTGTCCGAGGGGCCGTAGACGATGGCCGTTGGTCTTCGCTTCTCCTGCTGGATCTCGACGAATTCAAGCAGGTCAACGATATGATGGGGCACGATGCGGGCGACGCGCTCCTCAAGGAGCTGGCTTCGAGACTGAATGACAGCATTCCGGAGGACAGCGTGGCCGCCAGATTGGGCGGCGATGAATTCGGGGTCATTTTATCAGGTGTCGCTTCCGCAAGCAGAGTAGAAGCGTGCGCAGAAGTGGTTCTTGCCCGGCTAAGAGAGCCCTTCACCTGGGACGGCAGGATACTTGACTGCGGGGCTACCATTGGTGCCGCGATGATTCCATTTCATGGTAAAACGCCGGACGAGGTCCTGAAAAGCGCCGACATGGCGCTTTATGCTGCAAAAACGAATCGGCGAGGAAGCTTTCTGCTCTTCCAAGCCGCGCACCGCGCTGAACTTCAAAAGCGGGCCGCCATGAGGAATTTGGCCAAATCGGCTCTGCGAGACAGCCAGATTGTACCGTTTTACCAATCCCAGGTATGTCTCGCCAACAACCGGGTTGTCGGTTTTGAGGCGCTTCTCAGGTGGCGACAGCCGGGTCGAGGAATTCAGCTTCCTGGTAGCATCACTGCTGCGTTCGACGATCTTGAGCTCTCATCTGCAATCAGCCTCTCGATGATTGCGCAAGTGCTGGCCGATGTTCGCCTTTGGCTTGATCAGGGTCTGCCGTTCGAACACGTGGCGCTGAACGCATCGGCTGCTGATTTCAGGCGGGATGGATTTGCCGAGATCCTTCTGGAGCTGTTGCATGATAAGGCGATCCCGGCAAGTTGCATTCAGTTGGAAGTGACTGAATCGGTCTTTCTGGGCCGCGGCGCCGAACATGTTGATCACGCGCTCAAGATGTTGAGCTCCGCCGGCGTGACCATCGCACTCGATGATTTCGGTACCGGATATGCGTCGCTAAGTCATTTAAAGCAGTTCCCGGTCGATATAATAAAGATAGACCAGAGCTTTATTCGCGATATGGAGGTCAACCCGGAAGATGACGTGATCGTTCGCGCGGTTATCAACCTGGGCAAAAGTCTTGGTATCAAGGTGGTCGCAGAAGGCATCGAGACCCACGCACAAGCCCGGCACCTGTTGAGCCTCGGCTGTGATCTCGGCCAAGGGTTTTTATATTCCAAAGCCGTGCCAGCAAATGAGGTGTGCGCAATGCTTGGGGGCCAGGCTTCCGTTAGTGACTCCCTGGAGCCCGCCCGGTTACCCCCTGCGCGGCGCGCCGTGGGTAGCAGGTTTTCCCGATCATAGACCCCAAGGCCTCCGTTTCGGCTTGACTTGGCCGACATCCCGAGCGTGGCGATCGGGCGCGAGCCGGTAGCGTCCCGATAGAGTACGAGAAAAAATGTGAACAACCATGCGACTACGATCAGAATTTGCGAATAGTGCGCCCAACCAAACAAGGCGTGTGCCACCAGGCCAAAAACTTGAAATTTTTCGAGGTTAGCGCCTGCCGCAGCCGCGTACCCATCCATCGGTGGAGAAGCGCAAGAAGGCGGTGCTGGACTATCGGCCGGTCAACGTGCCATGATGGCGGGTTCTATTATAGCTTTCCTGCACGAAGTCGGATTTGTAACCAGTCTGCATGCGCCCACCCGATCCTGAGGAACGGGCATTCGGGCTCCTTGTGTTGCTGCTCGCTCTATCCATAGCACACTGGTTCATGTGAGAGCTTTTTTTTGTTGTTGGGTTTGTAGACAATGATTCGCAAATCGGACTCCGCATGATTGACAAAAACTGAACACGACAAATACCATGTGGGGCCGGCGTTGCAGAAAAGAAAGGTAATGTGGTGAAAGCGAAAGACAAAGGCTCCATCGCCGGACGATGCTCGGATAAAATATTATCAGCACTATACCTTACCGAATTATTCGATCACAATGGGAGCCAGTCCGGTGCTCGCACTTTGATTTCATTATAGTTCAAGGAACATGATCGATCCGATGTTCGTCCGTAATATTCTAGGTTTAGCTCGCAAGCATCTTGTGACCGAAATCGAAAGCACAAAGTTGATCGACGTGGCGAGCCTCCTGACATCGGGAAGTGGGAGTGTGCTCGTTACCGACACTAACAATGTGCTTCAGGGCGTGGTGACCAAGACCGATATTGTACGCCAGATCAGCGTCTGTGAGGGAGCAACATGCCTATGTCCTGTTGCCACTGCGATGACGCGCGATGTTACCGTTTGCCGCAGCGAAGATGCACTGAAGGATGTGTCCCGTGTCATGAAAGAGCGGCAGCTCAAGAATATTCCGGTGGTAGATGAAAATAACCGGCCCGTCGGGGTTCTGACGGCGAGCGCCGTGTTGCGGACCCTTCTCGGAGATGCGGAATTTGAGGAAGCCCAGCTGATCAACTACGTCAAGGGAGTCGGTTACCGCTAATCGCAGGCGATATGCCGATACAGAGGGTAGACTGATGCCGGAGATTCAACCACCAAAAGACGTCGAGTAGCGCGCCTCGGACCCAGAAGGTGGCGCGGAACCCCGGTTGGCACCAAATATAAAGCGATTGCTGCTCTCAGAGATGCAGAAATTGTCCAACTACGCATCCGCGTGATCGCAATGGAAAATCTGATGCTCGCCGTTCTTGCCAAGGGATCGGAGCGGTAGATTCGGATAGCGCGCAGCGGGTCCACCCAACATCCCCCGACACTTCGCGCGGCTCAGCACATGGCGGATATGATCAGTCACGCAGAGCATTTGCGTGAACTGGAGTCGGAAGGAAGATGGATCAAACTTGCGATGAAAAATCACAGTTAAGGAAAAACAGTTAAGGAAAATGGGCATGACACGATGCTGTTCCGACGGGAGATCCACAATTCATGGCCAGAAGCCGCAATTCGCATGCCAACCTCCGCACCCAACTTATCATTTTCCGCAAGTAACCACTTCGTCGCTCTTTATAATGCGGCCTCGGTAACCAAGAACATCTCTCTCCAGTGAGACCTCTGTCGACCGTCGACATGCGGATCACTGGCGATTTACCCCGAAAGGATCTCATCGCGCACGGCCCACAGGGTTGCTGACTATTTCGAGGACGAAGCCATGATCAGCCACACTTTAATATCCGAGTGAAATTGACGAAGGCCGCTCACCGAATGTCCCTGCACCGGCCATCGCGAAACATTATTGGAAAATGCCCGACGACGCGACCTTGTGCGATGTTCAACTGCTTATACGCGCCATTGAAGTGCACCATCGCGACGTCAATCATGGCATTGGGTGGCCGGACATTCGATCCCTCAAGCACCGGGCCCTATCGGACGCATGCCGAAGATACTCGATTGAGAAACTGACGACCTCTGCATCGCTTGCCGTCCGGAAAGCGACAAGATCGCCGGCGTTCAATGAGAGTGCGATAATCTCCCAACTCATTTGATACTCTTTATCGGCGAAGCTGAATTTGCTGTCCAAAATTCAGATCAGGCGAAACGCCCTACCCTTCAACATAAGAAAAATTATCGACCTATGGCGAATGTTCGTTCGCTCCCTAATTCCAGACAGCGGGATTCACACTCTTAGCTCCCAAAAGCAGACCATTACTTCGGCCAATCTGGCCACGAAAATATTCTATCTCGCTTCCTCATTGCAACGCTCGCTACCCAATTAGGTGTCCAACGATAGAGTTGGACCACGATTGATCGGCTCTGCGCGCTTGCAATGGGCAAGACTGAGCGATAAAGGCTAATGATAATCGATTGCAACAAGGATCATCATTTTGACGCGACGGGCAATCCGCCTCTGGTTTCTGGTGCACAAGTGGAGCAGCCTGGTGTGCACCGCTTTCCTGCTAATGCTCTGCATCACCGGCCTACCGCTGATATTTCATGACGAGATCAACCTGCTGACGGAAGAACAGCCGCAATTGGGCATGTCCAGCGTCGGATCTTCCGGAACGACGAAGGGACTGCTTCCGCTCGACGAGATAATGCAACGTGCGCTCACCAAGCGTCCGGGCGAGGTGCCTGTGTTCATGGCTTTCGACAATGACCAGCCGTCGATGACCGTCACCACCGCGCCGCGCCCCGATTCGCCCGCCGCCCAAATGACCATCCAGTCCTTTGACCGCTCGACCGGGCAGCAGATCGGCATGGTCGCGGAGAGCGACGGCGGCGTGATGCACTTCCTCCTGCAACTGCACACCGACATGTTCCTGGGCCTGCCGGGCATGCTGTTCCTCGCGGTGATCGGGATCTTGTTCACCGCTGCGCTGGTATCCGGGGTGGTGCTCTACGCGCCGTTCATGCGCAAGCTCGATTTCGGCACCGTGCGCGTCTCCCGCAGTACGCGGCTCAAGTGGCTCGACTATCACAATCTCCTGGGCATTGTCGCGCTGGCCTGGATGCTGGTGGTTGGCCTGACCGGGGTGATCAATGCGCTGTCGACGCCGATCGAGGATATCTGGCAGGCCAACGAACTGGCCGACATGACCAGCGAATATGCCGAGCGCGAGGCGCTGCCGCCGGCGCGCTACGGATCGCTCGACCGCGCTATGGCGCAGGCGCGGGCGGTGCTGCCGGACAACAACCCGCAATTCATCGCCTTTCCCGGTGGCAGCTTCAGCTCGGACCACCATTATGCGGTGTTCTTCCAGGGAGACACGCCGCTGACCGAGCGGCTGCTGACCCCCGCCCTGATTGACGCAGAGACCGGTGCATTCACCGATGCGCGGCCGATGCCCTGGTATTATCAGGCGCTGTCGCTCTCGCGGCCCCTCCATTTTGGCGACTACGGCGGCCTGCTGCTCAAGCTGCTGTGGGCGGCGCTGACGCTGTTCACCATCCTGGTGCTGGGCAGCGGCCTCTATCTCTGGCTGGTGAAGGGGGAGTCTTCGTCGCAGGCACACTTGCGCAAGATCGAGCAGCTGGCGGTGCCGGCAGAATGATCAGGCACAGCAAGCGCAGCCTGCCGCTGCGCGCAATCTTTGCATGGCCGATGGCGATCTTCCTGCTTGGCATTGTCGGACTGGTGAGCGCCCTTACCGGGGACGGCTGGCGGGACGGCCTGTCCTGGCTAGCGCTGGGAGCACCGGTAGCAGCGCTTGCCTGGGCGATGCGGACCCGGCGTTACTGACCACCGAAATTCGGATTCGAAAAGGATATCAAGAATGAACCACAACCCTGCCCGCACGGCGCTTCTTATCGCCACAAGCTTCACCGCACCCATCTTGTCTTTCCCCGCCCTTGCGCAAGATACGCAGGCGGACAAAGACATGATCATCGTCACCGCCCAGCGCGAGAACCAGACGGGTGTGAGCCAGGGCGGCAGCGCCGGCGTACTGGGCAACAAGCCTGCCGAAGACCTGCCGTTCAGCGTGCGCAGCTACAATGCGGCGCTGATCCTCAACCAGCAGCCGCAGACACTTGGCCAGGTGCTCGAGAATGATCCGACGATCCGGACCACCACCGGTTTCGGCATCGCCGGGGAATTGTTCAATATTCGCGGATTCACGCTGGCCGGCGACGATATCGGATTTGACGGGCTCTACGGCATCATGCCGCGCCAGCTTGCAGCGCCCGAACTCTATCAATCGGTCGAGGTCCTGAACGGCTCCAGCGCCTTCCTGAACGGCGCGGCGCCTGGCGGCTCGGGCATTGGCGGCAGCGTCAATCTTATTCCGAAACGCGCCAGCAAGCGTGAAACCACCCGCGCGACGCTCGGCTATACGGCGCCCGAGCATGTCGGCGGCAGCTTCGATGTCGGCCGCCGGCTGGGGGCCAATGGGGAATGGGGCATCCGCATCAACGGCGCGGCGCGAGGCGGCGATGTTTCGATCGATGACGAATTCCGCAGCACCTATGTGCTGGGCGGCGCGATCGACTATGATTCCGGACCGCTGCGGGTTTCGCTCGACCTTGCCTACCAGCGGATCAAGGTGGCGCATTTCCGTCCCAAACTGCGCGTGTCCGGCCTGGGCGTGATCCCCCACGAACCTGGTGCCAGCACCAACTTCGGACAGCCCTGGCAATATACGACGCTGCGCGACGTCTTCGGCCAGTTCCGGGCCGAATATGACATTGCCGAGGACGTGATGGTCTATGCCGCCTTTGGCGCGCGCGACGGCGCGGAAGTGGGCGTATACAGTACGCCGACCTTGCTCGACGCGACCACCGGGGATATCTCGGTCAGCAGCTCTTTCATTCCGCGGACCGACAATAATGAGGCAGCCACGGCCGGCCTGCGTGCTCGGTTCGAAACCGGCGGGATTTCCAACGAGATCAATCTTGGCGGCTCGATGAACTGGCTGGTCAACCGCAACGCCTATGAATTCTACACCGCTTCGCCCGGGCTCAACAATCTCTACGACCCGGTCGAACTACCGCGCTCTTCCACCGTCTCCTTCGCCGGCGGCAATCTCGACGATCCGTTCCCGATCTCGCGCACCCGCCTCCGCAGCGCCTTCCTCTCCGACACGATTGGTTTCTCGGACGACAGGGTGATGTTCACCGCCGGCGTGCGGCTGCAGGAGATCCGCTCGAAATCCTATTCCTACTTCGGCGGGGCTCTGCAAAGTGAACATAAGGAACACGTCTGGACGCCGGTCTTCGGCCTGGTCGTGAAACCGGTCGAGGGACTGTCGCTCTACGCCAATCGCATCGAATCTCTGGTGCAGGGCGCCAGCGCGCCCGCCAGCGGCGCCAACCCGGCGGGCGGCGATCCGCTGCTGGTGAGCAATGCCGGTGAAACACTCTCGCCTTATGTGTCCGAGCAGTACGAGATCGGCGGCAAGCTGTCACTTGGGCCGGTGGATCTGACGCTGGCGCTGTTCCAGATCGACCGCGAGACCGCCATCCTCCGGATCGACACGGATGATGCAACGATGCTCGAATTCGGACCCTACGGGACCCAGCGCAACCGCGGCATCGAGTTCACCCTTGGCGGTGAAATCAGCAAAGGGCTGCGGCTGATCGGGGGCGGATCGGTGATCGACGGCAAGCTACACCAGACGCAGAATGGCGTCAACGAGGGCAATGACGCGGTGGGCGTGCCTGAATTCCTGTTCAACGCCAATGTCGAATGGGACGTGCCCTTCGTCCCCGCGCTGACGCTGACGGGCCGCGCGGTGCACACCGGCAAGCAGCCTGCCGATATCGCCAACACCCTGTTCCTGGATTCCTGGACCCGGTTCGACATCGGGGCGCGCTATGTCGCGCTGGTCGGCGACAATCCGCTGACCCTGCGGCTGAGCATCGATAATGTGGCCAACGAGGCATATTGGGCCTCGGCCTTCGATACGTTCCGTCCGGACCTGGCGCTCGGCACCCCGCGTACGTTCAAGGCATCGGCCACCATCGACTTCTAGGAGATTTTGAATCCCGCAGGGCGTCCTGCGGGAGTCGTTTGGGTGATCTGTATTTCGATCAACGGCCCAAGAGCCTGACCGACTGCTTACGGCCCAATTTGCCGCCGGTCTGGAATGCGCCCAGATGTCGTTATTTTCCTATCCGTATGGCAGCAAGTGGGTGGTTAGCAGTCCAAGCGAGACGGCGTCGCAATCTTTAATCGTCAGTCAAACAGACGTACAGCATAGTGGCAACTGAAGCCATGGCATACATGAATGCTCCTTCCATCGAGCCTGTGCCCACCTCAGTTTGCCACATTTGGAAGAGGGCTGCACCAAAGGTCATGAAAAAGCCAAACCAAACAAACAGGGCCAACCCAGCAGCTATCACACCAGCATGTTTTGCTGAATGAAACTCACCATTTGTTCCCTTCCGTGCCTTGAGCATATCCCATCCACCTTTAATCCCGAAGAACGCGACAGCAAGCTCTCCAGCCAGGACAAGGCCTAGCGCTGCCCAAGCGAACGCTGGATCTTTCAATTTTATGAATATCGTATTGGCATAGACCTCATGATCTGCCCCACCCATCACATATACTAGAGCCCCATGTGCTGCTGAAAGGTTGGCCACGTTTTGCAGCGCATAGAAAAGCGCATGAAGTCCGATAAACAACACCAAAGTCACCTTGATCAAACGCAGCATGCTTTTTCCCCCCGCATTTAAACAGGATAATCAGCTAAGCTGGCTAAGTCAAACCGCGCTTAATCAGAATGTCGGCAATTGGAGCGGAAGCTGCCGATTTGATCACCCCCCCCCTCAACCGTCAAGGCATTATGCCAACAATTCAATTGGCACTGACTTCTAAAGGCCCTGATACTAGTGATTGCCGAAAGCGAGCAGTCCGGTTGTGTTGTCAAACGCCTTTGAGCTAATCGCCAGTGCTTTCGCCTTCGCATCACTCGCGTCTTGCGTTTGACCGGCAGCCTCATAGGCGCTCATCATCGCAGCAAATAATTCTACCGAGCGCCAGCCAGCGTTTGCCTGCTTTTCCAGCACGCCAATAGCCACCCCCGGTTCACCATTTGCGACCAGTGCGCGCGCCAAGCCGATGGCGGCATCACCGTAGGGACGAGCGGAGTGGTTCTTTTGCGCCAGCACCAATGCGCGCTCTGTATCTCCCACATCCATCGCGTGATCAAATGCGTGGTCATAATAGGTTTCGGGCAGCGAGCCGATCCGCATGTCCCAGATTGCCCCGGCACGCGACGCCCAAGCCGCGGCTTCGTGATCGCGGCCCTGGTGCCGATAGAGCCCGATCAATGCCGCCATGACGTCGGGATTGCTGGTCCGCTCGATGATCGCCAGATAGGACCGTTCTGCCCCCGCCAGATTGCCTTGCGCGGCATCCATCTGGGCGACATGCGCCTGCGCCAGCCAATAACCTGGAAAAACAGCATCCGCCCGTTCGAAATAGCGGCGCGCCTTGTCCCAGCTACCCCGCTGCAATTCTAGCGCACCGATCTGCAACAGATAGACAGCCAGTCGTTGCGGCGTACGCGACTGGCCGATTTTTGCGCCCTGTGTGTGTAGCGCAATAGCCTGATCGAATTCGCCGCGATATTTGTGCCAGCTGGCAAGGCGGAAAATCGTCACAGCTTCCTGCTGCTGGGCGGCAGCGTCCGAAAAATGTTTCCAGGCAGTCGAATAGTCGCCGTCATAAAATGCCAGATCACCGCGCATGGCTTCCAGCTCGGCAAGGTCCGCCATATCGGGCGTGACCGCAGCAGCGGCCGCCAATCCGACTCCTTTTGCGGCTTTCCGGTTGCGATGAAGGCTGAGGTTGACGACCCCGATCGCCAGACCGGGTCCGGCCTTGCCGCCGGACAGGCCCTCGGCCCTGTCGATCGATTGCGCGGCGAGCAGATAATCGCCAAATTCGGCGGTCAATTGCGCCCGCGCGTGCATCGCCAGTGCCAGGCCTTCCTGATGGGACCATTGCGCGCCGTCGCGGGCGACTCGTTCCTTGTTGAGATCAACACGCCGGTCGATTTTGGCGAGGGCGGCATCGAAATTTGCCGGCCCGAAAGCGAGTGTCAATTCTTCATCCAGAGGATCAAACTGGTCCACGACGGGTCTCGACACAAAAAACGTCATCAGGGCGACCAGAAGGCCGGCGACCAGAATCGTGATCGCGAGTGGCAGTTTTATCGAGCCTGGCAACTGGCGCGGTATCGGACTGGTTCGCGGGCTGGCTATGTCGGTCATCTTCGGTGTCTGCCTTTGCTATGAGGATGGACGCGGCGCAGCAGTGCCGCGTCCCCTTTCTTGTTTTCGGATTTCAGCGATCCGCCGTGTCAGTTGTTGGGGACCGCACACGGAGTCAGGCCCAAGCCAGTCAGATCATCCGCCAGAGCATTGGTCAGCCCGGTGAGCTGCCCCACGAGATCCGGCACAAAATCGCCGTTCACGTCAGCCGACGGATCGGCATCATTGTAGGAATTTTTCCTGCTCGATCCGATCAGTGCAGTGGAAACCGCCGGCATGCCCATGCGGTCGACCCTTGCGAAGGCACCAACCGGGCCATTGTTGAAATTGAAATTGACCCCAGCCGTGCCGCTCAAGGGAGGGCTCCCCTGAGGCGGAGCCAGATAGGGAAAGACGGTCCGGTTGGGGACATCGTTCGTGCCGGGATTGAGCGGAAGACCGGCAAAAAGCGCCGGACTATGGGTCGCCAGATTAAGGAAAATGACCGCAAGGGTTACGTCGATCACTGGGTCTTCCAGCCGCCGTCCGTTGGGGAAACCCGATGGCGCAGCGAGATTGAGCGTCAGCGTGTCGGGTATGACAGCGCCAGCAACGGTCGTTCCGCCGGTACCGGGAATGACCTGATCGAGGCATGCCTGGACATTGAATCCCGTCGGTGCGGGTGTGGGCGCTGGTCCGGGTGCCGGGGTCGGAGCCGGTCCCGGGAGCGACACGGGCGGTGCTGTGTTGTCGTTGCTGTCGCTGCAGCCAGCCAGCAGGGCGGCAAGAGTCAGCGGCGTCGCGACCAATACGGATTTTATAGTAGATGTTGGCATTAGAGTTGCCCTCCAAATCGTGCAGTTGTGGCCCAGATGTCGACCGGATTGGCGCCATTGGCTATCCGGCTTGTCGGAATTTCGATGACGACGGCGCTCACATTCTGTCCCGCGAAAAAGTCGCGGCTGTTATCGAAGCTCAAGGTTCCGGTGCTGGCCGTTTCGCGGAAGCCCTGAAGATCGAAGAAGAAGGGGTCATCAAACAAGCCTGCGCGCACCCGGACCCCATCCTTGCTCAGATCGGTTTCAACCGGTCCCGTGATGTCGCCGGTCACGCCCGGCAAATTACGGACCCGGATGCCAAACTGGCTCCCATTTGCGCCCATGTCCTGGCCAAACTGGAAGGTGATCGGAAAATTGGCCGTCGTCCGGGGTGCCGCATTGGACAGGTTCATGGTGTAAAGCACGTCGCGATCGTAGACCGCCGGCTCCGTCGTGGCCTGAGGCCCCGCGAACGTCAGAACCAGAATTGTCGATGCGCCATCCTGAAAGGCAAAGATATCGGCGATGTCCGCTGCCGTGTCGGGCGTGGTGTCGGTGGCGGGACTGGTTCGCGCTGGCGGATCAAGATGATCCGCAGCCGGCGCACGTTGTTCCGCAAGCTGCAGCGCGAGCGGTATCGCCAGCAATGCGGCCCCTCCCGCAAAAAGGGTCTTTCTGTTGATTTTCATTATGACTTTTCCTTCCATTTTCCGGACGGGTTGTCCGAAGATTTGCGGGAGCAAGACGGGTCAGGCCGTTCCGGTGGAAATCGGAATATCCTGATCCGCGATCGGCAGTGATGCGCTCCCCTTGAATTTCACCTGCCGTCAATCCGGGGACGAGCCGGAAACCGAAAAAGCGTCGATTGTCGAACCTATTTCCCGGCTGTGTTCTCCGGCTGAATATTGGCGATGCTTTCCTGTCCGATCGAAACGCCATAGAGCCGCCATTTCCCCTGCACCCACTGGTAGAAGAGGTCGAAGGTGATGGCGGTGGGTCGCAGGCCGAAAGCGCCCTGCACCCGGATCACATCCTTCTCCACCACGGCAGGCGGCGCGGAATAGCTGGGCGCCAGCAGCAATGTGTTGGACAGGTCGATGCGGCTGGCCCGCAGTCCGGCAAAAATCTCCGCCAGCCGGGCGGGATTGTTGAGGATCTGGAATCCCGGTGCGGCATTGTCGCGCAGCACCGAATAATTGCCCGACTGGTTGGCATGATCGATCGCCGCCATCGTGGTCCAGATCAGTTTCGACAACTCCAGTCCGCCGGGGACCGGCTGACTGGAAAGTGGCGGTTCAACGGTCTGCGCGCGGACCGGCTGAACGGAAACGGAAAAGACTGTCAGCGCCAGCAAAAGCACCGGAGCAAAATGCCCTGGTACCCTTGCGAGGAGCGATGCGATCCGCTTTACCATGCGAACTGGAACCCGGCGCGGGCACCAACTTCGCCACTGTCAAAACCGATGCCGAGGCCGCCGGTAAGGGCGGCATTGTCACCGATCCGGGCGGCGAAGGAAGCGGATCCGCCAACCCGTTCCTGGAAATAGCCAAAGCCGCCCGCGACACCGAATGTATTGCCAGGCAACAGGACCGGTGATTCCATCGCCAGCGCTATGGCGACGCCTTCGTTGGCCTTGCGTATGTCCGCCCGGTTTACCTCGGTCAGGTCAAACAGCGCGGCCGTCTGCCCCTGCAGCGCCGAGATAGCGCCTGTGTTGGCATTGATTAGACCGCGATTGGCATTCACTTGAGCGGTATTCGCTGCGACGATGGCGCTGCTGGCAAAACCGGTGCTGAGGCCTAGCGTGCCGCTGGCGTCGGCGGTGACGACCGAAAGCGTGCCGGTTTGCGATGCCGTGCTCGTATCGAGATTGGCGATCACCACCTGTCCGTCATTGGCCGCCGTTGCGCCGTTGCCGATCGCGATCGAGTTCACGCCGTCCGCCGACGACTGGTTGCCCAGAGCGATGGCGCCATCTCCGCCGGCATTGGCCGCCTCGCCGATGGCGACCGAACGGATGCCACCCGCTACCGCGAGATGGCCAAGCGCGGTAGCACGTTCAGCCAAGGCCGCAGAACGCCAGCCAAATGCGGTTGTCGCAATGCCAACGGCTCTGGCTTCGCCCCCTACCGCCGTGCTTGAATTTCCATTGGAAACCGTCTGATCGCCAATCGCGATCGCATCCGAGCCATCGGCAAAGGCCAGATTGCCCTGGGCAATCGACGTTTCCCCGTTGGCCGTGGCGGCTTCGCCGACGGCAAGCGAACGCAAGCCATTGGCCTGGGCGAGGTGGCCCAGGGCCGTGGCCCGTTCGGCGTTCGCCATGGCGCGCCAGCCGAATGCGGTTGCGCCCGGTCCGGTTGCGATCGATTCGCCGCCGACCGCCGTGGTGCTGTTGCCGTTCGCCTGCGATTGGGTGCCGATCGCAACGGCATCGATACCGTTGGCAACGGACTCATTGCCCAGCGCGACCGATTCAATCCCCAGTGCCATTGACGCTTCGCCGATCGCGGTGGCGCGCAAGGCGGTTGCCTGGGCGAGGTGGCCCAGGGCGGTCGCCCGTTCCGCATCGGCGACCGAACGCCAGCCGAGTGCGGTTGCGCCGGGCCCCATGGCTAGGGCCTCGCCGCCAATGGCGGTGGTCGAGTTTCCGATGGCGCGAGCGGGTGCGGTGCCGGCATTGTCGCTGCCCAGAGCCACTGCGTCGACTCCATTGGCGACAGCGCCACCGCCAACAGCGACCGACCCATCGCCATTACCATTTGCGCCGACCCCGCATTCCAGCGTATTGACGGGATCATCGGCATTGCCAAGAATGCCATCCGGCCCCGGATTGCTGTTGCATGGTGCGGTTGCGTCGGCCCAGGTCGGGCTGGCAAGCGCGATCGCGCCTGTTGCCGCCGAAATCATCATGGCCCAGCTGAAAAATCTGATATGTTTTGACATTGAACTCCCCTTCATGTTGCTGACGTGACCGTGAGATGGCCGTTCGCAAAGGAAGGGACGGGAGCGGACGCCAAAAAGACGCAGCGGGGATAAAATAAATTTTTTTGCACCCGGTTTCCGGATGCAAGTGGCGGCCTGGTCTGGTTGGTGAAAAGGGCGGCCGCCAAACCCCTTCCGATCTTGTCTACTCGAATTCATCCCGACGGGCGCTGGCCAGCACGGGAATGAAGGCTCACGGCATTACGATGGCGTCGATTTCGTGGATGACCCCGTTCGACTGCATCACGTCCGCAATGGTGATATTGGCTGTGCCGCCCTTTGTATCGGTCAGCATCCAGCCGCCACTCGGCGATCGGGAGACCGTCAGCTTGGCACCCGCAACCGTGGTCAGCTGGGCCTTGCCTTCCATCGTTTCCGCTTTGGCATTGAGATCGGCAGCGGTCAGTCGGCCCGGCACCACATGATAGGTCAAAATCTTGGTCAGGGTCGCCTTGTTCTCCGGCTTCAGCAGCGTCGCAACGGTGCCTTCGGGCAAGGCATCAAAAGCGGCGTTGGTCGGCGCGAAAACGGTGAACGGTCCCGGGCCGGAGAGCGTGTCGACGAGGCCAGCGGCCTGGACAGCGGCAACCAATGTCGTGTGGTCAGCGGAATTGACCGCATTTTCGATGATATTGCTGGTCGGATACATCGCCGCACCGCCCACCATCGGGTTGCTGGCGGCGGCAACGGAAGTGCTGGAGCTCACTTCGCCACCGCCCTGATCGGACATGGTGCACGCGGAAAGCGACAAGGCAAGCGCCAGAAACGGAAGGGAGCGCGTGTAGAGAGATTGGAACGGCATGGAAAAATCCTTTCGGTTGCGACAGAATGATCGCGACGAACCGGAAATCGGTTCCGGATCACGGGCAGCTACGCAACGCAGCGCGAATTGGACGCAAATTTTCTTAGATTTTTGAAATTGTTGCCGTGGCAAGGATCGGAGTCGTTGGTGCCTCGAACGGCGCTCCCGCCGGATCTTCCATGGTCAGCGCCAGCAGCGTCCCGGCCTTTACAAAGGACCGCACGACCGGATCGATATTGATCGATCCGGCCCCGTTTGTCGGCAATATTCCGAGCGCTCGCGGTGTCCCGTCGGAAGGCACGACCCACAATACCGGGGCACCCTTTTCGGAATCGAGCCCGGCGGTGCTCACGTTCATCTTCCCCGTGTCGGGCTCAAAGCGGGTGGCAACCGAAAGGCCCGGCTGTTCGCCGGAGAGCTGAGCGATGATCTGGGCCGACGCCAGCTGCTGTACGGGGTTTTCGGGGACCGCCACCGGATCGGGCCGGGCCAGCAGGGCAAGCGCCAGCGACGCGGCGATCGCGCTGGCGGTCAGCGCGGCAGCGCGCCAGCGGTTCAGACGGGTCCGGAAGGAAATATTGTAGACATTCTCTTCGCCAGGCTCTGCGGAGCGGACGTCGAGCCGCGCATTGATCGACTGCCAGACATGGTCCGGTGGCGCTTGCGGCGGGATCAAGTCGAGCAGGGGTGCCAGCCGCTTTTCCCAAGCGTCGACAGCTTGCCGGAAATCCGGTTCCGACAGGCGCAGGCGCAGGGCCGTGGCCAGTTCTTCGCCTTCGACAAGGCCCAGCACCAGTTCCGCAGCGAGCTGCTCGGAATTGTCGAGTTCTTCGGGCAGATCAACCATCTTCAAGACACTTTTTCAAACTCATCAGGCCTCGCCTGATCCGGCTTTTCATCGTGCTGAGCGGGACCTTGATCTGCTTGGCGAGCTGGGAATAGGTAAGCCCTCCGAAGAAAGCCGAGCGGATCGGCCGGTTCTGTTCTTCATCCAGTGCTTCGAGACAATCCATGATCCGAGCCTTCTGCTGCCTTTCTTCGATCACGCTATCGCCCAAAGGCGCATCGTCCGCTATGATTTCGATCACAGCTTCGTCATCATAATTTTGCCGTCCATTCTTGCGGAGCCAGTCGATAGAGGAGTTGCGGGCAATAACAGCCAGCCAGGAAATCGGGCTATAGGTTCCCGCCTGATATTGATCGGCCCGATGCCAGACTTTGATATACACTTCCTGCAAAACGTCCTCCGCCGCGCTTCTGTCTCCACAGATACGAAGGCATATTCCAAATAGTTTCGATGAGGTCAGTTGATAGAGTTCTTCGAGCGCTGTCCGGTCGCTACGTACAACTATGATTCGTGCAAGGTCACCATCGCCCGAAATCCGCCTCCCTTTAGGCATAGACCTCGTTCGGGTCGGCCGACCGGAAGACCATTGCCCTGAAAGCTGTTGCAATTGGCGGCTTCGACACTTAGGCTGCACCGGTGTCGATCTTCAAGGCTCTCGCTGTAATATGCAGCCTTCTCAGCCTGTTTGTGCAAGGGGCGGCCTATGCCGCCGCGGTGCCTCAGGCCGAAATGATCCAGACCATCGATTGCGCCGAGATGGCGTCTCACGATACCAGTCAGCCGGAAGCCCGAAATGCGCAAGATACCGGGAAGCTCTGTGACAATATGACTCTGGCCTGTCTTGTTGAGATGGGCTGCATTGCACCGCTTTCCCTTTCCGGGGTTTCTGCGATCAATCTCGCACCGCCTGTTGCCGTCGCAACATTTCTGGCGGCATTTACAGACAGGCTTGACGGCGAACTGACCCGGCCCGAATCTCCTCCTCCACAAATGATGCGCTTGGCGTAACAGCGTTTTGCGGGACCAAGTCCCGCGCCTTCGCTGCTGCGGATTTATGCGCCTGCATGACCATGTGATGGCCGTGCAGCTTCCTTGATCGTCTTGTCCGCCACAGGACCAATGCGAGGCAAATTTGATGGACTGGAAAGTTATTTGGGTGCCGTTGGTTGCGCTGGTTGGCCTCCCGGCCGCTCAGGCACAGCCGATCGGCTATGAAGAGGCGTTGCGGCAAGCACGGCTGGAGCAACCTGTACTTGAAGCGCGCGCGTTGCAGGTTGAAGCGCAGCGGCTATCCGTCGAGGCCGCCGATGAACTGCCCGACCCGGTATTGAGAGGGGGGATAGTGAACATGCCGGTCAGCGGCCCGGCGGCGTTCAATCTCGACCGCCAGCTGCCCAGCCAGATTCAGGTCGGTGTGGAACAAGCGATTCCCAATCTCGCGAAGCGGCGCGCGCGGGCAGGCATGGCTGCATCGGATGTCCGTGTATCGGAAGCACGGTTGGGGATGGCCAGTCGCGACGTGGTCGTGGCTGTCGGCCAGGCCTGGATTGCGCTCAGCTATGCGCAGCAGCGGCAAACGGTCGCGCAAGCCGCGCTCCAGGATTTGGGCAAGCTTGTACCGGTGGCCCGCAGCGCGGTCGCGGCAGGATCGGCGCGACCTGCTGAAAGTCTGGAAATCCGCCGGGCGCTGCTGGACATAGATGATGCCAGCACGCGGATCGAGGCCGATCAGGCGGCCGCACAGTTCCGGTTGGCCCGCTACATCCCCGGGGAAGGCACGATTGCGCGCGGGCCGACCCCGTCGGCCGAGGTCGATCCGGCGAGCTTGCGCGCCAGTCTTGCGCGCAACCCGGAAATTGCCGTGGCGGATGCCGGGGAAAGCCGTGCGACCGCCGCGATCGCACTCGCCCAGGCGGACAAACGCCCTGATTTTGGCGTCAATGCAAGCTTCGGGCGGCGCAATTCCGATTTCGGCAATGTCGTTTCGGTCATGGGTTCGATCACATTGCCCCTGTTCACCGATCGCCGGCAGGAGCCGCGTATCGCGGCGGCTGAAGCGCAGGCCATGGCTGCCATGGCGGAGCGCGAAGACGCATTGCGTGCGGTCACGGCTGAATTTGAGGCTGATCTTGCCACGTGGCGAAGCGCGGTTCGCCAGTGGCAGCGCGCGCGCGATCAATTGCTGCCGCTGGCGCGCAACCGGGCTGACCTGGAAACCGCCAGCTTTGCCGCAGGCCGCGCCGATCTGATCGATGTCATTTCCGCCAGAACGGCCCTGGCGTTGCTCGAGCTTGAAATTCTGGAACGGGAGGAAGTCGCCGTCCAAGCCGCAGCCAGGCTGCGCCTTGCCTATTCGGAGGAAATGCCATGAACAAGATATCGCTGTCACCCCGCCAGCGCACCTTCGCAGGAGCTGCAGCGATTGCCTTGATCGGCTTGACGGCAGGCTATGGCCTGTCCCTTCTTGGCAGCGGGGCTGGCAATACCAACGGCAATGCTCTGGAAGAGGCAGGCTGCGAGGAGGTGCTCTACTGGTATGACCCGATGGTACCCGGTCAGCGCTTTGACGAGCCCGGCAAGTCACCCTTCATGGACATGCAACTGGTGCCCAAATGCGCGGGCGGCGCGTCGGAGCAGGCGGGTGTCAGCATTGATCCGGCGCTGGTGCAGAATCTGGGTATTCGCACGGCCGTGGCAGAACGGGGCTTGCTCGAGACGGAAATGACTCTGACGGGTACCATCGCCTACAACGCCCGCCAAATGGCCGTCGTGCAACCGCGGTCGGGCGGTTTTGTCGAGCGAACCTATGGCCTTGCACCGGACGATATTGTTCGCCGCGGCGCACCGCTGGTTGATCTGCTGATCCCCGAATGGGGCGGCGCACAGCGCGAATATCTGGCAGTCGCCGCCACCGGCGATCAGGCACTGACCCGCGCCGCCCGTCAGCGGCTGCAACTGCTCGGGATGCCCGAGAGCATGATTTCTGCTGTGGCCCGTAGCGGCAGTCCAAGGTCGGTCATCACGATTACCGCGCCCTCTTCGGGCGCGGTCACCATGCTTGCCGTGCGGCCGGGCATGAGCGTCAGCAGTGGCCAGACCCTGGCCGAAATCACCGGTCTCAACCCGATCTGGCTCGAGGTGGCTGTCCCCGAAATCCAGGCAGGTGATGTCAGGATCGGACAAACCGTTCGCGCCACATTGACGGGCTATCCGGGCGAACTGTTCACCGGCCGGATCACGACCATCCTGCCGAGCGCACAGGCAGACAGCAGGACGCTAACCGTGCGCGCAGAATTGCCCAATCCGAACCTCAGGCTGAGGCCGGGGATGTTCGCCAGCGTGTCGCTCTCGCCCGAACGGCGCGAAGCGGTGCTGATCCCGTCCGAAGCGGTGATCCGCACCGGCAAACGCACGCTGGTGATGCTGGCGCAAGGCGAGGGCGGGTTCCGCCCTGCGGAAATCCGTATCGGCCGCGACGCGAACGGCCAGACCGAGATACTCGCCGGTCTGGCACCGGGCGAGAAGGTGGTGGTATCGGGTCAGTTCCTGCTCGATTCCGAAGCCAGTCTTGGCGGTGTCGACGTCCGTCCGATTGAACAGGCAACCCGGGCCGAAAGTGGTAAGAATGGCGCGGAGGCACAAAAGCCGCAGAGCTACAGCGCCAATGGCACGATCGAGAAGATCACCGCGGGCAGCGTGACGCTGCGCCATGGACCGGTTCCCGCGCTCGATTGGCCGCCGATGACCATGGCCTTCTCCATCAAGTCTCCCGCACAGCTGCAGGGTCTGGCGCGCGGCGACAGTGTCACCTTCCGCTTCGTTCAGGCCGATAGCGGGCCGCAGATCATCTCGATCCGGAAGCGCAATCCATGATCGCACGGATCATCGACGCCTCGATCGCGAACCGGCTGTTTGTCGTGCTCGCTGCCATCGCGATTGCCCTGGGCGGTTTCTGGGCGGTGCGCACGACGGCGGTCGATGCCCTGCCGGACCTGTCGGACGTGCAGGTTGTCGTCCGCTCGAACTATGCCGGTCAGGCACCGCAGATCGTGGAAGACCAGGTTACCTATCCGCTTTCGACCACCATGCTGTCGGTGCCCGGGGTGCAGACGGTGCGCGGCTATTCTATGTTCGGCGACAGTTTCGTCTATATCATCTTCGAGGACGGTACCGATCTCTACTGGGCGCGGTCGCGCGTGCTCGAATATCTCAGCCAGGTCCAGGATGACCTGCCGGATGGCGTGACGCCTGCGCTCGGCCCCGATGCCACCGGAGTGGGGTGGATTTACGAATATGCGCTGGTCGATCGCACCGGCGGCCATGATCTGGCCGGGCTGAGAAGCCTGCAGGACTGGTTCCTGCGCTATGAACTCCAGACCATCGCCGGTGTCGCCGAGGTTGCCAGCGTCGGCGGGATGGTCAAGCAATATCAGATCATAGTCGATCCCTATCGAATGGCCTCGCTCGGGGTGACCCATGGCGAAATAGTCCGAGCGGTCCAGGCGGCCAATCAGGAAACCGGCGGCTCGGTGGTGGAGATGGGGGAGGCCGAATATATGGTGCGCGCCTCCGGCTATCTCGGAAATCCGGAAGATTTCCGCCAGATACCGCTCCGGACGACATCTGGCGGGGTGCCGGTCACCCTTGCCGACGTCGCGCATATCCAGCTTGGACCGGAGCTGAGGCGCGGGATTGCCGAACTGAACGGGGAGGGCGAGGTTGCCGGCGGCATCATCGTGCTTCGCCAGGGAGCAGATGCCCGCACTGCCATATCATTGGTCGAAGCAAAGCTGGACGAATTGCAGGCCAGCCTGCCAGAGGGGGTCGAGGTGGTGACGACCTATGACCGCTCGCAACTGATCGATGCATCGGTCAGCAATCTCACCAACAAGCTGATCGAGGAATTCATCGTCGTCGGCATCATTTGCGCGCTGTTCCTGTGGCATGCGCGCTCGGCCCTGGTGGCAATCATCACCCTGCCGCTCGGGGTGCTGGCTGCGTTCATCATCATGCGCTTTCAGGGGGTCAATGCGAATATCATGTCGCTCGGCGGGATTGCCATTGCCATTGGCGCGATGGTCGATGCGGCGATCGTGATGATCGAAAATGTCCACAAGCATCTCGAACGCTGGACGGAGGAAAATCCCGATGCCGCTATCTCAAGCGATGAGCGCTGGCGGATGGTGGCGGATGCTTCGAAAGAGGTTGGGCCGGCGCTGTTCTTCAGCCTGCTGATTATCACGCTGTCCTTCCTGCCGGTATTCACCCTGCAGGCGCAGGAAGGGCGGCTGTTCGCTCCGCTTGCCTTCACCAAGACCTATGCGATGGCTGCCGCGGCCATATTGTCGGTCACTCTTGTCCCGGTACTGATGGGCTGGCTGATCCGCGGGAAAATCCCGCGCGAGGACAGCAATATCATCAACCGGTCGCTGACCCGCGCCTATCGTCCGGGCCTCGACTGGGTGATGCGGCGGCCAAAGGCGACGCTGATCATCGCGGCGCTTGTCTTTCTGACAACCGCCATTCCCTTCTCGCGGCTGGGCGGCGAATTTCTGCCGCCGCTGGACGAGGGCGATCTGCTCTACATGCCGAGTGCCTTGCCCGGCCTGTCACCCGGTCAGGCATCTCAGCTGCTTCAGCGAACCGACCGGCTGATCAAGTCCGTGCCCGAGGTCGATACCGTGTTCGGCAAGGCCGGCCGGGCGGATACCGCCACCGATCCGGCACCGCTGACGATGTTCGAAACGACCATCCGGTTCAGACCGCAGGACCAGTGGCGCGAAGGCATGACCCCCGACAAGCTGGTCGAGGAGCTCGACCGCGTGGTGCAGGTGCCGGGCCTCGCCAATGTGTGGGTACCCCCGATCCGGAACCGGATCGACATGCTGGCGACCGGGATCAAGAGCCCGATCGGAGTCAAGGTGTCCGGTGAAAATCTGGAGCAGCTGGAGGATGTTGCACTGCAGGTGGAAAGCGTGGCCAGGAACATACCCGGCGTCAGTTCGGCACTGGCGGAACGGCTCACCGGCGGGCGCTACATAGATGTCGATATCGACCGCATGGCAGCGGCGCGCTATGGCCTCAACATCGCCGATGTCCAGCAGATCGTGTCCGGTGCCATCGGCGGAGCCAATATTGGTCGCACCGTCGAAGGACTGGCGCGCTACCCGATCAATGTCCGTTATCCGCGCGAAATTCGCGACAGTGTCGGCGAACTGCGCAAACTGCCGCTGCTGACGCCGATGGGGCAGCAGATCACGCTTGGCACCGTTGCGAAAATTGCGGTCAGCGATGGCCCGCCCATGCTCAAAAGCGATCAGGGCCGACCCACCAGCTACGTCTATGTCGATGTGCGCGGACGTGACCTTGCCTCTGTGGTGGCCGACATCCAGCAAGCTGTGGCAAGCGAGATAGACCTGCCGTCGGGTGTCAGCCTGTCCTATGCCGGGCAATTCCAGTATCTGACCCGCGCCTATGAACGGCTGCAGATCGTGGTCCCGGCCACGCTCGCGATCATCTTCCTGCTGCTTTACGTGATCTTCCGCCGGCTGGATGAAGCGCTGCTGATCATGGGAACGCTGCCCTTCGCTCTGACCGGCGGGTTCTGGCTGCTGTATCTGATGGGTTACAACCAGTCGGTGGCGACGGCGGTCGGGTTCATCGCGCTGGCCGGGGTGTCGGCCGAATTTGGCGTGGTGATGATGATCTATCTCAAGGCCGCGCTCGATCGGCGCACAGCCGAGCTTGACGCGAGCGAGCATTCAGCAGAAGATGTCAGCGCTGCGATCCGCGAAGGTGCGCTGCTGCGCGTGCGGCCCAAGGCAATGACCGTTGCGGTGATCCTCGCCGGCCTGTTTCCGATCCTGATCGGCACCGGCGCGGGATCCGAAGTGATGAGCCGTATTGCCGCCCCGATGATCGGCGGCATGATCACCGCGCCTTTATTGTCGATGTTCGTATTGCCCGCGGCCTATTTGCTGATGCGGCGCCCCCGGGCTGACAAGCCCAAACCAACCGAAGGAGAAGAAAAATGCGCAATTCAACCTGGCTGATCTTGCTGGCCCTGCCGTTGTCACTGGCCGCATGTGACAATGCCAATGACGCCGAAATGCCCATGGAAACTGAAGACATGCCCATGGCCACGGGCGACATGCCGATGAACAGCGACAATATGCCGATGGCACCGTCCGGCGCAGCGCGCACCGGAAGCGGGGAAGGCAAGGTCACAGCCGTTGATGCCGAAGCCGGCACGGTCACCCTGGACCATGGTCCCGTCCCGGCGATGAACTGGCCGGCGATGACCATGGCCTTCGAAGCCGCCCCGGAAGTCCGTGGACAGGTAGCGGTGGGCGACTCGGTCAGTTTCGAGTTCGAGGCAAGCGATTCGGGCAACCGGATCACCTCGATCAGCAAGAAATAGCCAGCACAGGTTGAGTACCCCTGGAGCATAGACGTCCGAAATTCGCCGGATGTTCGTCGTCGCCCCTGACAATCACCGCACGGTCACCGGTGATTTCGGCCTTGATGCCGCAACCAACGCCGCAATTCTGGGTCCCGCAAGCCTGTTCGACGGCCCGGACTTCCAGGATTCGGCCGAGATGAACTGTGATTCTGCCAAGGCCTATATGAATTCGATCGGCGGCGGCAGCGACCAGAGCCAGCGCAACATCATTTCCGAACGCATCCTCGGCCTGCCGAGAGAGATCGAGGTCGACCGCAACATGCCTTTCCGTGAGGTGAAGTCTGGCTAGCCGATTGGGGTCGGATTGGCCCGGTCCGCCATGGACCGATGATCTGTACCGAGGGATAATGGCGGAGACGGAGGGAATCATGTTTCTTTCTTAAACCATTGACATATTGATATATTTATATGACAATATCTCTACATACCCCACTTTATACCCCGATTTCAGATGCTGAATTTTATGCCATGCTCGCGCCCGAGCGGCAGCAACTGGTGGGAAGGCGTCATTCAAAGAGAGTGATCTTTTTAACAGCAATTGGGCCGGGAGCTTACGGTATGCTTTAGGCCCAAATCCTGACAAAGGTTGTGAAGCGTCCCGGGTTTGCTGGAGGCTCCTATCTGTGAGAAGGAGCTATAATGAGCAACGCAAGAAACAAGTTTTCACCTGAGGTCCGTGAACGCGCGGTTCGGATGGTTGGTGAGCATCGTGCCGATCACGGTTCGGAATGGGCGGCAATGACCTCCATCGCTGGGAAGATCGGCTGTACGGCGGAGACGCTGCGCCGGTGGTGTCGTGAGGAGGCGAGCCGACGAACGGGGCCAGCGGCGCAAGCCGCCAGTGAACGGGAGCGCCTCAAGCTGCTGGAGCGCGAGGTGAAGGAACTTCGCCGTGCCAACGAGATTCTTCGCAAGGCATCGGCATATTTTGCGCAGGGCGAAGGCAGAAGCGGCACCGCTTCAAGCGATGCCTGAGCGCTCGACCGCCAAGGCAAATGGTGATGTCGTTTATCGACGACCATCGCAAGGAACTGGGTATCGAGCCGATCTGCCGCGAACTGCGGGTCGCCCCATCGTCCTACTACGAGCACGCTGCAACGCTTGTCGACCTTGACAAGCGCTCGGTGCGGGCCCGGCGCGATGATGAACTCAGGCAGCAGATCGGGCGGGTCCACGAAGCCAGCTTCGGCCTCTATGGCACCCGCAAAGTCTGGCACCAGCTACGCCGCGAAGGGATCGAGGTCGCCAAGTGCACCGTGGAGCGGCTGATGCGCGCGATGGGCTTGGCAGGAATAAGGCGCGGAAAAACCTGCGTGACCACCGTCAGTAATCCGAAGACACCGTGCCCGCTGGACAGGGTCAACCGCGAGTTCCAGGTCACCCGGCCTAATGCGCTGTGGGTCGTCGACTTCACCTATGTCCATACCTGGACCGGCTTCGTCTACGTCGCCTTCGTGATCGACGCCTTCGCCCGGCGGATCGTAGGCTGGAAGGTCAGCACCAGTGCCACGGCGGGCTTCGTTCTGGATGCCCTGGAGCAGGCAATCCATGCTCGCAAGCCAAGTGCCGACGATGGCCTGATCCATCATAGCGACAGGGGCGTTCAATATTTAGCCAT